>Ga0066376_10005799_pt1 | contig 10363 bp, 6 predicted proteins | sample Knorr_S15_td_Bot_FD_77009 | JGI IMG/M metagenome (GOLD analysis project Ga0066376, IMG submission 77009) | Marine microbial communities from Southern Atlantic Ocean transect - Knorr_S15_td_Bottom_ad_5009_LV_A | ecosystem: Environmental > Aquatic > Marine > Oceanic | place: Southern Atlantic... | reverse complement strand
TATCGTGAATGGCCAGCTGGAGTTGAGCAGCAATCCGGGTGTTGCTGTGACGAGCTTCACACAAGCCGATGTCGATAACGGCGATGTTATCTTTGTGCATGATGGGTCTGAAACGACCTCTGCGTCCTTTGATGTGAGTTTGGCCGATAGTGGTGATGATGGTGCATTGCCAGCGACTGGATCAATCAGCATAAACGTAATACCAGTGAATGATGCTCCGCAACTTACAGTTACCAATCCTGCTGATATAGATGAAGGCACAAGTACTGTAATTGATAATACCGTTTTGGCCGGATCTGATGCTGATGATGCGCCAGGTGATATAATGTATACGGCCTCAAACATTACCAATGGTCAATTAGAACTCACCTCGGCACCTGGTACAGCAATTACGACCTTCACACAAGCCGATGTTGATAATGGCCTCGTGATCTTTATCCATGATGGCTCGGAAACAACAACAGCCACTTTTGATGTCTCTTTGGCCGATGATGGTGCAGATGGCGCGTTGCCCGCGACCGGGACTGTGACGATAGGCATACTCCCAATTAACGATCCCGCAGTTATCACGACCAATGAAATACCGAAAGTGCTTGTCGGGTCTTCTGTCGTGATTGATAACAGCTATCTGGAAGGAACAGACCCTGACGATGCACCGGGTGATATAACCTACACGGCGACAAATATTCAAAATGGTACACTTACCGTAAACGGTGTTGCCCAAAACACATTTACACAGGCCGATATCAATGCCGGATTGGTGGTTTACACTCATGATGGAACAAACACATTAACCGGTAGCTTTGATCTAAGCCTTGCCGATGGGCTGGAAGATGGTGCAACGCCCGATACAGCCGCTTTTATTGTGGATATTGAACATCCGCCAATTATTGAGAAAAATACCGGGTTTACGATTTACGAAGATACAAGCACTATTATTACAGACTCTGAATTGCTTGTAAGTGATTTCGATACAACAAACCTAGCTGATATTATTTTCAATATTACGGGCCAGCCTGTAAATGGTCAGCTAGAGCTAAATAGCAACCCGGGTGTGGCCATCTCCTCCTTTACCCAGGATGATATCAATAATGGGCGCGTTATATATGTCCATGACGGCTCAGAAACGGTTTCAGACAGCTTTGCCTTTGAAGTTACTGACAACTTTACAACATTGCCTGTTGAAAGTTTTGATATTGTAGTCACACCTGTCAATGATCCGCCCGTTATCAGTACAAATGTTGAGGTAGGAATTCCAGTTGGTGGCACGCTCGTGATTGATCCGACATCATTGCAGGGAACTGATCCTGACAATACGGATGCCGAGATTACCTTTACCGCAAGCAATATTCAAAATGGTATATTGCGTGTAAATGGAGTTATTCAAAGTACCTTTACACAAGCCGATATCAATGCAGGTCTTGTGACATTCACCCATGATGGGTCCATGACGTTGAACGGAAGTTTTGACTTAAGCCTTGCCGATGATGGCGCAGATGGAGCCTTGCCTGATACGGGTACTTACAGCATTGATATATTGTTTGAACCGACACTGGAGACCAATACCGGATTTACAGTTCTGGAAGGATCAAGCAATCCGATTACCGCGGCGGAGTTGTCAGCAAGTGACTTTGATACAGACCCGGAAGATTTATATTTTGAGATTACAAGACCGCTTATTAACGGGCATATAGAATTAACCACTGATCCCGGTGTGGAAGTCATAAGATTCAGTCAGGATGATATTAACAGCGGTCGCGTGATTTATGTTCATGACGGGTCAGAAACAGAAAGCGACAGTTTTGAATTCCGTGTAACAGATGATTATTACACCCTTCCGGCAGAAGAATTTGCCATTGAGGTTATTCTGGTCAATGACCCCCCGACTGATCTATTCCTTACCGACAATATCTTCCTTGAAAATACGGTAGGTAAGGTCATTTCCGGCTGGTGGGTTGAAGATCCGGACGGGCCCATGGCCATGGTGGAAATTGTTGACGACCCTTACGGCATTTTTAAGGTCGATAAGGATGGCCTTCATGTTATGAAGCCCATGGATTATGAGAAAGACCCTCATGTATATACTATAACCCTGCGCGGTTATGATGGTGAGTATTATACCCATCCTGATTTTGATCCTGACCATCCTGATAGAGAACTCGGTAAAAAATTTACTATCTATCTTGGTGATATGAATGAAAATGTGGTGGCAGCTGACCCTATACCGGGTGCAATAGAAAGAATAAATGTTGTACCACGGGAAACGGGCAATTTTAATCCAATTGAAGATGCTGCCAAAAATGCGCGCAACCAGGGAGAAAACTTCATTGGAAGAGGGGAGACAGATGAAATTCTAAGATCAGTCCAGCTTTCAGGCAGCGGATTTACAATCGCCTTTTATGATACGGATATTAGCCAGATTATACGTGAGGGCGTCCTTGGCAACATGCCCGCTACTGACGGCAATATTAATATCGATTTTGATGTGTTGGAAAACGATGCAAACCAGCTTGTCGAGCCATCAGATGAACAAACAGAACAAGAAAATTCTGAAAGCGAAAATATTGAAGATGATACTAATGCCTATAATAATGAAATGCCGAAAAGCAGACTCCTTGAGGCGTTACTTAAAGATCTGGACGGCGGCTCAGATACAGGCAATACGTCTGAAAACTCAGAGGCTGAAAATCAGGAAAGCAATATGTTTGTGAAATATACCAATATTCAGCTTAATGATGCTGCGCAGTATTATAAAAAGAAAATCAGTCAGATTGAAAAAGCACTGCTCAGGGGCGAATAAAAATACGTGAAGTTAACTAAAGTCGAGTATTCCGATTTTAAGAGGTGATAGTATCGCAACTTTAAGAGAGAACCTTTCATTATGCGCCGTGCTTCGCTAACTGAAGCCCAAGGACTGTTTTCGTGCGTTTACAGATATAACTACCTGCCACGATCCAGCAAATAGGTTACAAAAATATTTTTTTGTCCGCCTGAACTTTCTGTAAAACAAAAAGATGGTGTATCGCAAATAGGCGTACCAGTACAATCGTTACTTAATCCTAGCAAGCCGTCACCAGCGTCAAACGTCCCTTTGTAGAGAGTTACGCTACTATCCAAATAATCATTTTGATCCATTAACACTTCATCAAACCCCAATTGCCGGTTAATAGCTCTGCAAACGCTGTCAGTAACATTAGGGATCATAAAGCTTAGATTGGCATCAGAGGAAGAGTTCGGGAGTGGCGCATCCATTGCATCAGATGTAAACATGATATCTGCACCGTCATTTATACCTGCAGGCATCGTTTTTATAAAAGGCAGACTTCCTCCATCGGCATGATACAGGTTACAGTCATCCCGTATAGGTGAGGGATGTTGATAATCATTATGTCCCCAACCGGCATGATGAAAACTGATTTCTTCATCTCCGCAACTATTCATAATACGCATGCGCATATAGGCCTGTTCAATTTGGGAAGACATTTGAAAAATTGTGCTGGCATGGAGAAGGGCCTGTTCTTCACTTACCCCATCACCCCCCCCCCTCGGCTGGAATTAGTAACGGCGTAAGACAAAGCGGCAAATAACACAACCGCTATTAGTATTAAAAATAATACATTTCCCCGCTCTTTATTGTACATAACCTTAAAACCTAGCTGATCTTTTATAAATAGCTTTCAAATAGTGCGTTTAAAAACCATAAATGCTTTTTTAAGCATACACGAAAACTATTTAAAAATATTTATATTATTTATGATTAACGTGGTTGCGCTATCAGTTATATTTCTTGGAAATAAAATTGGCGCGTACGGACTTACTATTAGATGATTAAAGCACTGATAATAAATAAAATAATGAAGCAATTATTTTATTTACCCCTAAATATACCCCCTAATTTTTTCCGTGACATTTTTTATATTTTATCCCTGAACCGCACGGACACTTTTCATTTCTTCCAATCTTCCTTTTCCTTGCTTTCGTTGGCTCTGGAAATGCGTGTGTTCTAATTTCCTGCATTTCAAGGTTTTTACTCTCAAAAAATCCAAAAACTTCATTGGCTTCTAAATAGTGTTTTTCATCTTCCTCATTCCAATCTGAACAATCCAATAATACAAAATCTTCCGAGTTTAATTTTGTATGTTTTGGGGCATCAACCGCAATGCCTATGACTAAATCTGATTCAGGACGTTTAATCTTTTCCATCCCACATGCAATTTTAAGCATTTCAGCTCTCACAGGGCGATATTCTTCATCATAGTCCTTTTGATCCGGTTTCGTAAGTTGTAGTAGTACGTAACGCTTGTTTTTGAAAAAGGAAGGGTATGAAGATAAAAGCCTTTGTGGCTTCGTGTTATCATCAGGAAATTTGTTAATTGAACCGTAGATCATTTTACAAATTTCACGGCGCATAAATCTCGGCTCTTTTGCCATCTCTTTAAGGGCACTTTGTCCATTATAAAGATCCGCATTGCCCGTCAAAACATCATCAAAAGCATTCTGCGCCGTTCTTTTGATCAGATCATCCCAAAAATAAGAGATTGTATCTACGTGCTTTCTGTATTGGTATTCTTCTCTTTGTATAAAATCATGCCACTCACCTTCTCCAATAAATATGCCGTTAATATCGTCTTTCTTCTTACTGCCTATAAAATGCTTTTGTGTTTTTTTATCAAAGTTTAATATGTAATGCGCCAGCAAGTCTTCTTCACCAGCGTAATTTAATAATGAATATTTTTTTATGGCCTCTTCTTTTGCCTCGAAATACCATGTTAAATCTGTGATCGTATCCAGCTCTTCCAAAATGATATTTAGATTAAAACTATCAAAAACGTGGAAGACTTTATCTCGCGGAAGATTTAATAGAAAAGGAAACTCAAAATCAGGAAATTGGCTATTTTCTAATTTATCAGAATACCCCATTGCAAGACTACCATACACATTATCTTCTGACTGGCTCTTGCAAGCTTCCTCCGCACCATGCGCTACAATAATACGATGAATTTTAGATGTAGAAGGATCAATCTTAATAGGAATTTGTTTTTCGCAACTCGCATCTAAAAAAACTTGATCGGGATAATTCAATATCCATGATTCTGCTCTTTCAATTTGCTTTTTTGATTCATCAATCGCTTTTCTTTTCCATCTCTTCCAAGCAACATCAATGTCTTTTTCAGTGTTAAATTTTATCTCTTTTACTGAAAAGATAAATATATGCTCATCAAACAAGACAAGAACATCACATAGTTCATCGCCCTTTTTCTTATACGGATTTGGATACACCCAAAGCTTTAGAAAGGCATTGTCACATATATTTGCTAAGATTTTTTCCGTTGGGTTTTCACCACTTGAACGTACGATAATATTTTTCTGACCATCGGCCATACAAGAACACCTATGCAGCGTTAGCTTCTATTTCATTATCATCATTTTGATCTTCAAAAGCTTCCGCAAGATCACCAAACTTTTCTCTGATTTGGTTTCTTAGGCCTTCATCATCAATTAAAAGTTTTCTAACCGCATCCTCATAATTTTTTCGACTAGCAAATTTTAAAGCTTTAGCAATTTCTCCAAGTGCTTGTGTTTCTCGCACAGGATACCGTGCTATGATTGAGGCAACATTTTTGTCTGAAAAATTCTTATCAAATTGTTGTTGCTCTTCATTCAAAGCTTTCTTCAAATCAATATTAATTTCATAATTATTTTGGTTTTGAATAGCCTTCCAATCTGGCGGTAACATTTGTAATTTTATTCTTCTTTCGCAAAGACGGGCGCATAAACGATCTTTGTGTCCCGCAACCGCTTTCAAAAGAGCATTATTAGCCAGCTCAACTAGCTCTTCTGCATTTCCACCATGAATTTCAACACTTTTGGAGGCAACAGCAGCAATCATTTCAGGGCAATAGTAAATAGACTCAACAGAATAGCACGGAAGCGCATATATATTCTGAACCTTCAATTCATTTATCTGATCGTGTGACCTATCATCAGCGTCCACCAAGCCGACTGCATTTACCCAATGAAGCGCATCCGTTGACCTGACACCAATAACCGCCCTTTCAACCTCAACACAGTTGCCTTGTGGTATAACAGACACATTAGGGAATAGTATCTGATACAAATGAGTATCCATACTGCTTTGGATACCTTCAACAAAGAGTAAAGTGCGCCTAGAACCTAAAATATCCTGCTTGATCTGATAATCAATTTCATCCGCTGATTCAATTAAATCAGTATCCCAACCCTTAATATTCCCGTTTTCCCATTCACAATTTCTTACAAGCAGAATATTTGCATCAGGATTATCAAGGGGAAGGCCAATATCGTGAGTTGCCACTACAAAAGTACAATCTTCCCTGTGAGAAAATAAAGAAGTTAGAAGGGGGGAAATTATTGATCTATGTAAATGTCTTTCAGGTTCATCAATTATAAATAAGGTGTTTTCTGTAGCGGTTAAAACATCAGCAGCAATCAGTATTGCATTTCTTTCACCGTCTGATAATTCTGCAATGCTGTAGGGAAGGCTACCATTTTTACTTGCAAATACCTTTTCATCTTTACCAATCGAAATATCTATGGGCAAATTAGATAGCTTCAATAAATGATTAAGGATTTTAATTGGCGCATCTTTTAGAGAAAGCTCTTTAGCTTCTTCAAATGCTCCATTATCCATCGTGTCCGCAATTTCTCTGGCTCTGATATTTTGAGCATTAATCAAGTCAAAAACCACAACCTGTGATCTTTGACTTGCATGATCATCTCTCCATCTGGATTGAGCTTGTGCATCATGCGCTAAAATATTTGTTTCAGTTGTCACTTTGCTTGAAGATGTAAAATCCATCGCATTTGATGTAAACCACGTTTGGCGGTGGGCTGATATTCTTCTGGCATTAATATTATTTTGGGAATAAAGGCGATGCATTAAAGCTGATTTACCAGTGCCATTTGCTCCTAAAACAAACAGCGTGCTTTTCTTTGTAAAAGTAACTTCTTTCGCTTGCCCAGTTTGATCAGGGAATTTGAGAACATAATTGTCTTGTTCAGTCATGGCTTTTCATAGCTTTCATAAATTTTATGTAGAACACTGAAAGTACATAAAAAACCAGAAATATTCAATTTATTAACGTCCCAGTAGGGCTTCTTACATCCATTGCAATTTTTGTCTTTCAAGGATAAAAATAGTGCAGTTATCCATATTGGATGGCTAGGGGCTTTTCATCCCCATCAAGTGCGGCAATGACACTGCCGGAAACGTGTCGCTACTCGGCCTATGGCTGGGTGGCGATGCCATGTCCAAGGCGCAAGCCCAAAAGCATCGCGCCGTTTCATTTGTTACGGATATAAACACCCAGGCACCAGTGAGAGCGATCTCATTGGTGTTTTAGTTATGGGGGGCTTTAATGAAGAAACTATATTGGAAATTTTGGTGGGCGTTTATGTGGCGTACTGTAGTAATTCTCATTCCCATTGGATGGGGCTTATATTTTATTATGCTTCAAGGCAGTCATGGAGATGTACAAGAGGCTGTTGAGGCTACTACGTGGGTTAGTTATGTTATAGGTCCGTTTGTTCAAGTATGGATATTGAAAAGACTCTTCACAAAAAAATACCCTGGCTTTGTGGCCACTATTAGGGAGAGCAAAAATGGCAAGTAATATTTTCAAAAATGCCTGGCAAGATACGAAAGCTCTAATTCCAAAAGAGGCAATGTTACTCATGGGAGGAGTGCTTGTGTTCCTTATTCCGATTATTACTTTGTTTAGTGGATTTTCAGAATTAGCCAGTCAATATAGAGACTACAGAGATATTCCATTCCTAATGTTTTGTTATGTTATCGCATCATTTCACAACCTCGTTCTAGTAGGGTCTTTTTATCTCGCTTTTTTACCCGCAATGTACGCTTATGCTCTCACCGGGCGGAGTTATATGAAACGAAAATTTAAAACTAATTACGATGGTATGAGCGAACTATATTTTAGGACCAGTAAAAAGAGCCAATATGAAGTAGCCCGCCAGATATTAAAGCAAAAGGGAGCTGACGGAGGAATATTTGTTTTTTACGATACTCATGGCTGCTTCAGGTTTAGTTTTGTGCGTATCTTCCATACCGGAGCAAGAAGGCAGTTCTCAACTTACAAGCGTTATTCGTTTTTTGTTGATCCGAGCCTTACAAATAAAACTTTTAGGCAGCAAATTAAGAAAGCACGTTTTAGTAGCCTTGATGAAATTCAAGAGACTTTCTCTCTTGAAGCTGTGACTGATGCGTTTTACAGCGATTTCAAGCCAAAATTCGATAAGCTATCTGAGAGTGTTCAGGGCCTAGAAGAAAAAAAGGACAAAGAGGATTTTGCCCTCCTCTTTGTTATCCGCATCATCTTCTTAGGATTTGTACAGAAAAAAGGATGGTTGGATAAGAAAGGATTCCTTCAAAATTATTGGGGTGAATATAAGCAAGGGAAAAATAAAGAAGATACTTTCTATTCTAACTGGTTGGAGCCGCTGTTCTTCGAGGCTCTGAATTCACCGCCGGGACGTAAAGTTAAATATAACAACAATCCGTTCTCTGAGACTACAGAGACCACGTTACAAATGGCTCCATATCTGAATGGTGAATTGTTCAAAGAGCATCAGGGCATTGATAAACGCGGCTTTGTGTATATGCCGGACACGCAGATTGCAGAGTTTATAGAATTCTTATTCCAGTATAATTTTACCATTGAAGAAAATACAAATATTGATGAAGAGCTCGAGCTTAGCCCTGAATTTTTGGGGATCATATTTGAGCGACTGGTCAACAAATCAGATGGAGCGGTTTATACGCCCCCCCCGTACGGGAGTCGAACCCGTGTTGCCGCCGTGAAAGAAAAAAATCCTATGCATTTATGAACGCTTATGAACATTAATAAAATATATTTAACAAATACTTAAGTTCATATGCGTTTTTTCTTGATTGTGCTTATCTACCCATATATTAGTAGTAAAAACAGTACTACAAAAGTTAAGGTGTCTAATGGCAAGACAAATAAAAAATGTAAAGTTGGATAGTAAATCGGCAAGGGCGGCACTAGCCATAAATAAAAATCCTTATTGGATGCGCATTGATAGAAATACCTACTTCGGCTATCGCAAAGGCAAGCGCGGGGGTTACTGGATAGCTCGAGTTCGTTTTGGTAAATCTTTTAAAATGCAAAGTTTGGGAACTGCAGATGATACTTCCGATGCGGATGGTGTTGAGATTCTAGATTTTTTTCAGGCACAAGCCAAGGCACGAGAATGGTTTGAAATAGCAATCAAGTTAGAGAAAGGCATTGGATTAGTAAAATACAAAGTTAGCGATGCCTTGGATGATTATGTAGATTACTTGGAGGCACACGGGAAATCCGCAAAGAGGGCTGAATATAGTATTAATGCTTATATTAGGCCAGTGTTTGGAGAAATCTTAGCCAATGAGTTGACCTCAAAAAAAATTGCAGACTGGCATAAAGAACTTGTCGAGAAAAAGCCACGCGTTCGCTCACAAAAAGGGAGTGTCGCTTTCACTAACAAAGCTGTCAAAGAGGATGATTACTTAAGAAAGCGAAAAGCCTCTGCCAACAGGATTTTGACTATACTTAAAGCCGCTTTAAACCGGGCCTACCAGGATGGAAAAATTGCGAGCGATGATGCTTGGCGCAGAGTAAAGTCATACAGAAATGTGGATAGCGCTAAAATCAGGTTTCTTTCTCTTGGTGAGTGCGGACGCATTGTTAACGCTTGCGACAAAGATTTTAGACCCCTCGTGCAAGCTGGCCTTTTAACAGGTTGTAGGTGGGGCGAGCTTATTAAGATGCGCGTTCAAGATTTTCAAGAAGTTTCAGGTACCCTTTTTATACCAGACAGTAAGAGTGGCAAGCCTCGCCATGTAACCCTAGAAACTCAAGGTTTTAAATTTTTCAAAAGACATATAGTTGGAAAGTCAGGTGGTGAGTTTATGTTTTTACGTGACGATGGAGAGCCGTGGGGTAGGTCGCATCAAACCCGCCGACTAAAAGAGGCTTGTAGGCGGGCCAGGATTGTTCCTGAAATAAGCTTTCACATTCTTCGCCATACTCATGCTAGTCAGATGGCACAGCGAAGTGTGCCTCTTCCGGTTATAGCAGCACAGTTGGGTCACGCAGATACTCGCATTTGTGAGAAGCATTATGCGCATCTTACTCCCAATTATATTGCGGATACAATTAGAGCCAGTTTTCCAGACCTAAACATCATAGAAGATGATGGAGTCAAACATTTAGAGAGGCAAAGGAATAAGAATGGCTAAAGGTAAAACGCAAATTACTGGGGCAGCAGTATGGAGGATCGCTCCGAAAAATCTCCCGCATAGCAT
>Ga0066376_10005796_pt1 | contig 10365 bp, 10 predicted proteins | sample Knorr_S15_td_Bot_FD_77009 | JGI IMG/M metagenome (GOLD analysis project Ga0066376, IMG submission 77009) | Marine microbial communities from Southern Atlantic Ocean transect - Knorr_S15_td_Bottom_ad_5009_LV_A | ecosystem: Environmental > Aquatic > Marine > Oceanic | place: Southern Atlantic... | reverse complement strand
CTTCTGGGCAATTCTCATGGACTGCTCTTGATATACTAATACTCCATAGGTGGGCTTTAATATATCTTCAAGGGATTGATGTAGATAAGACACTTCGTCTCTTTTATGCTTTCTATCAACATAATGCTGGGTCATTGATTTCCCATCAATAGTTGCCTTTAGGCAACCCGGTCGGATCAGTGCAATCAGCGCGGCTAATTCTTCTAGATTAGAAGGCTCTAATTTTTTAGACCAGTTCCTGCCCAGATTACTTTCTAGCTGGAAGATACCCTTTGTCTTGCCATCCTTAAATAAATCCCAAGTTTTCTTATCTTTATAATCAATCATTATCTTTTTCCAATTTTGATATCAAACCCTCATTTGTTTTTCATACATATAGCTTACCATCAGCAAACGCCTTTTCAAATTTCATGTTTCTATAAACTGCCCTTCTTGACTTTTGTAGTTTAATAAATATGTTGGCTGTATCCCTAACGTCTTGCAGTGCGTCGTGGGCATTCTCAGAAGAAAGACCCATTCTTTCTCTTAATGAATCCATGCTAATAGATTTGACATTTGGATCGCCCTCGGTCCATAACCATACGTCATCCATCACGTCGATCTTATAGATTTGATGAAACATCTTTTGGCATTCTCTTTTTTCATCCCAAGGGCCATATTCCTTACATAGTCTATCTACAATTTTCATATCGAATCCAATGATATTAAATCCAGCCGGAATGGGTGCAAAATAGGGCGTACCTTTCCAGTTATACTTATTAACAAACGTGCCAAACTTTTTCCAGACACCCTTTGGCAGAGGTGCTCTTGCAAGCTCTGCTCTTGTTCTTCCGTTTACTTTAAGCGCTCCATCTTCTACTGGCTCAACACCAGCTTCAATTGCTTTTTCGTCATCGAGGATGGGCCGCATTAGGCTATTGAATTCACCTTTTAGCCTAAAATTTCTCCCGTCTAATGCAATAGCAGCTATCTGAATGGGTTGACAGTGTAGGGGATTTCTCCCGCCCGTTTCAAAGTCGAATACGATGATGTCACGATTCATTAATTATCTCCTTGATTTTCATAAGCTTGTCCAAAAGATTGATACCTAAAATATCAAACTTCACATGTCCCAAAGCTTCTAGGTCAGCCATTTCTAAACCTGCAACCTTTTCGTTTCCGCTTTTAGGATTCACCATTGGACAAACTTTATTTAGCATCTCGGAAGAGATAACTACGCCAGCGGCATGTTTGCCCTGTGTTTTAAACGTACCTTCTATTTTTATTGCTTGATCGAAAAATTCAGCATAATCGCCGTCTAATTCGCCGTTTTGATTAATAAAACAATAGTCTCTTAATTCGTCAGCATTATTCATTAATGCCCATTTAATAATAGACCGATCATCGTCATCCATCTCCGCAAGCTGATCTGAGATTGAAGCCTCGTCTGGTATGGACTTAGTAATTTCGTTCATTTCTCCAAAACTACAAGCTCCATTGACTCTTAAAACTTCTTTAATAGCACTTCGACCTTGTAATCTACCAAACGTGATCATCTGGCTTACATTGCCATGACCGTATTTTTCTTTTAGGTAATATATGATCTCGTCTCGTTTATTTCCGGGAACATCAATATCAATATCTGGCAGTGAGATATGATCTTCTGTGTTTCGGCCAGAGTTGTAGAATCTTTCAAAAAGAAGATCAAACTCAATGGGATCAACTTTAGTAACACCGATGAGATAAGAAATCAAACAACCTGCGGCGGAACCTCTTCCGGGTCCAGATAGCCAACCCATGTTATCAACATAGTTCACGATATCTTGCACTATTAGAAAATAGCCAAACAAATCAGCATTATTGATAACTTCCAGTTCCATCAAAAATCTATTAAGATACTTTTGTTTGTCGTCAGCATTTTTGACCTTACCCTCTTGAACTAGAAGTTTTGTCCAACCCTCCCTACAGAGTTTTTTCAAATATTCTTCTTCCGGCTCACCGTTGGGCGTTGGGAAAACAGGGAGCATGGGCTTATTTAGAATATTATAATTCTCACATTTCTTATATATTTCTTTGAACTGATTAGTCTTATTATCTCTAAGAATTGACTCTGCTACTTGAATTTTATTCTTTAGAAAGAAATCATTTGACTCAAAAAAACTTTGGTTATCAACAGAACCACCACCCTTAATTATCTTGTGAATTTTAGGCAGGGTCGTTTTCATGCTGGAACATAGCATGATGCGGTGAAGATTAGCATCTTCTTTGTCTGTATAGTAAATATCCATGAAGGATTCTGACTTTTCATAAAAGTCTGCACCCTGTATTGGAGAATCTGCTACGTTCGTAGCGATTGAGATTAGATTTCCCAGAGAAGTGGTATCTAGCAATAGAGTACTATCAAGATGACCATTGTCGAGGGAAGAAATAAGCTGTATTAAATTAAGCCACCCCTGCTTGTTTTTGGCGAATAGAGAGAATCCGTCAAATGAGCAACCGATAATAGGCTTGATATTATTAGCTATACAGCATTGATAGAAAGAAACGGCACCGGATATAGATTTGTAATCAGCGATGCCGCAGGCAGGATAGAGATTTTCATCACATTTTTTTGCTAATTCTTTTGGTTTAGAAAAACCTCTTTGTAGTGAATAATGAGTATAATTGCACAGTGGAAACCAGTCCATATTGTTCCTCTTCAATGTTTGATATTCAAAAAAGTCGGTTTTGCGTTCGCTGTCATCTCGCTTGAGAACCGTAACTCAGCTTTAATGATGACAGATTTGGTTTTGCAGCTCCTGCCACCTCGCGTGAGAACCATAACTCAGCTTTAATGATGACAGATTCACCTTTGGGGGTGATCTATTCTATTATAGTCTACAAACAGCCTTTTGTCAATCCAATTTTGTAAAATACCTGTATTTGTGACTATTTATTCTCACCTCGATATACTAAAATCCTACCATTTTTTTTGTAGATTCCTCTTCGTTGATAAAGATAAACTTCTCTAGTTTTAGGATCTTCGTACTTGAAAGAGGCGCGTTCACCATCTTCTACGGGAACACATTTTCCATCTTTTTCCGCGTATCCTTCATTGCAATTGGGCGGGTATCCAGCCTTTTTATCTGCATCAGACTTCAGTTGCAAGTCTACCGCATCAACAAGGCTGATGCTTTCCGTGGCTTTACTCGTGCAAATAGCCGCTCTCTGGCCTTTATCTGGATATTCCTTCTTCATAACGTCATCACCCATACAGCGAGACATAAATTTTTTGGGGGGTTCATTCTTTGCTTTTTTTGGTATTGGCATAAAACGTTTCCTTTTAATGTCTATTATTGGGATACCATCTAGATTGACCTGTTCTATAATTAAACGTGTGAAACCCTTGGTAGGAAGAGAACCCCACCCCAATCCCCATTCTTACATATCTTCTATCTGGAGAGACAATAATGGGGCCAACATTTAAATTCGTTCCATACGAAAACCATTGAACGTGAGGATAGTATGTAACATTGTTGTGGTAATGGTAGCTATTGTGTGGATGTGAATGCCAGTGCCCATTGTGGCGATGTGGGAAATTGTTGTGTGCTGAACATATTTCAGTCGTAGAGATGATTAGGGCAAGAATAGCACAAGACCATAATACCAATTTTAGTAAATTTTTGTACATAAGTACTCCTTATTCGCAGTCGATGCTTGGTGGAAATTTTGTTGGCATTCCAATCAAATCTGAAAGCTGCTACCACATCCACAGCTTTTTGTTGCATTGGGGTTATCGAACTTAAACCCACGTTTAGAAATATCCGAATAATAATCCAGTGTTGTACCCTCTAAATAGAGAGCACTTTTTCTGTCTACAACCACATCTACTCCGTGCTGATTAGACATCGTATCTTTTGTGTCGTCATAGTCGTGATCTACTGTGAGGCTGTACTCAAAACCAGAACAACCACCGCCCTTAACTCCGATCCGTAAGTATTTTTCGTCGGAATCTTCAAGAAATTTTTTGGCCTCGGTAGCCGCTGTTTCTGTTAATGTTATAGTCATAAAATAACCTTTCCGTCTTGTTATACAAATAACTCTTTTATAATTCTTCCTGAGTTTGCGATCTTCATGGGGCGACCGCTGTTACTGGTAAACGTTGTCTGTAATGAAATGCCGAGTGCGTTACACACAGAAGCCATAACATCTTGTGAAGAATAGGGTGTCGTTTCAACACTCGTGCCATCAGAGCTAGTGGCTCCGACAGCCGTTCCCCCATTGATACCCCCTCCTCCAACAACAATGCTCCAGCTTCTAGCCCAGTGATCTCGCCCAGCGTTCCCATTGATACGAGGAGTACGGCTGAATTCACCCATCCAGATAATCACGGTGTCCTTTAAGATGCCTCTTTGTTCAAGGTCTTCTACTAAAGCACTCATCCCCTGATCTAACGTGGGAAGCTTGGTGTCTTTAAGGGTTGGGAAAATGTTTTGATGATTATCCCAGCCCCCAAGCCCCACTTCTATAAAGGGAACGCCAGCCTCAACTAAGCGTCTAGCCATCAAGCATCCCTTTCCGAAACTATTGTCTCCATATCTTTGTCGAATGGATTCGGGTTCTTCAGCTACTTTGATGGCGTTCATTTGTTTACTGGTTAGAACGTCAAACGTTTGTCTTAATGCTTTCTGGTGTTCCCCAGATAGCGAGCCTCTGTTGGAATTTATGAAGTTATTTTCTAACATATCTAATATATGCACACGTTGGTAAAATCTTTGGTCTATTTTCATATTTAGATTTCTGATCCTGCCATCGCTATTTACTACAAACGGTGCATATTGAGCACCTAAAAAACCGGCCCCCATACTGCCACCGTTCACGGAAAAGAACTGTGGTATTTTAATATCTTCATTCTTAAGCTGCTGGGAAATTACGGAACCGTAGCTGGGATGCTCAATGGTTGGATTGGGAACATACCCAGTATGCATATAGTAACGGCCTCTGGTATGATCTGCTTCTCGCGTACTCATAGACCGAATGATTGCCATGTTGTGCATCTGCTTCGCCATTAAGGGCATATGTTCGCAGATTTCGACATCCCCAGAGGTGGTAATGGGCTTGAATGGACCACCCATAAGAGAGTATGGCTTTAGATCCCAGATATCCATCGTAGACGGACCTCCCCCCATCCACAGCAGGATAGCTGATTTTCCGTTTTTCTTTAATTCCTGCTCATTGGCTTTGAGGGTTTGCGTTAATGCGAGTAACCCAGCAGCCGATGATAAAAAAGATCTTCTCTTCATTTACTTGCCCCCTCCATATCGCCCCTTTGAGTCACGATAAGATCTCCCTCTTGAGGGGGAATAACCTTTTGGGTAAGTACCACCTTCGGACGGGTGAAAGCTGGGGGTTCTGCCATCAAAGCCACGAGTTCGTCCTTGGCTACTACCTCGCGTCGGACTGCTTCCACGCGTAAAGCTTTGACGCAACCGTGGAAGGGCGGTTTTAAATTCCTTTAGAGAAATTGAACCATCATGGTTAGAGTCCATCCGCTTAAAAATAAGCTCCGCAATGTCGGTGGAGTGTGTTCGGGGGGAGTGTTTCTGCGATCCCCCATGAAACTTCACTGGTGGTTTTGTCTTTGAGGGATCTGCCTGTGCTTGTATCTCACGGGGCTGTACTAAACTAATTCCACAAAACAATACACAACAAGTTAATATTAGCAATACATTTTTCATATCTTATTTTCCTCATTTAGAATAAAAATTACCCAATACCTACATGGATATCGGTTAGGATGTTCTTTTCCTGGCTACCAGTAACTGGCATTGGACGGCCTTCTATGCCCATCCAAGTATTATTTCTGTGCAAGCCCATATGGTTCAATATAGTCCATCGTAAATCTGCTGGGCCACACTCTCCATCTTGAGGCACTTCGGCGTTGGCGTTAGATTTTCCGATAACACGTCCAGCCTCATATCCGCCACCGGCAAGCATGAGTGGTATGCTTCCACTCCAGTGGTCACGGCCTGCATTACTATTGATTTTTGGTGTTCTGCCAAATTCTGTAGCAACAACTAATAGCGTTTTATCAAAAAGACCTCTAACTTGTAGCTCATCTATCAAAAGTGCTATATATTTATCCAAAACCACCTGTCTGGATTTAAGGCCATTGACAATATTGCTGTGCATATCCCATCCACCATATTGAATGTTTACAAATTTTGCACCATTTTGAATAGCCCTTATGGCTGAGAGAGCGTCCTTGCCTAATTGATTGTCTTTGAATGTATCATACTTAGCATCCTCTTCTACTCGGAAAGTTTCTGCGGCCTTTCCAGTAATCGCAGTTACAGCTTGACTTTGGAATTCTCTCCAAGACATTCCTTGTCCACTTAATGGGGAATGATTCTCTATTAAGTCTAAAAGACTTTTTCTTTTCATGAATCTATCTTTGGGCATCTTGAGTTGCAAATCGCCTATACCCTCCTTGCTGGCCTCATAGCCCATATATTTTTGCCCCAGCCAAGCTGCACCATCACCTTCAATCTTATTCATTTTGATATATGTGGGCAAACCATGAAGGTGAGATACTGGCCCGTAGAAGTTTGCAACCATAGCTCCATAGCTAGGGTAGTTTTGAGCAGTGCCTCCTTGGTTTTTCTCCCCTCCAACCACCCAGTGTGTAGCTGTTTGATGACTGGAATCTTTGTGGGCAAAACTTCTGACGACATTTATCTTGTCAAATCTTTTTGCTACTTCTTTGAAAAGACCGCCTAATTTAACTGATGGAATTTTAGTATCAACAAATCCGGTGGTCGACCTTCTCTCAATAGGTGCGTTAGGAATGGGGTTAAAAGTTTCTATGTGGGTAGCCCCCCCGCCCATCCACAGAAAAATTACGCTATTTTCATTTTTACTCATTTTGGGGGTATAGTCATCAGCATATAAAACTGCAACGTTTTTATTAGCTAGAAATGCTCCTAGACAACCCGTTCCGTATGTTAGAAGTTCTCGTCTATTAAAATTTAAATTCAACATTTTGTTCTCCTCAAATTATTCAGGTTTTTCCTTGGTTTTGATTGGTTTCATGTCTCTGATTAGATGTGGGAATGCCTTGGAGCTTTCAGAATCTTTAGAGGCATCAGTTTTATGCTCAGAAGATTCATTTTCTACTTCCATGTTTTTAATGTATTCTAGCGTGGGCATTGGAGCATTAGGATCAAGAACCCATTCTATACCACGCAATTTAACCCATGCTTTCATACGTCGAACGGGAACAATCAAATTAAAAGTTTCACCAGCACCACGAACGAGCATTCCTACATATTTACCGTTAGTTAGAAACACTCCCCCTCCAGAAGAACCGGGAAATGCCGTGACCGTTGTCTGGTCAAAAACAGTACCATCTCCCGCCCCCAGATTCAACACACGCCCAACTTGAGACATAATTCCGGCAGTCATAGAATTAGCACCAGATTGTCCAAGTAAACTGCCTACATGAAAGAGGTTAGTACCAATGTCCACCGTTTTATCTTCTAGGTAGAATTCTGTATTAGCAGAGACAAAACCACGCTTTCTTACCATAAGAATGGCTAAATCTTCACCGTTTTCAGCATGAGAATACAAGATAACCTTGGCGTCCATTTTAAGCTCGCCCACTTTTCTGCCATTTTCTACCAATTCTTTTACTATTTGAGCATCTTGAAACTCTACGATAGTTTTAGGTTTACCACTCTCAATAATCTGACGTGTGGATCGTAGGTTATCCACTACGTGAGCACACGTAATGACAAAATTTATTTTAATTTTTTCGTCAGAACCCTCTTTTAATGCTATTTCTCTGGTGATGAGGACTCCAGACCCCTCAGAGAAACCAGACTTTATGGTCACGCTAATATCTTGAAGATGCTGTGCTACGCTTTGAGCATAAGCGATAGAGAGGGTAGATAAAACCAAGGCCGTTGATAAAGCTACCGAAAATAACTGTTTGACAAACATAATGTCTCCCTTTTTCTGTCGTTGGTTCTGCGTCTCCAACTAGGTTTTACCCCGGAGCTTCGTAAAAGCCTATATTAAATCCGGGGCGAGTACATGTATTAATAGTTTCCTGCATACCATGTTCCTTCAACTTCTTCTCTATATGTATACACATGTTTTGGTCTGTCCCCGGCCAATTGTTTTTGTAAAAATGACATAATCTTTGGCATTTCCAGTGAGTTCTGTTCTGAGATAGCAGTTTTGGGGCTTGATTTTGCTTAATTTCCTCAAACCTACTCTTTAGCATCCCTAAGAATCTCGCTTCATCCTTTTTTTCAAAGGGCAGACTAAAAGGCTGGGGGTCTATTGCCCCCTCTGTATCTTTGCAAAAGAAAATACTCATAATTCTATGTGGAAAATCTGGATATAGCTTAGAAACCGCATAGTAATAGAGAAGAAGCTGGGGATCGTTCATTAATTTGTTGAAATCCTTCTCTTCTCCCGTGGCCCAATCTAATCTCCTTCCCGTTTTCCAGTCAATAACTTCGATGGTATCGTCTGAAATTTTAGTTACAAGGTCAATAGTACCTTTTATAGCTAACTGCCCCTTGACAATCTTCCCGTCTGGCATTTTATATTCAAGCTTGGCCCAATCTTCTTCAATCGGGATATCAAAATGTGGCTCTGTTTCGTATATATCCCTATTGCGAGGATCAAATTGACCGCTGTTATGTTTTAGCATCAGCCAAGTTACCGTAGACATTTCCTTTCTGTCTGCCGGTTTCCATTTGTGCTTGGAATTTTTTCCGTATGATTTGTAACTTAAATCAGCTATGGTTTCTACACACTCGTCTGTATAGAGGGCATCCTTTGAAAATTTCACTTTCCCTACGGCGTCATCAGTTACCTTTAAATACTTCACACGGGGTTTGTCTTGCTGATATTTCTTAAGTCCAGCAAGAATTTCCATCACCTTGTGAACCATCGTCCCAAGCTCTGCCTTTTTACCACTGTCAGACTGATGACCAAGGACATAAGTAATAAAATATTGCATTTGGCAATAGTCGTAATTATTATAGCTTGAGCTTCTAACATACGTTACTAGCATTAATCCTCCAATATATTATGGTAAAATGATTTGACCTTAACCATGAGAGAATCAATATTCTCATTTTGATTGTCGAGAAAATGTTTGAATTTGTAATTATCAAGGGCGATTTCGCTAGAATGATTATCTTCAAAGACTTTTCTTGTCATTCTTGCTAATACTCCACCAGCTTCTTCAACAGCAACGGCCTCGTTGGGAAATCTAACGTCAGCTATAATTGCTAATTGAGATTGTTCTCTTTGGATTTTCTTCAGACAACTATTGACCCATATAGGACCATGTATCTTACGCATTACGTCAGTACCAAAGAATTGCATAAACTCTCTGGCAGTCATCGGACCCTCTCTCCAGTCCCAACCCTTCCTAGCGTCGAGTGGCATCTTCTTCATAAGGGTCATGTTCTGGAACCTTGGCATATTCTCCCAAAGCAAATGCTCTTGAACCTGATTCTTCTGCTCGTCAGTCCCCCAAACGCACTCGTGCGGAATATCAAATAGTTCAATACATATGTGTTTGAGGGTATTAGCAAAGCTGTATAACTTTACATGTGGCCACATGCTATGTTCTGCATATTCTATAAACGCAGGATCGTTACGAGTAGTGTCAAATTCTCCCCACCCCTCGTCACCATCGGCGTTGGTGGTTAATACCATCAATTCGCCATTTCCACCTATGTTATAATCCTTAATCATGCCGTATTTTTTAAGGACAGTCCCGTGCAGTATGTTGGCGGTAGTGTTCTTACCAGATTGTTTCCTTCCAGAAATTCCAACGATTTTCATTAATAGCACCCTTTTAAGTCTGATAAAATTTGTTGATTCAACTTTTCTGTAGACATGTCGCCTATGTCGTTTCTGGACATCTTCGGAAAGACTAGTTTAAATAGTCTACCCATATCTCGTTTGATTTTAATTTTAGCCTCGCGTCCTGCCTGATCGTTATCTGTTAATACTACTAATGTGGTGATACCACTCCTGACCAACAACATCCTTTGTGAACAAGAAATGTCTTTACCAAATAATCCCACGGCATTATAACACTCGGCTTCATGAAGTCTCCAAACATCTCCCTGACCCTCGACTAAGAACAGGCAATTCCATCGCTGTGCGGGACTAATTGCTTTATCATAATTATAAAGGTAGTTTGTTTTCTTTAAACCCTCTGAAAACAAATATTTGGGCTGTAGCCATTTCTTAGTAGCCCTCGCTATATATCCAACCGGTTCATTATCACAATGGATGGGTATAATTGATCTATATCTCATTGGACAAAATTTATCACAACAATCTTCCACACCAAAATGTCTCAAAGTTTCGCGT
>Ga0066376_10005795_pt1 | contig 10366 bp, 11 predicted proteins | sample Knorr_S15_td_Bot_FD_77009 | JGI IMG/M metagenome (GOLD analysis project Ga0066376, IMG submission 77009) | Marine microbial communities from Southern Atlantic Ocean transect - Knorr_S15_td_Bottom_ad_5009_LV_A | ecosystem: Environmental > Aquatic > Marine > Oceanic | place: Southern Atlantic... | reverse complement strand
TTTGCACTTTTCCAACCATATAAGTGTGGGATTACAAGTCTTAATGGCCATCCGTGATTTGATTCTAATTCTTTGCCTTCGTATTTAGTGGCAAGAATTGTTTTTGCAGAAAATAAATCTGTTCTAAGGATATTGGTAGTATATCCATCATAACAGATAATGTTCACATATTTTAAATCTAAGCCTATTTCAAAATTTTTCAATAAATTTCTTACTATGCATCCTGTCCATTTTGTATCTAACCTGGACCATTGAGTAACACAGTGAAAATCTTCTTCTATATTATCTTCAGCTAGTTTAATTATTTCATTCCATTTATATTCAATTATTAGGCTTGAATTGGCAGTGAATTTTAATTTCCAGGTATCTAAATTGATATCTGGAGTGGGAAATGCTGAAAAAATTGGAAATTTTTCAGTAACAAATTGTCCGGGTGGAGCATCGGTAGTTTTTAAGTTGTTATTTGGTGTTATTTTACCTATTTTTTTTTGCATAAATATATTATACATTTATAATATTAAATATTGGTATAATTAAACAAATACGATTTAAAATATTAAATATTATGTATGAAGTTATTTCAAATTCATTAAAAGAATTGGAACAGGGCAAGAATATTGTTTTAGCCACTGTTGTTAATACTAAAGGATCCACTCCTCAAAAAATTGGATCTAAATTACTTATTCGTGATGACGGATCAACTGTAGGAACTTTAGGGGGAGGATGTGTAGAAGGTGATATATGGTTTGAATCCAAATCTATGTTGGAGGAAAATTCTGATTCAGAAACAAGATTCAGAGAATATACTTTGAATCAGGAATTAGCAGAGCAAGAAGGCTTGGTTTGCGGTGGTACTATGTATTTTTTATTGGATAAATTAATTCCAGAAAATCAAAATATTGAACATTTAAGATCTTTGCAAAATTCTTTAAATGGAAAAGATAGTGGAAAAAGTATTTTGACCTTAGTTAGTTCTCAGAATAAAGATTTATCTATTGGAATTAAAAAAACTTATGATTTTGAAAATACAAATGAAATTTTTAATGATGAATTAATTAATGAAACAGAGGATATTGAGAATACTATTTCAAATCGTACTAATAAATGTATTAAACTTAAAGATGGTAACGAGTGGTATGTTGAAATTTATACAACTCCTGCAACATTATTAATTTGTGGAGGTGGTCATATTGCAAATAGCTTGGCCCCGATTGCTCATAAACTTAATTTCAATGTCTGGATTACTGATGACAGGAAAGAATTTGCAAATAGTAATCGATTCCCACATGCGGAAAGAATAGTTAATGATATTCCTGAGAGCGCTTTAAAAAGTTTACCTGTTACTGAAAATACTTACATTATTATTGCAACAAGAGGACATAGATATGATCTTGTTGCCACACAGGCAGCTGTTCAAACAAAAGCAAAATATATTGGGATAGTAGGAAGTATGAGAAAAGCTATATTAATATTTGAGGATTTATTGAAAAATGGAATTCCTGAAGAAAAAATAAGAGCGATACGTTCCCCCGTAGGTTTAGATTTAAGAGGTAGAACCCCTGATGAAATTGCTGTGAGCATTATTGCTGAAATGTTAATGATTAAAGAGGGTGGGACAGGACTTCCGATGGCTATGCCTGAAAAGATTTGGTCTAAGATTATTTCTAAAATTAAAAATTCTCTTTCAGAAAGTAAAATCTAATGAGTAATATTGGCGGGTTATTATTAGCCGCTGGTTTGTCTACTAGAATGGGTGAATCCAAACCACTTTTAGAATGGAATGGAAAGTCTTTAATTGAATTTCACATAGATATTTTAAATTCCTTAAAAATAAAACCAACCATCGTTTTAGGTTTTTGCAGTGAAACAATTATCCAAAAAATTAGAAATTATGATGCTGATATAATAGTTAATTCTAATTATAAAAACGGGAAAACTTCTTCAATAATTATAGGTTTGGATGCTATATCTAAAGTTGATGATATTCTCTTGATGTCAATTGATCAGCCTAGGCCAAAATATATCTTAGAGAAATTAATAAAAAATCATTTTCAATCAGGCAAAGAAATAACCATTCCTAAATTTATATTAGAAGATGGTTCTTTAAAAGGAGGACATCCTGTTATTTTGAGTAACAAAATTTTAGATGAAATGTATAAATTTATTTCCTCTGAAAAAACTATGAAAGATTTTATATTAAGTAAAAATTCTATTAATGAAGTTATATTTGAGGATCCGTTAATTAAACTTGATTTAAATAACAAACAAGATTATTTTGAAGGGCAAAAATTATTTGTAAAGAGTACAGAAAATGATAAAGAATAATATTGCCATGACAATTGCAGGTTCTGATTCTGGAGCAGGTGCTGGTATACAGGCTGATTTAAAAACTTTTGCATCTTTAGGAGTTTATGGTACTTGTGTTATAACTGTTGTAACTGCTCAAAATACTTTAGAAGTTAAAGATGTTGAAATATTAAGTAATGAAATTATAACTAACCAGTTTGAAACTTTAATAAATGATATTTATCCAGATTCAGTTAAAATAGGAATGTTAGGGAACCCTGAAGTAGTAGTTTTAATTAGTAAATTGCTGTCACAAATTAATAATGTTCCGATAGTATTGGATCCCGTTATGATTGCAAAAAGTGGTGATCAGCTAATTTCTGATGATGCAATAAGTAAATTAAAGAATAATTTGATACCTCTATGCAGAATTCTTACTCCCAATATTCCTGAAGCAGAAGTTTTGTCAGGAATTAAAATTACCAACAGAGATGATATGATAGCAGCAAGTACAAATATTTTAAAATTAGGCCCTAAATATTTACTTTTAAAAGGAGGGCATTTACCTGGCGATCCTATAGATATACTTTTTGAACAAGGGCAGGGTATGATTCTTGAATTACCACAAAAAAGAATACATACAAAAAACACTCATGGAACAGGATGTACTTTTTCATCTGCTATTGCAGCAGAATTAGCAAAAGGTGTAGATATAAAAAATAGTGTGATTAATAGTCAGAAATATGTATATTCAGCTATTAAATCATCTGTGGAAATTGGAAAAGGGCATGGTCCTCTAAATCATTTTTTCAATATATAACAAAGATGGCATTATATTTAACAGAAACAGAAATTAAAAAAATAATAAATATGGAATTAGCACTAAATTCTGTTGAAGAAGCGTTTCAATTAATAGCCTTAGGCGATGCAGTTACTAAACCACGTGAAAGATTGCCTGTGGGATCATCAAGTTTAAATTATATGTCCGCGGGTATAGATAAGCAAAATTTGACAGGATTAAAAGTATACGTTCCAAGTAAAAACGGGACAAAATTTTATTTTCACATAATGAACGCTTTAAATGGTGAAATGATTGCCATAATGGAGGCTAATGCTTTGGGGCAATTTAGAACCGGAGCAGCTTCAGGTGTAGCAAGTAAATACTTGGCAAAAAAAGATTCAAAAAAAGTTTTATTAATAGGTACAGGTTATCAGGCTTATACGCAGGCTTTAGCATTGGATAGAGTTTTTGAATTAGATGAAATATATGTTTATAGTAGAGCTGAAGAAAACAGGATGAATTTTATTAATAATTATTCATCTGCAATGAAATCAAAATTAACTCCTGTAGCGGATATTGAATCAAATGTTAATAATATAGATATTATTTCTGTGATAACTAATTCTAAAACCCCGGTAATTAATAGTGAAATTATTGAATCTGGTGTTCATATAAATGCTGCAGGATCTAATCATTCTTTAAGAAGGGAATTAGATACAAAAACAATTTTAAAAGCAGATAAAATTTTTGTTGATGATATTGATCAGGCTAAAATGGAATGTGGTGATTTGATTTATCCTGAATCTTTAGGATTAATTCAGTGGAGAAATATTATTAATTTTTCAGATGTATTAAAATTCCCTGACAGATTCAAACGAAATTTTAAAGATATAACAATTTTTGAATCTCAAGGATTAGCTTTATGGGATTTGGTTACTGCTATTAATGTTTGTGAAATAGCTAAAACAAAAGGAATTGGAGAAAAAATAAATGCCTAGAGTAATTGAAGTACAAATTGAAGATAAAGTTGGAATTATAAAATTAAATAGACCAGAATCATTAAATGCCTTTAATAATGAATTGTCTGATGCACTTTATTCTCAGATAGAAGAATTTAATGCATCTTCAACTGTAAATTCTATTCTTATAACAGGTAACGGAAAAGCATTCAGCGCTGGAGCAGATGTTGCTGATTTTCAGGAAGGAAACACGAAAAAAAGATTGCCTCTTTCATGGAATGACTTAATTGATTTGTTTATCAGATCAAAGCCAATAATTGCTGCTATAAATGGTTTTGCAGTAGGAATGGGTATAACATTATTTTTATTTGCTGATATTAGATTGGCATCTAAAGATGCAAAAATTTCTTTTAGATTTGTAAAAATAGGATTAACACCTGAATATGGCAGTACACGTCGATTGTCAGATATTGTTGGGATTAGTACAGCTTCAGAATTAATGTTAACAGGAAAATTTCTTGATGGAGAAGAAGCTGAAAGAATAGGATTAATATCTAAAAGTTATGAACCGGATGATTTGTATAATAAATCATTGAAGATAAGCAAGAATATCTCGGAAAATTCCAATTGGCATAATAAAGTTATAAAAGAAATGATTTTCAATAACTATCATAAAGATTATGATAAAGTTTTAGAAATCGAAGGGAATATCTTTTCACAGGCCAGGCAAACTAAAGAACATAAAGATTTTGTAAAAAAATTTATGGAGGATAATAAATAAATTATTCAGATAGAATTAGTGAAAAAGATGAGTGGTAATGCCTAAAACAAGATATTCAGAAGCAAAGAAACAAGCAAAAGAATTATATGATTTAGTTCCATATATCACTCCTCGTATTACCTTTAGATATATTCAACAATTAGATTTACCAAAAGAACAAATCCCAATATCTCACACTATACTTTTTGAATGGTTTAAAGAATTTGATAAGGTCTCCAATAAAGATCGGTATGAAAAATTAATGGCACTTTGGCTGAAAGAGAATCCACTCAAGATTAATGCTGATATGCCAAAAAAGAAAATCATAGATAAAAATAAATAAATCTTTTTTAAAAGTCTTTCTCTTAACAACCCCATCTAAATTAATATAGTAAACCTTATTAAATAGAAATTAATAAATAAGAATGATACTTATTACTTATATATTATTACTTTGTAAATTCCCAATAGTTATCAATAGTTTTATCCCAAAATAAATCCCAATAACTTTTAACACTCAATATCAGCTATTTTAATTTATAATGCATTTAATATGAGAAAGATTAAAAATCAATTTAATAATTTTAATCTATTAGAAAATGACTGATTTAAATAAATTATTTTCTGTCTCTAGCATCACTAGTTATTTTTCCAGATATATTGCCCTCTGTGTCTATTTTTAGTCCATGTGGGTATTTGGGAGGGACTGTACAGGCATGTCCTGGAGAGCCAAGTATATAATCTCCTATATTGAGATTTTCACCATTTAGTTCTATAACACCATGTTCTTCATTTTGAGAAATAAGCTCTGCATCTGGTTTCCCTTCTATTGTAAATCTGGCTGGAGTTAAAGGATCACAAGAAATAGATTTTGCACCAATATCTACAGTTACAGTTTTTCTTATTTTGTCCTCGTCAATAACTTGGCCTAATACTAGTCCTGCTACCTGGAAATTTAAGTCTGGTTGCTTGATATTATTTGAATCCCAATAAATCCATGTTCCAGGTGAAACTTTATAATCAGTATCATCCAAGTAATATTGAAATGACCAAGAACCTCCAACAATAATGTCATAATCTGTTTGAGATGTGTAGTTTGAAATTTTATCTCTAAATTGCTCTATTATATTGATACTTTCTCTCACATGTTCTTTTTTTTGTTCTAAATCTGTAATTCCAACCAAATGTCCGTCATATCCATGAATCCCTTTAAAATTTAAATTAGAATCAGTAAATAATTTTTTGAGTAATTCATCAGATTCGTTTACATCTATCCCAGTTCTATGCATTCCAGTATCTAAATCGATATAAACTCCATCAAGATTTTCAATCTGTGACAAAATATCTAGATGGTAGACTGTACCAGCAATAGCACTATATTTTATGTTTTTATTCTGATTAATGATTTCACTATATCTTTTTGCTTTTATTTCTGACGCTAGAGGATAAGCAAGAATAAGTTCTTCAGGATTACATTCAGAGAGGATTTGAATTTCTTCTAAAGTAGATGTTTTATGTCGTGTTATTCCCCTGGCAATTTGAAAGTTTAGCATTTCTCTAGATTTATGTGTTTTTGCGTGAGGAATTAATCTTGAAGGTGTTTTTACCATAGATAAAATTGTATCTATGTTATGTTGTAATATGTTTTCAAATATTACATATTCTGGAGTTTCAAAAGATTCCGGATTGTTAATTGTATAATTGCCAAATTTCATAATCTATCCATTTAAGTTAACTAAAATTATATGATAGTAAATCAGGGTTTATGTTTTCAACATCAGTTATGCCGCAATATTTCATTGCCACCTCTAATTCTTCTTTTAATATTTGAATAACATCTCTGACTCCATTTTCACCCCCAACAGCTAATCCCCAGTAAAAAGGTCGCCCAATCATTACTGCTTTGGCTCCAAATGCTAAAGCTTTTAATATGTCTGTACCTCTTCTAATCCCACCATCTAAATATACTTCACATTTGCCATCTACAGCTTTTACTACTTCAGGTAATGACTGAAGACTAGGCATAAGTGTATCAACCCCTCTTGCACCATGGTTGCTAACTACAATACCATCAGCTCCGTACTCTACTGCTTTTTTTGCGTCATGTGCAGATAGCAATCCTTTTATAACAATTGGTAAATCAGTTAATGATTTAAACCAATTTATGTCTTCCCATAGCAACTGATCATCGGAGTTTAATCCACCTAATTGTACTTGTGTATCTCCATGTTTGTAACCTAATCCTGCGATTTCTCCAATTAAGTTTACTCTTTCAGTATTAGGTGGATTTACAAATGCATTTCTAATGTCTCTTTCTTTAGGCCTTAAGTGATCCATTCCTGGTACCGGTCCATCCACTGTCAGAACAATTACTTTGTATCCCGATTTTTCAGCTCTTTTTACTAGCATTTCATCTATTTCTTTTGTGAGGTGATATATTTGAAACCATAATGGAGTATCAGTTTCATTAGCAATATCTTCTATTGTGTAAGATGAATTTGTACCAACGCTAGCTATTATGTTTTCTTTTTTAGCGGCGCGAATTGTAGATAATTCCCCATCATCATCACAAAAGGTGTGTCCCCCTGCAGGAGCAATCATTAATGGAAATGATGTTTTGTCTCCAAGAATAGTTGTAGACATTTTAATGTTAGAAATATCCGTCATTTTATTTGGTCTTAAAAATATTTCGTTATAAATTTGGGTATTTCTGTTTAAAGATATTTCATCTCCTCTTCCAGCTTCGATGTAATCCCAAATGTTGTGAGGTAGTATTTTTTTTGCTAATTCTGCATATTCATTTAAATTTATCGGATATCGTTCCATTAATAGGCCTTTAGGAATTACTGATTTTGAACATCATTATACCTCCTGCCACAGATACGTTTAAAGACTCAGTTTTACCTTTCATAGATATTTTATATATTTGATCACATAAAGATTTAGTTAATTTTGATATACCAGAACCTTCGCTTCCTATCACTAAAGCAATATTTCCATAAAAATCGTAATCTTCATATTCTTTATTCCCATCCATGTCTAACCCAATGATCCAGTAATTATTATCTTTTAATTTTTTAATTATTTGATTGATATTTTGATCGTCAATTATTGGAATATGAGAAATTGCTCCTGATGAACTTTCAACTACAGTTGAATTTATTTTCGCAGCATTATTGCTTGATAATATTATTGCTTCGAATCCTGCGGATTCAGCTGATCTGATTAGAGCACCTAAATTTCTTGGGTCTTGTACTTTGTCTACTATTAGTACTTTTGAATTTTCAGTATTGTTAATTATAAGATCATCTATTGATTTTAAAAATGTTAAAGAAATTGTAGCCACTATATTTTGCCCTGATTTCGATCCAAATTGTTTTTGAAAATTATTATGTTCAATTACAGATATGGGAATTTTTTTGTTTTTAGCCGTTTTTAATAAATTTAAAACTCTTTTGTTTTGTGTGAAATTTGTAGAAATGTAAATATGCTTTGTCTTATTTGTTAAAATTGCTTCTTTAACAGAATTAATTCCAAATATATTTAATTCAGAAATATTATTTTTTTGTTGTTTGAATTTCAAATCTTAACCTAATAATTCATTTAGATTTTATAATATTATGTGTTAGTATTTTTTTAAATATAAATTTTATATATATCAGTATTACAGGAGAAGATTTTGTTTAGACGTATTTCAAATACTTTTAATACAATTAAATTATGTGTTCGTGTGTTAAAAAAAGATAAAGAATTGATTTTTTTTCCAGTAATGGCAGCAATTTTAGTATTAACTGTGGCACTTATATTTTGGTCAATGGGATTAATTGATATTCAGGAGCAGCAAACACAAAGTAGTTCTTTGAGTGATTTCATTCCTGAAATTATTTTGCTTTTTGTAGCAAATTTTTTGATCGTATTATTTAATTCAGCTTTAGTATCAGGAGCTTTGCATAGATTAAGAGGTGGAGATCCAAATGTAGCGTCGGCCATGAACCATGCCCTTAAACATATTCATCATATTTTTATATGGTCAATAATAGTTACAATTGTTGCAATTTTAATTGCAGCTATAAAAGGAAACAGAAGAGGCGGGTTTATGAGGCAATTGTTTGGTAGTATGTTGCAAGCAGGTTGGACAATGATGACATTTTTTGTAGTTCCAATTATTGTTGCTGAAAATATGACTCCTATTTCCGCCATAAAAAAATCTTCAAGTTTATTTAAGAAAACTTGGGGGGATCAGGTGACTGCAAATTTCGGATTTGGAATTATTCAGATTTTGGCAATTGCGGTAAGTGGCGCCTTAGGATGGTTTTTCGGTTTGTTAAATCCCACTTTGGGAATTGGAATAGGTGTTTTGTGTGCTGCTATTTCAGTATCAGTGATATATACACTTGAAGGTATATATAAAGCAGCTTTATATGAGTTTGCATTAGGTGAGAAACCTTTGGAATTTGAGCAGCATGATTTAAGTAGAGCTTATACAGCAAAAGCCGTTGCATAATAGCTTAATTTAAAATCTTATTCCTCTTTCATGCCATTGTTTATTTATTAGTACTTGTTTTTCTTTTCCGTAGGGTTTGATATTTTTACTATTATGTTTATACCAGGCATTGACCCATTTAGTTTCTTCATTATTTATGAAATTAAATAAGAATCTGAATCCTATAAAAAAGTTAAAGGGAATAATATCTTTATATACCCATTGCTGATCGAATTTCATTCCTCCTACATCTTCTAAAGTTCTTATCGAACTTATATCGGCTTTTTGTTCTTTATAAAATATATCTGCTCTTTGTAATTTATTGTCTTTGGGTAGCATTAATGCAAATTCAACCTGGGTTTTAGGTTTGTCATGTTTCTTCCCAAGTACGCTTGATATTATGAGCATTCCTGGAACATTATTGATATTACTATCATCTATTTTGTCTCTGAAAAGCCATACAACATCATCTCCGAATCGTTCTTTATCTTGATGAACCTTAGATTCAGTAGTCTTAATAAATTTATCTTTGTGTAAGATTTTTGGAAAATGTATTAATGGTGCATAATGATAGTATCTTTCATAATTTTCCCATTTATTTGTTACTTGGTGTTTTTGTGACATTTTAAATCCTTAATTACACTATATTGTTTTTTGTATTTTGATACAAATTGAGTTATATATCCTTAGATAATATTTCCTTAACAATATAATCTGCATCTTCAGCTACTCCTACAAATTGAGCAGATTTTGATGAATGCATCCATTGAAGACCCATAAAGTATAATCCATTATATTTTGTTAGGCCTCTTCTTTGTATTGGGTGTCCGAGTTCATTTGTAATATCTAAATTAATCCAATGGAAATTATATCTGAATCCTGTGGCCCAAATAATGCTACTGATATGACTTGGCACTGAAATTTTTAAAGTATTTCCTGATTTATATTGATTAATTCTTTCATCTTTTATTATTTTTTCCGAAGGCATTTTTAAATTATTTTCTAAAATATAATCGTCAACTTTTTGAGCCCAATTAATAGCATGTTTATCAGAAAATTTTAGATTTTCATGGAGATTATCACTTAATAATATTGTG
>Ga0066376_10005793_pt1 | contig 10367 bp, 9 predicted proteins | sample Knorr_S15_td_Bot_FD_77009 | JGI IMG/M metagenome (GOLD analysis project Ga0066376, IMG submission 77009) | Marine microbial communities from Southern Atlantic Ocean transect - Knorr_S15_td_Bottom_ad_5009_LV_A | ecosystem: Environmental > Aquatic > Marine > Oceanic | place: Southern Atlantic... | reverse complement strand
CTACGTGTACATGCCCATCACGTCGGCAGCGAGCGATATGTACGGCGGCCATCGCCCGGGTGACAATCTCTTCAGCCAAAGCCTGGTCGCCGTCGACGCCGCGACCGGGGAACGAGTCTGGCACTACCAGCTAGTTCACCATGGGCTGTGGGATTACGATCCGCCGGCCGCCCCGATTCTGATGGACTTGGTCGTCGACGGGCGTCCGATCAGGGCGGTCGCCCAGATCACGAAACAGGCATTCACTTATGTGTTCGACCGGGTGACCGGAGAGCCCGTGTGGCCCATCGAAGAACGCCCCGTTCCCGGCTCGGAGACGCCCGGCGAGCGAACATCGCCGACCCAACCGTTCCCCACCAAACCCCCGGCGTTCGACCGGCAAGGGATCTCGGTCGACGACCTGATCGACTTCACCCCGGAGTTGCGCGCTGAGGCGCTGGAGATCGTCGAGCGCTACACGATCGGTCCGCTCTTCACGCCTCCTTCCATCATCGAGGACGGTCCGAACGGCAACCTCGGAACCCTCCAGCTACCGGGATCACAAGGCGGCGCCAGCGTACAGGGTGCCTCGTTCGATCCCGAGACGAACATACTCTACGTCCCGTCGATCACGGCGGCCTTCGTCGCCGGCCTCAACCCTGGGGATCCTGAGCGCACCGACTTGCGCTACAGGCGGGGGGGTCGGCATTGGATCGCTGGTCCTCGCGGGCTGCCGCTGCTCAAACCGCCGTACGGCCGGATCACCGCAATCGACATGAACGCCGGCGAAATCGTCTGGCAGGTGCCGAATGGACACGGGCCGCGCGAGCACGAAGCGATCAGGCATCTCGATCTGGACCCACTCGGAGCACCCGGGCGCCCTTCGCCCTTGGTTACGGGGACGTTGCTCTTTGTCGGTGAGGGCTCCGACCGGCGCCTCGACATGTCGAGGGTCCCGGAAGGCATGCCCTACCAGATCTCCCCCAACTATGGCGAGGGATGGTTTCGTGCCTACGACAAAGCGACCGGAGACATCGTTTGGGAGATGGAACTGCCCACGGGGGTGACGGGTGCACCAATGACCTACATGCACGAGGGTAAGCAGTACATCGTGGTGGCGATCGGCGGTCGCGGTCGGGCGTCTCAGTGGGTGGCGCTGAGCCTACCGTGACGCGACGGCTGCGCGGCTAGCCGTCTCAGCATATGAAACCTCTAGGAGTGTGCATACAATACCCCTATATCGCCCCTTGCACTTCAAAGTTGGTGCCGCATTGGGGACGTCGTCCCCCCCCCATCAACCTCCAACAAACGATCACGATCCTTGGCCGGGGCTCAGAGCCTGAGGAACGTGGGCAAAGAGACGATGCGATCCTTGATCGCCTCCAGGGCACCTTGCCTTCAGCTGAGCGCTGCCAAGTCGTCGTGTTCAAACGCGCTCGCCATTCTGTCGCACTCCCGATTTGAGGCACCTAGGCCCCGTGCCGCGTCCCTCCACTGGGCTACTGCGCCGGCGACTTCCCGGGCGATCTCCTCGGCTTGTTTATCCTTTATCCCGAAGTGCTCCGCGGCTAGGAATGCGAGTTCCATAGAGGCAGAGCGGTCGTCGCCCTCGACGATTGCGGTCGAGAGGATCCGCGGCCGCACGTCCGTGGGTACGGGATTCAGGTCGTAGGCCGGGGAGAGCTGCCAGCCCTGATCTCCAGCGTAGAGGAAACCGTGGTTGCGCAGATGGTCGTCCGTGTTCGAGATGAGCACAGTGAACACAATGCGCCGCCAGAGCTCGGAGAGATCTTCTGTAGTAGCCGCCGAGTGCATTCGTAGCGCATCCGCGATCTCCATGTAGCTCCGGTGCTCGCCGTCAACAGCCTCGAGCATGCTCATCGCAGAGAGGAACGGGATCCGGATCTCGCCCCGGCGGTCGAAGCGCTGCATTAGAAGGACCGTGCGTCCACTCACCTGCTCCAATGCCCACGAGGCCACGTTCAGCCGAGCCATCTCTGCCAGGCTCATCGCGACACCCTCCCACCGGCCGACATCGTAGTCGTCGTCGGGACGGTTGAACTTCGCGATCATGAGCTCGCCGTTCTTTCCGCGGACCGATGCCTTCGGTCGTGAGCCGAGGAGCGATGAGCCGGGTTCGAGCAGCAGACGAAGATCCTCTTCGGTTTCTTTTTCCTCCGCGACGCGCTCTGCGGCCTCCAGGAGCCGGCCGAGCTCGACAAAGGGGGGCACGTGGCCGCCGCCCTCCGCCAGAAACGGACCACCTTCTGCACGCTTGAATCGAAGCGCGCCCTGGCGCGTGAAGTCCGAGAGCCCGAGTAGGTAGTCGATCTCGAGGAGCGTGCGTGGTGCGCGACCCTTCTCCTTCGCATCGAGGCGCTCGCGCCTAGCGAGGAGCGTTCGGCCCCAACGATCCGGTGCCGAGTCTCCAATCGCGCTGAATAGCGCGCGACCTGCTGCAGTGTGGTACGGACCCGGGCCGACCTGGAGCGCCGGCTCGAGGGCGAAGTGATGACCGGCGGCGATCCAATCGTCATCGTACTCGAACGACGCACTCTCTCCTGAGCCCTTTGCATGGATCCACAACCGGCCCGCCAAGTGCGGCGTGCCGCGTAGGTCGACATAGACGAGGGCGTCAGGCGGGCTCATTTCGATACGATCCGTTGCGGAAGGGCCTCGCTCGCGAGTTGCTGACCCACTGGGTCATGCGCGATGTCCGCTAGGTCGGCCAAGCGTTGCACCATGCCCAGCACATATAGTGCCGTGGCATAGGCTGCCATCCCAACGCTCGGATCGCCCTGTTCGAGCTTTCGAAGCGTCGGTCTCGAGATCTGCATACGGTCTGCCATCACAGTGGTCTGGATACGCCGACGGAGACGAGCGTTCCGGATGTCCGACCCGAGCTTCCTCAGCGCTCGTCGGACCGGCAGCGGTAACGGTGGTGTCGTCCTTGGCATTCCACGCCTCCCTCATCTCCATAGGGTGCTCATCGAGAGCACCAATTAAGTTATTATGTAAAATATATTTTTCACAAAAATACTTAACGGTAATTATATATGTCAAGACAGAGGAGTGAGGGTGTCCAAGAGGCGAGGCGCCAGAGCAGCAGCAGGACGATCACGACGATGATCATGACCATGGAGCTGGTGCAGATCATGCTCATGGTGTTGCTGCGGGGACCAAAGATCGTTTGCTGACCGCTGATTCAACCAGGAACGCAGCTTTCGGGCCGGACCGCCTGCGAAACCCAAAGATCGGGGATGTCAACGCCGGTTGAAAAATGTCACACAGAGCGTGTATTCAAAATTGCCACTGGGCATCTGGGGGCTTGAGAGTGGCGTAACTAACGTGACCGTCGTCCTGAGTCATGTTGACCAAGGCGACGATTGGGGTATGCGCCTCCTGCGCCTTCCGAATTGCGCTCTCAGGGATGTCGGAGAGACCAACCTTAATCGCTGCGAATCTCTGAAAGCATCGGCGAAGACTTTGCTTCTCCAGCCAAGTGATGTACGTAAAGCGCTGACTCGCGGGCCCATGCGCTAGTGGGCCCATGAAGCCTGGGCTTCCATCGCGGCGTCTCCCGATCCTGTACGTCGCCTCGAACACGACTTCCTCGGCATCGGCGCTCGTGATCTGTTCGAGCGTGCTGTCTCGGCCGATCCCAACATGCACCGACCTGACTTCTCGCCATCTCTTCCCCGGAAGGTTCTGACATACATACATACCGGACCGTGACTTCGTCGGATGACATTGCTGCGTCCGCGACAGGGGTCAGAGAGTTGCCACGTGCCTGTGGCTCACGTCAGGGATAGGTAGAGCCGCATGCCCAAGGTAGCAAGCATGACCAGGGACATGTCGGCCACGCGTTGGGCTTGTCGATGAACCATGTCTGATAACCGGTCATTCGCGATGCGATAACCACCCGTGTCGCCTATGCCCCGCGAGAGCGACGCTGTCGTCGATGACGAGGAAGGGATCCACTCGCGTTTTACTGACCATCGCAGCATCTTAGCCGCATGACTGATCCCATCGGGCGCCTGAACGCCGCCCTCGAAGGCCGCTACACCATCGAGCGTGAACTCGGTGAGGGCGGGATGGCCACCGTGTACTTGGCCGATGACCTCAAGCACGAGCGCAAGGTCGCCTTGAAGGTCTTGAAGCCTGAGCTAGCTGCCGCCGTCGGAGCCGAACGCTTCCTGGCCGAGATCAAGACGACGGCAAACCTCCAGCACCCCCACATCCTTCCACTACACGACTCTGGCGAAGCGGACGGCTTCCTGTACTACGTCATGCCATACGTGCAAGGCGATACGCTGATGGACCGGCTGGGCCGTGAGCAACAACTTCCGGTCGATGACGCGGTCCAGATCGCCACCGACATAGCCGAGGCACTCGACTATGCGCACCGGCAGGGCGTGATTCACCGCGACATCAAGCCCGCGAACGTCCTGATGCTCGAAGGCAAGCCCGTCATTTCGGATTTCGGCATCGCACTGGCCGTAGGGGCAGCGGGGGGAGGCCGTCTAACGGAGACCGGCCTGAGTCTCGGGACTCCGCACTACATGTCCCCCGAACAGGCGACCGGCGACCAGGCCGTGGGATCTGCGACCGACACGTATGCCCTGGGCTCCGTGCTCTATGAGATGCTCGTGGGTGAGCCGCCTTACCCCGGAACCACCGCCCAAGCCGTGCTCGGCAAAATCATCGCGGGCAAGCCGGTCTCGGCTACGGAGCACCGCCCGTCGACTCCGGCAAACGTGGACGCCACCGTCCGGAAGGCGCTGGAAAAGCTCCCGGCAGATCGGTTCACCTCCGCGCAGGACTTCGCGAAGGCCTTGGGGGACGAGCATTTTCGGTATGGCGAGACCGTTGTGGGGGCTACGGCTGGGGACGTGCGCCTATGGAAGCGGCTGAGCCTCGGGCTCGCCGGCATCGCTACGGTACTCGCCGCCCCTTTCGGCTGGGCGGTCCTCCGTCCCGCTTCTCCCCGACCTGTGACGCGCGTTTCCGTCGTGATACCGGAAGAACAGATATTTAATCCGCTCAGAGGAGATCTAGATCTTTCGAGCGACGGATCGTTCTGGGTCTATAGAGGCGTTGCCGAGGGTGGGCAGGCGCAGCTTTGGCTGAGGCGTTCGGATGCATTGGAGGCCACCCCGATCCGCGGCGCCGGGGATGGCAACCATCCGGCCATCTCCCCTGACGGTCAGGAGCTAGCGTTCGGTCGAAGCGGGGAGATTTGGGTCATCACCCTCCCGGATGGCGTACCCCAGATGCTGGCGCCCTTCAGTAGCGGCGTGCCGGGATGGAGCCCGGACGGAGACTGAATCTTTTACCGTGGCAACAGGGAGGGGGTGCACCGCGTGCCGGCGGACGGGGGGGGGCCAGCGGAGATCATCACCGTGCCGGACTCTGCCGCCGGTGAGGCCGGGCACACTCACGTCAATGTGCTTCCGGGCGGGCGGAAGATCGTATACCACGTCGTGTACCCCGATGTCGGCTCCGAGTCATACATTGGGGCTCATGACTTGGATACGCGGGAAACCAAGATTCTCACGTTAGGGAGTTACCCGCGATATAGCTCTACCGGACATCTGTTGTTTCTCGACAACGCCGCAACGCTGGTGGCCCGGCCTTTCGACGTGGACAAGCTCGAGTTCACCGGTCCCGCACGGGCCTTGGCGGAGCAAGTCACCACGATCCCGGCCGGGATGGGTTTTTTCGACGTCTCCGAGACGGGGAGACTCATCTACCTTACCGGAGGCGAACTCCGAGCCGACATGACACCGGTATGGGTAGATCTGAATGGTGGGGAAAGAGACGTGGAATCGGGATGGAGCGGGGGGATCGGTTCAAGTCCAGTCTTTCACTCTCCCCCGATGGTACCCGACTCGCGATCTCGATTCTGGGACCGCAGGCCAACTATGATCTCTCGGTGAAGCAGTTGGCCGGCTCCTTGGTACAATTGACGTTTGGGGGGGGAGTCTGAGTCTAATTTTCGTCCCCATTGGTCACCTGACAGTCAGTCGCTCACATTCGTATCGAATCGAGAAGGCAAGTACGATCTTTGGGAAAAGCGGGCGGACGGTACTGGCACTGCTGAGCCGGTTCTGGATGAAGATCAACCAATCAGAGAGGGGTTCCGCGCCGATGACTGGCTCGTCTACGTTGAGGGAAGTGACGACTTCAGTGGGCTTCTTGGTGGCGGTGACATCTTCAAAAAGCGACCTGAGATGGACAGTGTACCGATCCCGCTGGTGGTAGCTGAGAACGGTCAATACTCAGCCACCCTCTCGCCGGACGGTCGATGGCTGGCCTACGTCTCGAACCAGACGGGCCGAGAAGAGGTCTGGGTGCGTCCCTTCGAGGGCACGGGCCAGTGGCTCGTGTCCATCAGTGGCGGAGCCGAGCCGGTGTGGGCACACAGCGGAGATGAGTTGTTCTACCGGAACCGGGTCAACGAGCTGGTCTCCGTCAAGGTGAGTGCCGGCTCTTCGTTCGCTTGGGACGGGGAAGACGTACTCTTCTCTATGTCCGAATACCTGCGAGGTTCCGGCTACCCGATGTACGACGTGAGCACCGATGATCAAGAATTCGTTATGCTACGAAACAATGACGAGGCCGAGGCGAACATCGAACTCATCCTCGTTGATAATTTCTTCGAGGAGCTTCGACAGCGAGTGGAGAATTGAAGGCTCCGATATCCTGCCATGATCCTGCTGTCCGATAACGCCCTCCCTAACGACGGAGGTCGGCAGGCAACCCCAACGGGCAAATCCTACCGACCTCCGGTTCCTACTCGAGCCTCTGAGCACGGACTCGCCCGCCCCGGCCCTCTCGTGGCTTAGAGCCCTTCCCGCTATACCGCCCTAATGCAGGTCCACCAGCAGCTTTTGGACCCGCCAGTTGTTCATATCGGCGACCCAAAGTATTCCGTCATCGAGCTGCGAGCAGTCCAGCCCGTGGACCCAATTGAACTGCCCCATCTGCCGACCTGAACTCCCGAGCCAACCCAAGATTTTTCCGTCCAGCGTCATCCGGTAGACGCGTCCGGGCTCGGCGTCCGCCACCCAGAGTTCCTGAGGAGTAGAATTGGTCAAGCACATGGCCCACGGTTGTGTGGTCCCCCTGATCGGCCGCTCCTCATTGATCCCGGTGAACGGCGGCTGATAGTCCGAGGGGTAGGGAACGTCCATGAGCAACACGCGCAAGAAGTTGCCGTCCGAGTCAAACACTTGAATGCGCGCATTCGAACGGTCTCCCACGTACACCTCGCCGTTCCGGTCGACCACCATCGTGTGGGGCAGCCGGAATTGGCCGATCTCCCGACCGAGCGATCCCCAATCCATGAGGAAATTCCCGTGTTTGTCGAACTTCACCATGCGGGAGTTCACGTAGCCGTCACTGACGAAAATGTTGCCATCGGGGTCCCACGCGACGTCCGTCGGCCCGTTGAAGTATCCGCCGTTGGCCCGCGCCTCCTGAGGGCTGCTCAGCTCCACACCCGCACCCGGGATGCCGTGAAAGCCCTCTTCCCTGCGCCCCAGGTTCATCATGACATAACCGTCGGGATCGAACTGGATGACGGTATTCGCCGCTTTGTCCACGACCCACAGGTTGTCGTCGCTATCGAACCGAACTTGGTGAGCGTATGCGAGGCCGTAGACGCCCTTACCGATCTCGCGTAGGAACTCGCCGTCCTCGTCGAACTCGAGCAGCTGCGTCGTGGAGTTCATCCAGATCGGGCCGGTGTTGGCACTTCCCGGGTGGTTCAAGATCACGATGTGACCCTGGGAATTCAGCGTCACGCCAAGAATCTCACCGAGGTTCATGTCGGCCGAGTACCTGAGGGGACGCTCGACCGAGGTGAACGGGATCTCCGGCGCGAATTGCTGCGCGACCGCTGGAGTGCTGGCGAACACGGCCAGCATGACGCCGAGAGCGAACTGTTTCACGGGGACCTCCTGAACTCGGACAAAGTGGAGAACGGCTTGACGCCTGTTGGACACGGGCTCAAATATGTTAGGGTCCAGCTTAGGATTGGGAAACCCAGCCGCGCAAGTGGAACCGATGCCAATCTACGAATACGAATGCCGTGAGTGCCAAAACCGCTTCGAGCTTCTGGTGTTCGAGTCGACTTCACTCGCATGCCCTGACTGCGAGAGTACCGACCTCGAGAGGCTCATGTCCCTGTCCGCGGTCAGTTGCGACAGCACTCGGAAGCGGAATCTCGGGCTCGCGCGAAAGGGCGCAAAGAAGGTCCAGAACGAAAAGGCGCACGCCGAGCACGAGGCGATCCACCACCATCATCATTAGCTGAAACGGCGTCCTTGAGGGAGGTTGCTCGTGACAGGCACGCTGCACAACGAAATGCACCGGCAAACGCACCGTCGGTCGACGGTGGACACGGTGGCGGCCGTGGTGGTGACCTTTACAACGGCACTGCTGGTTGTAGGGTGCGGAGCAGAGCCCGCACCACCGCCCACCGACACAGGCCCAGCCCAGGGTTCGCAGGACGAGTTGTTGCGATGGCCGTTGCCGCCGGGCGCCGAAGCGTACGCAGATATCGACGGCCGGCGCATGCATCGGGACGTGGTGGAACAAGCCGACATGTCGCGCCGTTATCGAGACCAGGGGCATCCGCAGTTCTGGGGACGCATCATCGGGACCTCGGCCGACGCGGAGAGCGCGGAGTGGCTGGCTGACAGGTTCCGTGACATCGGCCTGTCGGACGTGCGGATCCAGCCGCTCGAGCTTGAACCCCAGTGGATGGCGCAATCGTGGGACGTGTCGATCACGGCCGGTGGTGAGACCCTACGACTCGAATCGGCGCAGCCGGCTTACCGCACTTACGCGACACCACCTGAAGGGCTCGACATCGCAGCCGTTTACGTGGGCCTCGGCAGCGAAGCCGACTTCGTCGGACGGGACGTCTCAGGCAACGCCGCTTTTGCGTTCGGCATGCTGGGAGTTCGATCGGAGCGGGCGCTCAGTCGAGCGAACGCCAACGGAGCCGCGGCCATCTTCGATGTCCGAATGTTGCCCGGGAATATGCGATACCAAGCTTATCCTGCTCGCACCGACGTTCCCACGTTCACGCTCGGCAGCGACGACGGTTATGCGGTGCGAGAGCTGATCGCCGAAGCGGCCGGCGGCGAAGCGCCACGCGTGCGGGTGAGACTCGACGTCGAGATGGTGCCGGATCTCGAGACCGCGCTGGTCTGGGGCACGCTCCCTGGAGCCACCGACGAGACCATCTACGTCATGGCGCACCGCGACGGTTGGTTCGACGCCTCGGGAGACAACGCTTCGGGCGTAGCCTCCATGCTCGGGTTGGCAGAGCACTACGCGCGGATTCCACAAGCCGAACGGCGTCGCACGATGATTTTCCTCGGCCTCGACGGGCACCACAATACGGGGCCAGGCGAAGCAGCGGGTGGGTTCTGGTTGATGGATCACCTGGACGAGCTGTTCGCGAAGACCGCGCTGCTCATCAACGCAGAACATCCCTCCACGGTACAAACCACGGTCCGTCCACGGTATTTGGGCCGGGACGACGTGGTCTGGTCGAACGCTTACATGCCACAGCAGTGGTATGTGGGTGGGCCGTCCCGACCCTTGCTCGGGGAGATCGCAGTCGCCGCGTTCCGCGAATTCGGCGTCAGCACTTATCTGGAACCGAACGCCGAGCCGCCGGCGGGAGATCTGGGATGGCGTAGCGGGCCGGAGCTGTGGCGGTTCGTGCCCGGCATCGCGACGAGCGAGTTCTACCACTACTTCCACACGGACCAGGAGACACCTGAGACGGTGCTGTGGACCGGTCTGGAGGCGTCGACCCGGGCCTACGCCCGCATCATCGATGAGGTCAACGAGCTCGAACTTGCGGAACTGCAGAGGCCGGAGGAACCCTAGGTTAGCGGACGAGTCGCGTCTCAGGATACTGTGCGTACCATCCGAACCAGAACGCGCGGTGCGAGGGTAGCCGTAGGAGCGACGTCCGAGGGGGGATGGTGAGGGCGGCTTCAGTCAGCGTCCAGCGCTCTCCAGTCTCGTCCAGGACACCATCCAGGCCGTCCCAACTGGAAAACCGCCGGCCACCCGTTTCGTACACGCGGCTTGCCCCGCTCTGGTCGGTCAACACGACGAAATCGACGGGGCCGAGCGAATCGTGGTATACGGTCCGCCCAGCGAGGAAATCAACGGCGATCGCCAGCTGCAGCCCAGGAGCTGTGGTGAAGCGCAACGCAACCACCTCGTCCTTGTTCTTGAGCCGGGTGTCCAATTCGGGCACGGAGAACATGAGCTCGTCCGTGCTGAAGTAGTCGCGGTACGCGTTCCCCTCGCTGTAGTCACGCCGATACCCGGTATCGAGTGACAGCACTTTCGTG
>Ga0066376_10005791_pt1 | contig 10368 bp, 8 predicted proteins | sample Knorr_S15_td_Bot_FD_77009 | JGI IMG/M metagenome (GOLD analysis project Ga0066376, IMG submission 77009) | Marine microbial communities from Southern Atlantic Ocean transect - Knorr_S15_td_Bottom_ad_5009_LV_A | ecosystem: Environmental > Aquatic > Marine > Oceanic | place: Southern Atlantic... | reverse complement strand
TTTAATAACTTCATTGAAATGTTCATCAAAAGTTCGATGAAACTCTCTTTCATAATCATTAAAGAATCCTGACTGCCAAACATCAGCTGTTTCATTATCTTTTTTGTTGAAACTATATTTTCTTACCTGATCTTCGATAAGTATACGTCCTTTTGATCCATTAATTTCTAAATAATGAGTATTAGGATAAGCATAAGATGTGTCATATGATCCTACAAGACTACCAACTGATTTATTTTTAAATTTCATGGAGACTACAAAAGTACTAAAACCATTGTTGGTTTTATCTGTCATGATCGAATGGACAAATTTAATAGGACCATTGAGATGTTCAAGCATATCAAAACCATGACATTGTGTTTCTATTAAGTTACCGTGTGGATCCCCTCCTCCACCGTTTCCTCCAAATCGCCAAGTTATGAAATTTATTTCTCCAAGCTTATTTTCATTTATTGCTTGGACAGCTTTTCTAACAGGCGTTGAATAGCGCCAATTAAAATTAATTCCAAAAAATAACTTTCTTTTTTTAGCTTCTGCTAGAAGTTTTTTTGCTTCTTGCATTTTAAAAACTAATGGTTTTTCAACAAATAAATGACAAGAAGATTTAATAACTTTCATTGTCATATCGTAATGATGTTCGTTTGGTAAACTGATATTAATTAAATCTGGTTTTTGGTTTCTTATTAATTCTTGCAAATCCAAATAGTAAGGTACATCAAATAGTTTTGCCCTTTTTTTTGTCCTTTCTTTATTGCGACCAAGAATACCACAAAAAAATACTTGAGGATGATGAGTTAAAACACGACAATGTTGAAGACACCAATTACCTGTTCCAACTAATGCAACTTTAATCTTTTTCATTTATTCTTTTACCGCACTTGTAGTTATACCACGTATATAATATCTTTGAAGTAATACAAAAAATATTATGAAAGGAATATAAGTAATAACATATCCTGCAAAAATAGGATTGCCTGAACGAATTCCTAATCTTGACAAGGTGACATTTAACATTTGCATTTCAGGAGAATTAATAAAAATCAAAGAAAATAAATAATCATTCCAAGCGGTATACATAGAAAATATTATGACTGTTACAACTCCAGGTAGGGCTAGTGGAAACATTACTTTAGTTAAAATTTCATATTCTGAACTTCCTTCTAACATTGCAATTTCCCTTAAGGATTGAGGAATTGAAATAAAAGCATTTCTCATAAGAAATACACCTACTGGAAGCATACAAGTTGTATGAATTAAAATTAACCCGATATAAGAGTCGTGTAAATTTAAATCTCTTAGCAATTTGTATAGAGGAATAATTAGAGAAATTACAGGAATTAAAATAGGTAAAATAAGTAAAATAAATATTAATTCACTAAATGGAAATTTTAAAATTGCTAAAGCATATCCTGATAAAGTTGAAATAATTACAGATAAAATAACTGTTCCACAAGTTACAATAATACTATTCAAAAAAGATTGATTAAAACTTGTTCTACTAGATCTAATCTTAAGTTCCCATATGTTTTTATAATTATCAAACGTCCATTCATTATGCATTGAATTAAGATTAAATGATAATTCAGGAGTAATTGTAAATGAAGTAATAATTATCATATATATGGGAAAGCCAATGAGGATAGCGAGAATGGTATTTGTAGTATAATACCAGTACCAATCCCTGGTAAATATTTTCATTTATTCTTTTACTGCGCTTCCTGTTATACCTCGGACAAAATATCGTTGAAGCAATGTATAGAAAATAATTATTGGAATAAAACTAATCATAGATCCTGCCGTCAAACTACCCCATTTTATTTCAAATTGGGAACCTCCCATAGCTATTTTTGCTAATGCAACATTTAGCATTTGCATTTCTGGAGTATTTGTAAATAGAAACGCATATACATAATCATTCCAGGATTGATACATTGCAAAGACCATTACAGTTAAGAGTCCTGGGATTGCTAAAGGTAACATAACTGTTAGAATAATTCTTAATTCACTTGTTCCCTCTAGTAATGCGACCTCTCTTAAAGATCCAGGAATGCTTGTAAAAGCATTTCGCATCATGAATACACCTATAGGAAGCATTCCTGTGGTATGAAGCAGAATCAGTCCTAAATATGAGTCAGTTAAACCAAGTTCTTTTAATAATTTATAAAGTGGTATTATAAGAGATATTCCTGGTACAAGAATAGGTAAAATTAAAAGAATAAATATGACTTCCTTAAATGGAATTCTAAAAATAGTAAGCGCATAACCAGCCAAAGTGGTGACGATAATAGTTAATATTATTGTACCAGTTGATACAATAATACTATTAAAAAAAGCCTGTTGTATACTTCTGTTTCGATAACTCTTATCACCTTGTGATTGAGCTTTATTTACTTCAACTTTTGAGTCTTTTACTTGTTCATTGCCCCAATCCATATCTTCTCTTTGATCAATCCAACCATCAGCAGTAATTCCAGAATTCCAAATATTTTTGTAATATTGCCAAGTCCATGTGTGAGGATAAAAAGTAGGTTCACTTGTAATTAATTCGTCTGGTTTTTTAACTGAAGAAATGAAGGTCCAATATATAGGAAAAAGTATTAGAATTACTAAAACTGAATTGATCGTATAATACCAATACCAATCTGTAGAATATTTTTTCATTGATAAACAGCAATTTTACCAGCATTTGAATCTGGGGAAAAAAAATGATCATAGGCTTTTTGAATTTCATCAATTGAATATTTATGTGTAATAATTTGGCTTAAATATTCTTGATTGTTCTTTAATAACTGATGATTATCCTCTAATTCGTTATAAGAAAAATATTCACTTCCAAGAATGCTTCTCTCTTTACTTCCCATATCTGGATATTGTTCAAATTCAAGACCTTCTCCATTTCCAACTAAAACCAACACACCTCTTTTTGCTAGAAGATCAAGAGCATTTTTTCTAGCAATAGTTTTTCCTGTTGCATCAATTGCTACATCTGGGTTTGTAATACCGTAATAATTTAATCCTTCTTGCAAGTTTTTTTGTGATAAATCTATGGGCAAACCGCCCATTTTTTCAGCAAGGATTAAACGTGATGGTATAACATCATTTATTGCGACTGGAATATCTTTTGCAAAAGTAAGTTTACTCATCGCCAACAAACCTAATCCAATTGGTCCAGCTCCGTTGATCAGAAGTGATTGAATATCTTTATGAATTAGTTGAGCCCTTTTTGTTGCATGACCTCCTGTACCCATCACATCAAGAAGTAATGAAGCATTAATTAGATCAATATCATCATCAACAGGAAAAAAAATATTATCATTAATTACATAATATTGACTGTACGCACCATCAACAGTAAAACCAGGTTCTGCTCTTTTAGATAAACACTGATTGGTTGCGTTAATTTTGCAGTTTCTACATTCACTGCAATAATCATATAAATAAATAGCACCCCTCATGCCAATATCAAACTTAGCATTTTTGCCTTTATCCACTATAATGCCTGCACCTTCATGACCAGGTATAATTTTAGAACCATTGTAAAATTGATTCCGATCAGAACCACAAAGAAGGTTTGATTTTGCTTGAATTAAAAGTTGATTGTCTTCTGGTTTTGGAATTTCCTGTTCTTTAGTTGAAATTTTACCATCTCCAAGAAAATGCGGAACAGTCATTAATTCCGTTTTCATAAAAATAAATTTAAAAAAAACTATTTTTCATTAATCCAAACAAGCATTTCATTCTCTCCCCGATTGGACCAAGTATAATAAGGAATAAATTTAATTTCAGTTTCTTTTAATATTGGTTTTTCCTCAGAATATAAATCGTCATTTGATTGAATTCTACTGGCTTTAGTTGATAAAGAGATAATATCTAAATCTGCTATTTTTTCATTTTTTTGTTCAAATTTAGAATCTGAATTCACGATAATTTGATTTAATTTATCTCCGTTATCTACACCTTCTAAACAATACAATATAGGGCCTCTAAATAAGCATGCCTTACGAATATTATATCTAACATTGGAGTTTGATCTTAATAACTTAGGAGAAAAATCAAAATTTAATTCAATTTTATCTTCTTTTTTCCATTTCCGATTAATTTCAGCAAAACCATTTGCTACTGAATATTTAAATTGTTCATTATTAATTAAAACTTTCATATTTTTATCCCATTTAGGAATTCGAATAAAAATAGAAGAATTTGAATTATTAGATTCTAAAATTTCTATAATAGAATTTCCTTCAGAAGGAAATTTACTAATCTGTTTAATTTTTAAACCTTGTTTATTATTTGAAATATCTAATTCAGAAGATATAAATTGATTAACAACAAGTTGATCTTTATACGAACTATAAATGTAAATATCTAGACTAGCGATCAATCTAAGAACATTAGGTGGACAACAAGAGCATGTATGATATTCATCTCTTATTCCGTGACGTCTATTTTGAAATTGTAAAAAACCTGGATTACATTCAAGATAATTATCATAGAAAAAACCTTTTCCATCAATAGAAGTACTTGCCAAAATTAAGTTATAAATAGAATTTTCAATAATATCTGAATATTCACTATTTAATTCAATTCTTGATAATCTATCTGCAAAATATATCAGAGCTATTGTTGCACAAGTTTCAGCATAAGCCATATCATTAGTTAAGTCATAGTCGAAACTAAATCTTTCACCGAGATGTGAACTACCAACACCACTATGAACATACATCCTTTTATCAACAATATTTCTCCAGAGTTTTTTGCATGTGTTAAGCATATCTGAGTCATTATTTAATCGAGCTAAATCTGCCATTGCGGTAAACATGTATAAAGCTCTTACTGAATGACCTTCTGCGGTGTATTGTTTTCTTGGAACATCATGGGCCTGAACATAATCGTGTTTCTTAACTGAATTAGAATGGTTATCTTGCCACCTTATAAAATCTCTAACTTCACTAGGAAATTTAGAATAATCAATTTTTTCCTCAACCTCTTTTAGTTTTTTTGTTTCTTCATCATAATAATGCGGTAGAGTTCCTCTTTCCTCAATAAAATAATTTGATAATTTCAAATATTTTTCATTGTCTGTTAATTCATATGCTTTAACTAAAGCTAATTCAATTTCTTGATGACCGGGATAACCTCTTTTCTGATTAGGATTTTTTCCAAAAATAGAAATTATATGATCTACATATTTTTCCATAGCATCAAAAAATCTGCTTTCACCATTTAATTTTTTATGTTCAACAGCTGACTCTAATAAATGTCCAGCACAATATAGTTCATGACGAACTCTTAGGTTTGTAAATTTATTTTGAGGTTCATAGAAAGAAAAATAGCTATTAAGATATCCATCCTCTTCCTGATTATTAATTATTTTATCAATTATATTTTCAGTGATCTCAATTAATTTGTCATCTTTTTGATGATTGAGCATGAAGAATGCTGATTCCATTAATTTAGCTAGATCAGATTCCCAAAAAATATGATGGTGTTCATCATCTTTTAGATCTTTCGTAAGAGCTCTTACTCTACCCGTATCTTCAAAAATTTTTAGAACGCTGTAAAAGGAAACATTCTTATTTATATCTTTTCTATTCTTCCAAAAACCTTCATTGATTCTAACTTGATTTAAATTCATAATTTTAACCGATCCTCACTTTTACTATCAAAAAAATAACAATCTTCTTTTTTGAAATTTAAAAATATTTCATTATCAATCTCGTAATTAGTATTTTTGTCAGCTTTAATGATTAAGGATTGGTCTTCCATTTTACATGTGATTAAATTAGACTCTCCCGTTGACTCATTAGAGAAAACTTTAACAGAGCCATTGTTAGGAGAATTTTGATCAACTATATCAATTTTATCTGGTCGAATACCTAAAGTAATATCACCTTCATAATTAATACTAAAGTCAGCATTAATTGTATCGGATATAAATTTTCCATTTACCACTTTACCATTGATCAAATTCATAGCTGGAGAACCAATAAAGCCTGCTACGAATTTTGTTGATGGTTCGTCAAATATTATTTGCGGTGTATCGTATTGGAGTAATTTTCCATCACTCATTACAGCTATTCTACTAGCAAGAGTCATAGCTTCTACTTGATCATGCGTAACATAAATTGTAGTCACGCCAAGTCGATGATGCAAATTCTTTAACTCTGATCGCATAGTAACTCTAAGTATCGCATCTAAATTTGACAAAGGTTCATCCATTAAAAATACGCGAGGTTGTCTAACAATTGCTCTTGCTAATGCAACTCTTTGTCTTTGACCTCCAGATAATTCAGCTGGTTTTCTGTCTAATAAATCCTGTAGCTCCACAAGCTTAGATACATCATTTATCTTTTTTTCTTGTTCCGCAGATGGGATTTTTTTCATTTTTAATGGATAAGCAATATTATTTCTTACACTCATATGAGGAAATAAACTGTAGTTTTGGAAAACCATAGAAACATCTCTTTTTCTTGGATCAATTTCATTAACTATCTGGTCACCTATTTTTATTTCACCTGCAGTAATTTCTTCTAATCCAGCTACTAAGCGCATAGTAGTAGTTTTGCCACAACCAGAGGGACCTAAAAGAACAACAAATTCTCCTTCTTCAATGTGTAAATTTACATCATTAACTGCTGTAACTTTCCCCCATTTTTTAGTCAGGTTAATCAAATCTACTGAATACATATTTCTATCTCCTTTATTCTTTTACTGCACTTCCTGTTATTCCTCGGACAAAATATCGTTGAAGCAATGTATAGAAAATAATGATTGGTATAAAACTAATCATAGATCCTGCAGTCAAACTACCCCACTTCATTTCAAATTGAGAACCTCCCAGAGCTATTTTTGCTAATGCAATATTAAGCATTGTCTTTTCTGGACTATTAATAAAAAGAAAAGCAAGTACATAATCATTCCAAGAGATATACATTGCAAAGACCATTACGGTTAAGAGACCTGGAATAGCCAGGGGTAACATTACGTTACCAATAATTTTTAATTCCGATGTACCTTCAAGCAAAGCTACCTCTCTTAAAGAATTCGGTATGCTACTAAAGGCATTTCGCATCATGAATACACCTATTGGTAACATAGCTGTTGTATGAAGAAATATTAGTCCTAAATATGAATCGGTTAATCCTAATACCTTTAATAACTTATAAATTGGTATTATAAGCGATATGGCTGGGACAAGAATGGGTGTAATTAAAAGTATAAATAAGACTTCTTTAAACGGAATTCTAAAAAATGTAAGACCATATCCTGCAAACGTTGAAACAATAATAGAAAATATTATTGTTCCAACTGATACAATAGCGCTATTAGTAAAAGCATCATCAATCCCTATTGTTTGAGTAACACTTCCAGTTGTTTTGTGTATTTTTTTTGACGAGTTATTAGTAGCGGTTGTAGCACTAGTTAGAACAGCAGTGTCATAATTCCAGATACGATCATAATACTGCCAAGTCCAAGTATGAGGATAAAAAGTTGGTTCACTTGTAATTAATTCGTCTGGTTTTTTTACTGAGGAAATAAAGGTCCAATAAATAGGAAAAAGGATTAGAATTACTAAAACTGAATTGATTACATAATACCAATACCAATCTCCAGAATATTTTTTCATCTTAATACGCTTTACGGAATAATCTTAATTGAATTAGTGTTATAACAAAAAGAATGCTCATAATTATAACACCTAGTGCTGCAGCTGGGCCTAATTTAAAATAATCAAATCCCATACCAATGGTAAGCATAACTAATGTTTTTGTTTCATTCATAGGACCACCACGAGTCATAATTTGAAATTGTTCATATGCTTGAATGGAGCCTGCTATTGAAAGAATCAAGGCTAAAGCAATAGAGGGTCTTAATAAGGGTAAAGTAATATTCCAAATAGTTTGAAAACGTGAAGCTCCCATCAGTCTAGAAGCTTCATAATAATCATCTCGTATCGATTGAAGGCCTGCTAATAAGATAATCATTTGTATCCCTGCAAATTTCCATGTAACCATGGCATTGACAGCCCACATTGCTGTCCAACCATCTGTCCACACGCTAAGTTGTCCATCTTCTGGACCAAAACCTATAGCCTTTAATAAGAAAATAATTACACCATACCATTCGCTATATAACCAAAGCCAAACAAAGCTTGCAGTAGCAAAAGACATGACAACAGGTAAAAAATAAATACTTCTAAAAAAAGTTGTACCCCATGTTTTGACATTACACAGTAAGGCAGTTCCTATTGCAACAATGAACAACATAGGTGTTACTGTTATTGTGTACACTAAAGTAAATTTCAAACATTGCCAAAAACGTTCATCGTTAATCATCCACACATAATTATCTAGTCCAACCCATTTAGGCTTTCCAAATAAGGGCCATTTATGAAGAGACATCCAAAAAGAATTAAAAAGTGGATAAAGGAAAAAAATCGAAAGTAGTAATAAGGCCGGTAAGGTCATAAGCAGACCAACTATTTGTTCTCTTCTAAGTCTACTCATTTTATACCGGCCTTTAACTCTATATATTAATAACCTGAATCAATTATTTTTTGCATAGCTGCAGTCTGTTCATCTGCAACGGTTTTAACATCTTCACCGTTCCAAATTCTTTGATTAAACACTAACCAAGGATCCATTAGCTCCTGATAAACATAAGTGAATGGAGCTGAAGCTGCTGGTTCATTAACAGCATTTGCAAATACCATATGCTGGTCAGTCAAATATGGATTTCCTTCAAAAAGATCACTTCTGACAGGAATACCACCATTTTTAGTGTAAACTTCAACTTGACCTTCGTATGAAAGAACATACTCGATGTATTCAAGAGCTGCTTCCTTATTTCCCGTTGTTACAGGAATTGCAATTAAGTCACCACCGATAAATGCAGATTTAGTACTTCCATCTTTACTCATAAAAGCCATAAAATGTGGATCAACTTTATCTAAATGATCTTTTACAACATTAATCATAAAGTTACCTGTACCAATCATTCCTATATCACCAGCTAAGAAACCATCTTGCTTATCACCCCAACCCCATGATGAAACATTTTTTGGAACACATCCAATATTGATCATATTTTGATAGTGTTCATACATTTCAATTGTTTTTGGATGATTTAATTCAGCCTTTGAACCATCAAAACTTGTCCATGAACCACCGTTAGCCCAAGCAACTGGCATTACTGTGAAAATTTGTCCACCATAATTATTACCTGGCCATGCTATTAAGATTTTACCATCTGCTGCAAATTGTTTGCATAGTTCAGTCATTTCCGCCCAATTAGTTGGTGGGTTAGGTATAAGTTTTTTATTGACAACATAACCAGAAACATCAGCTGCATTTGGTGCTGCAAAATGTCTACCGTTATTAGTGCCAAGTGCTAACATCCCTTTAAGTAATTTGTCATAGTAATCTTTAGATTTTAAAAAGTCTGTTATGTCTTCTAATGCACCGATTTCAGCATAATAAGGAACGTTAATAAGATCAATATTTGCAACATCAACTCTTTCGCCTGCTGCTAATGCAGCAGTAAATTTAACCTGAAAGTCTGCATGTCCAATCAAATTATTAAGAGCTACAATATCTTTGCCTTCATCAGCCATTTTTTTGTTGAATCCTTCTACCATCCAATCAGACCAACCGCCTCTACTCCAAATAATTAATTCTTCAGAAAGAACAGTTTTTGAAATTGAAAAAATAGTAGAAAAAATTATTAAAAATTTTAAAATATAATTCATATATTTTCCTCCTTACAATTTAATGATTTATAATAATGGTAAAATAATAAAAAAAAATATCATAGTAAAGGATTATTTTATTAAATATTTAATGATTTAATGATTTAATTTAAATCAATAATGAAAAAAAAATAAATATATTAGAATATATTGAAAATTCTGAAGAAATTATACTTTTATCAAGATACATTAAGATAAAAATACTACATTTCTATTATAATTGCGATTCAAAAAATCTAGTTAAAAATGACTAATTTATTAGAAAAAAAAAACGTTTTAAAAGTTAAAAATTATCTTCAAAAATTTGACCCTTCTATTAAATTAATTGAATTAAACACAACTGCAAGAACTGCTCAGGATGCAGCAAACAGTCTTAAACAAGAAGTTGGTGCTATTGTTAAGAGTCTGCTTTTTAAAAATGTAGAAACAAATGAATACTATTTGTGTCTAGTATCCGGTGATCAATACATATCATTAGATAAATTATCTAAAATAATAGGAAATAAAATTATAAAAGCAAATGCAGATGAATGTAAAGAGGTAACTGGTTTCTCAATTGGAGGAGTTCCACCTGTTGCTCACATACACTCCCCTTCCCGTATTTTTATTGATGAAAAACT
>Ga0066376_10005790_pt1 | contig 10370 bp, 7 predicted proteins | sample Knorr_S15_td_Bot_FD_77009 | JGI IMG/M metagenome (GOLD analysis project Ga0066376, IMG submission 77009) | Marine microbial communities from Southern Atlantic Ocean transect - Knorr_S15_td_Bottom_ad_5009_LV_A | ecosystem: Environmental > Aquatic > Marine > Oceanic | place: Southern Atlantic... | reverse complement strand
TGGCCAACGCCCTGGGGAAAGAATATGATGATGATGGCAATCTTGCAGCGACTGGCAGTATCGATACCAACTTACTGGAAGCGTTGAGTGCATTGCCCTATTATTTTGAACCCGCACCTAAATCCTTGAGTAGAGAGTGGTTGGATGAACAATTCATGCCTGTAATCAGTCAATCTTCAGCATCAAATGAGGATAAACTATGCACGGTATGCAAGCACATCGGTATTCAAGTTCGCCGAAGCACGCTGGAGAAAGGAATTAATCCGGGAGCGCATATGTTGGTTTCTGGAGGAGGAACACTCAACGGTTTTCTGGTGGATTGCATAAGACAAGAAACGGAATTGGATATCACTGTACCTGACAAAACAATTATTGAATATAAAGAGGCACTGATATTCGCCTTCCTGGGTGTGCTGAGGATTCGTGGGGATATTAATTGCTTATCATCGGTAACCGGCGCGCACAGAGATTCTTCTTGCGGTGTGATCGTGCGCCTCTAAATTGTTATTCCCTTTAATCTTAATAATGCTTCATGAATCCAATTGTTTTCATACTTTTGCTGCGATTTTAACCTGATAGATTACTGGTCTGTAAGTCATTGTCCCAGATTTATTAGCAAACAGGAATATCATGCCTTTTCAGGATTATTTAGACTCCTCTTTCTGGGGGAATTCCATTGAGAACTACCTCTGGGCCGCAGGCATCATTCTGGTCGCACTTGTCTTTAAGCGCCTTATCTCTAAAAAACTCGGGCAAGTTGTGTTTAAAATATTTAAGCGCGACAAAGGTGACGGCTTTTTAAACCTGGATCAGTTTTTTGAATTGATGATCAAGCCAATTGAGCTTTTGATCGTCTTTGTTGGCCTGGCATTCGCGGTGAAGATGTTGCACTTTCCTGGAGGTGAAGGAGAAGATGTAGACATTGAACGATTGGTAGATATTACGCTTCAAATTTGTTTGGTAGTATCGGTAACATGGTCAATTCTAAGACTTATAGATTTTATCGGATTGGTGTTGATGCAGCAGGCTGAAAAGACAGAATCCACCGCAGATGACCAGATAATTCAGTTTGTCAAAGAGGCACTCAAGATATTCACCTATATATTTGCCTTCCTATTCACGTTAGGAGCCGTTTTCCAGTTGAATATTGGTGCTATGGTGGCAGGACTGGGAATTGGTGGATTGGCCATCGCCCTTGCCGCACAAGACACGCTGCAAAATGTGATCGCCTCATTCATCATCTTCTTTGATAAACCGTTCGTTGTGGGCGATTACATCAAGGTCCAGGGTATAAGTGGAGTGGTTGAAAAAATTGGCTTTAGAAGCACGAGGATCAGGACATTGGAGAAGAGTTTCCTCACCATCCCCAACAATATGCTGATCAGCAATGTACTTGACAATATGTCGCTGCGAACTTTTAGGCGCTGTAAATTTCAGGTCGGCCTTACCTACGATACAGCGATTGACCAGATCAAAGCGATTGTTAAGGATGTACAGGCATACATTGACGAGCACGAAAAGACCAATCAGGATGGGCTGGTAAGGTTTGAGGAGTTTGGTGATAGTTCGCTTAATCTCACTATTCTGCTGTACGTAGACACACAGAACTATGATGAGTATATGATGGTGGTTGAAGACATCAATTTCCGGATTATGGAAATCGTGAAGGAACATGGAAGTGACTTTGCGTTCCCATCGACCACCGTCTATCTGCACAAGGAGAACTAACAGCTTAGGGATTATATACTGAGGATATGTTTGTTTTGATGGTGGTGATATTTGTGATTGGCTATACGGCAATCGCTTTTGAGCATCCAATCAAGATAGATAAGGCCGCTTCCGCGCTCCTGATAGGTGTGCTTACCTGGACGGCTTACCTAATTGGCGCAGAGGAGATAATTAGTCCTGATAACACTCATTATCTAAAGTGGCTGGTTCATCACGAAGGCGATGTAAGACATTTTATTATTGATGGTGAGATAGGCCACCATCTGGATGAGATAGCCCAGATACTCTTCTTTTTACTCGGTGCCATGACCATCGTTGAGCTGATAGATGCCCACGAAGGCTTTGCTGTTATTACAGATAGGATCAATACGGATAACCGAGTAAAGCTGATGTGGATCCTTTCAATCCTTACGTTCTTTTTCTCAGCTGCTTTGGACAACCTAACAACCTCTATTGTGATGGTTGCATTGATCAGGAAGTTGTTGAAGGAAAAGGAAGAACGCTGGTTTTTCTGTGGGATGATCATACTGGCGGCCAACGCGGGAGGCGCCTGGTCGCCTATTGGAGATATCACTACCATTATGCTTTGGATAGACGGACAGGTTACAGCTCTTAATATCATACAGTCTATTTTTATTCCGAGTGTTGTGTGCATGGTTGTACCGCTGCTCTACCTGTCTTTCACGAAGCAAGGAACGGTAGTAAGGGCTTTGGGGCGAATGGATATAGAACATATGAAAAACCCTACAACGGCGTTTGAACGCAATCTTGTCTTTTTTATGGGCGTTGCAGGGTTATTGTTCGTGCCGATCTTTAAAACAATCTCTCATTTACCTCCGTTTATGGGCATGATGCTTAGCTTGGGGGTATTGTGGGTTACCACTGAAATACTGCACAGAAAGAAGAACGTTGAGCAGAAGTCGGGATTGTCGGTGATTAGTGTCCTGCAAAAAGTGGATGTGTCCACAGTTTATTTTTTCCTTGGAATTTTATTGGCGGTAGGCAGCCTGCAGTCGGCTGGGCACCTGGGCATATTGGCCACATGGTTGGATGGCGTTGTGGGCCATATCTATGGAATTAATGTGATTATTGGCGCATTATCGGCGATTGTGGATAACGTTCCACTGGTTGCAGGCGCTATGGGCATGTATGAACTGGGACCACTTGTGCAAGGTAGCGCATACCCGGTAGATCATGAATTTTGGGAATTCCTGGCTTATTGTGCCGGTACCGGCGGGTCTATGTTGATAATTGGTTCAGCTGCTGGTGTTGCCGTCATGGGCATGGAAAGAATTGACTTTATCTGGTATGTCAAGAATATTTCGCTTCTTGCAGCGATGGGTTACCTGGCGGGGGCTGCCACCTACATTCTGATGAATCCGTATTAAGGATTATTACCCAGCGCTATATACAGGCTGTACTGCGCCTTATTGTATTGGGTAACGGCATCTATCAAATCGAGCTCCGCTTCCATCATTTGTTCCTGTGCCCTGATCACTTCCAGTGGTATTGCCGTTCCGAGACGCTGTCTTTCTATACTTTGATCCAATCCTTCGCTCGCAAACGCGACAGAGGACTCAGCCAATTTCATCCTGACCTTTGAAGTTTGAAGATTCATTTGTTCATCCTGGATCTCCCGGCGTATCTCATTTTTAGCCCGGTCCACATTGATCCCCGCAATTCGGATGCGCGCGTCAAAGGCTTTTTTTGTGCCGCCGTAGAACAATGCACCAAGAGGAATTTCCCATTTGGCACCTACATAGTAGTTGAGCGCATTGCCTTCAGGACTGAAATAAGGCCCGTATGGCCCATTGTTCAAGCCAAAATTGACATTGGGCAATAGTAAACCTGTGGTTTGAGATTTGCGGTCGATCTTAAAACCTTCAATCCTACTATTAAAAACCATTAGCTCCGGCCGTTTATCGAAGGCGCTGCTGAATTCAACCTTGGATGTGTCCACCAAATTAACCGGTATCAGCAGCGAATCAGAGACAAGCAGCTGGACATTATCAGAAATATTCAATAGCTCCAGCAGCTCGTGAGAATTTCTTTGTATTGCTGAACGGGCCTTACTGACCTCTATTTTTATATGGTTTAAATTGGATTTTGCCAGAAGCAGGTCGGATTTATACGTGATTCCCTGCTCCACTTGTAGCGCAATTTGGGTAACAATATCCTCCGACTTAAGTGCTACTTTTTCCAGCGCTACAAGCTTACTTTGAGCAGCACTCAAATCATAAAAAGACTGTACTGCCTGTACATTGGCTCTATTTTGTTCCACCATTTTCTCATACCCAACCGACTCTACGTTTTGTTTCGCAGCCAGATAGGAATACACTGCATTTCCCAAATCCCACTCAGAAGTTACATTGACTCCGGCCCAAAAACTGTTCTTGTCCACATCCACAAAAGTCCCATCGGTCGCCTGGGCGATGCCCTGGTAGGACATCAAAAGCACACCTGGGCTAACAGTCGGAATCATCCATTCCTTAGCCTCCAGCTGTTGAGCCTTAGCCAGTTCATACCGCGCGTTTATTTCAGCTACATCCAGATTGCTGGAGCCAGCCAATTTAAGCACGGTCTTTATGTCAATAGGCATTATTTTATCCTGAGCCCGGACTGAATTTGCCAGTCCGGCAATCAGGGATAAGGCGATAGCCGCTTTTACCATATTTTCATTAAACCCTCTCAATTATCTTTCTGTCTTTAGCATTGCTTCCACTTGCTGCCCTGTTTTCACCAAGCTTTTCCCCTGTATAATTACCATGGAAGTGGAATCAAGATTTGTATTGAGGACTTCGAAATAATCTTTGTTAGTCAGTCCTCGTCGTAAAGGTGTCCTTACAACCTTGTCATCGATCACCTCCAGCACAAATAGTTCATCCTGAAACATATACTGACATTGAACAGGAAGGGATAGCACGTTTTCCCGGCTCACCAGCATCATGACTACCTTGGCATACATCCCAGGCTTTATCACACCCTTTTTATTGTCAATGTCTACTTCTGTTTGCATGGTTTTGGAAGCTACATCCAAGACCCCCGCAGTACGGCTTACTTGAGCGGTAAACGCTTCACCTGGAAGTTCTGGGAACGTAACTTTAACCGTGTCCCCAATCTTGATAATACCGGCGTCACTCTCAGGAAGTGGAATCGTCAATCGGATTGGGTCCAGCTGTTGCAGTTCTACAATAGGCGAAGTACCGGTATTGGTTATTCCGCTTTGTACCAGGGCACCGTTATCTACAAATCGCTGTGTGATCACTCCGCTGAACGGTGCTTTCACCCGCAGAAAGGACTGGCGATCCTGAATTGCCCCAAGCTCAGCCAGAGCCGTTAAATAAGCAGCCTCTGCTTCCTCAAGCACTTGGAGTGGGGTCAGGTCAGGAGTTTGTTCAGCTGTGGATTTGAGCCTGTCATAAGTGGATTTTTTGACTTCCAAAAGTGCAGCAGCCTTCTGGTACATCCTGTTTAATTCAGGATTGTCCAGTTCCGCAATAATCTGCCCCGCAACCACATAATCGCCAATGTCTCTATTTATTTCCTTCACATAACCGCCTTCCATCGCATGAACCATCACCTGTTGATTGGCCATAGCTGTTCCCACAATATGCAGCTCTGCATTGAAAGATCTCCTGGATGGATTAATGACCTCCACTGTTCTAGTCTTGAGCGTCTCGACTTCTGCAGCTGTTTCAGCATCGTCCGCTGGTGTCGAGGTACATGCCTCTAACAAGCATAGCGAACCAAGTGCCAGGTAAGAAGTTATTTTGAAATTCAGTTTATTGGATATTTTCATCGTGATCTGGTAAAATCGTATTCTTTGCGATATAAGAATACAGAATTGGAATAATGTACAATGTTAAAAGTGTTGCCATAAATGTTCCTCCGATTACTGCAATTGCCAGTGGTACATTTGATTCTGAACCGTGACCTAAAGCCAATGCGGTGGGCAATAGGGCGAAGATTGTGGTACCGGCCGTCATGAGTATTGGTCGGTACCTATCAGCTGAACCCGTAATAATCGCATCACTCTTGGCCATGCCTTCCTTCATCAATGCGTTAATCCGGTCCACCAAAATGTTTCCGTACGATACTGCGATACCGACCATCATGATAATGCCCATGATAGACTGTACGCTCAGGTAGGTATTAGTCGCCCACATCAACAAGGCTACCCCAATAATTCCCAGTGGAAATGCCAAAATAATAATTAGAGGAAGCCGGAATGACCTGAACAGTGGAACGATGATTAAAAATGCTAATACAATGGCTAATCCCAGTCCCAATCCAAGATCACCGAAGGATCTTTTAATTACAGCGACCTCGCCCTGAAAAGTGACTTCATACCCCGGTGGGAATTCCATTCCGTCCAGGATTTCCTCTATCCTATCAGATACTGTACCTATATCTTCTCCCTCTACATTTGCATAAACATTAAATACCCTGGCGAGATTGTGGTGGTTGATCTCAACAGCATTTGTGGTCTCACTCAATTTAGAAAAGTTGCGAAAAGGCACGGGTTTATCGTGGGTTTTGCTTGTTATGGTCACATTTTCAAGAACGTGCTCATCGTCCACTAAATTCTCAGGGTATGTTACCCCGACATAATAGTGGTTTCCATTGTGTTCATCGATCCAGAATGCTTTGCTATAGGTAGTAGATGAATTAAGGGCAGAGACCATATTTTTTATTGCATCCACTGGTTCTACGCCCAATTCAGCAGCTTTTATCCGGTCAATGTCAATATTCTTGGCAGGCTGATCCAATCTCTGGAGTATTCTCACATCCCGGGTTGACGAAAGCGTAGATATGGTATCGCGAATTTGCTCGGCCAATTCCCTAAGCACTTCCAGCTTGTTGCCCTTGACCTGTACGTCAATAGGACAAGGTTTACCTTCATTGAGCGCAGCGGTAATCAATCCACCCGTATCAAAGCTAATCTCAACACCTGGGAATGCTGTGCGCATCTTTTTGCGAAGGCGACGGGCATATTCAAAGGTTGATGTTTGATGATCTTCTTTTAACTGGATGCCGATAAACGCATCTTGAGTCCCAGAGTTGGGTGTATATGCAGCCGGGAGATCGTAAAAAATTCCAATGTTCGCAATGAGCTGCTGTAGGTCTGATCCCGTCTCTTCCCTTATCAGCTCCTCCATCTTGCTAATGGTTTTATTGGTTGTTTGGAGTGGGGTGCCTGATTCCATTCTCACCTGAATCTCCATCTGCCCCACATCAGATTTAGGGAACAGCTCATATCCCAGATTCATCAAGATGTATACAGAGAGTGCGAAAAGGGCCAGGGTGCCGAATAGTACCTTGCCCCTGTTTTTCAGGGCTGTAGCCAGGTTGCTGGAGTATCTGTTCTTGCGCTTCTGTATAAATCTCTGAAATGGCCCCAGTGACTTCCTGGGCTCTTCTCCTACCCCTTTTGGAAGCTGATTATTAAATAAATGTGCTGCTGCGATTGGAATGAGCGTCAGAGAAAAAATATAGGAGCCGATCATGGCACCTGCAACCGTAATTGCCAAAGGGGAAAAAAGGTATTTTGTAATACCGGTGAGAAACATCACCGGGAAGAACACCACTATAATCACCAATGTAGAAGCCAAAACAGGCTGTGCCACTTCCAATGCGGCATCCAGTGCTGCCTGCGTTGAGTTTTTACCCATCTGAAGATGCCTATCGATATTTTCCAGTACCACAATGGAGTTGTCCACCAGCAGTCCCAATACCAATGCAATTCCACCCAGCGTAATACTATTAATAGCTTGTCCGGTCACCGACAAAACAATGAAAGCGAAAAGGACAGATAAGGGCAGGCTTATCGATACGATCATCGCCGACCTGAAATTACCAAGAAAAAGGAGCAAGACGAGCACAACGAGGATGAGGCCTCCCAATCCCGCCATGGCCAATCCGGTGATTGAATTTCTTACATAGGAAGATTGATCAAAAATGACACCAAGGTTAACATCGTCGGGCATTCTTTGTTTGAGTAACGGCAATTGCTTAATTACCTCATTAACGGACGCAATTGTATTGGCATTGGGCCGCTTGAAGATCGGAAGATAAACCTGTTCACGCCCATCGATGCGGGCGATGTTGGTTTGAATTGCTGCAGCATCTGCGGCTCTTCCGATGTCTCGCACATAAATGGGCTTTCCATTTCTGTAGGTTATTACAATATCATTGAAATCGGCCACGTCTATGATCATGCCCTTCGCATCAATACCATAATTTATATCTCCTATCTTGGCAATTCCAGACGGAATCATGGTGGTGTTTTTCTGGATGGCTTCATTCACTTCTGTTAGCGAAATTCCAAATGCTTCAAGCTTTGCCGGGTCTACATAAATGTAAATTCTCCTCAGCGATCCTCCGTAGGCTGCCGGAGCTATAATGCCTTTAACACCACTCAGCATTTGACGGAGATTATAGTAGGCTATGTCGTATAGCTCCTTCCCATTTTTTACATCGCTACTCACGGTGAGTAGCATCAATGGCTTTGAGGCCGTAGGGTCGAAAGGCTGCACCATTGGCGGCAAAGTGCCGGGGGGCTGGTAGTACATATCTGACATTGCGTAGGATGAGGTATTGGCAATCGCCTCTGCAGGATCGATCTCCGAACCATAAAAATTGGTCACGATACTCACCCCCATCAAGCTCTTGGAAAGTTGCTTCTCGATCCCCGGTGATTGGCCGGTCCATCGCTCCATCCTACTCGTAATGTCCTTCTCAACTACCTCTGGAGGCATACCGGGATAAAGGGTCAGTATTTGCATCGCTGACTTCTTGAAAGACGGCAAAATATCGACGGGCATGCGGGGTATTACAACAGCAGCCAGTACCGCCACAATAATGGCAAACACTAAAATTAAAAATGGATTTCTAAAGCTGAGTCGTATCATGTATTCACAGGATAGCCGGTATTGCAACCGGAATCTGATGTTCCGATGGGAAAAACCAGACGGCAAATATAGTGAACTCTATTAACCTTCTAGTGTTAACAACTCCCCACCTAAAACAGGATATATATAAGTTCCGCATATATTTTTGCGTTATAAGGTGAATACCACATAATTTCAAAAGACGCATATGCAAATTTCATATTTACTAGGCGGGGTGGCAGCAGGGCCCGAGATCGAATCACAGAGCTTGGAGGCAGCAGCAGAACCCCAGGGCGAGAAGCTCTTATCACTCATGGACCTGGCACAGGAAGGCGGGGTGGTTATGATCATCATAGCTATACTCCTGTTTATAGCACTCTACATTTTAGTTGAACGGTTTCTAGCGATAAAGAGAGCTTCTAAAGAAGATGAGCACTTCATGAGCAACGTGAAAAATGCCATACTCAGCAGCAAGCTTGACGAAGCACGGACATTGTGTAAGACACAATCAGGTCCCATCGTTAGGATGATAGAAAAGGGCATCAGCCGAATAGGCAAACCGTTACGAGATATTGGAACAGCTATCGAGACCGTAGGCAAGCTGGAGATCAATAAAATGGAGAGCAACCTCGCTACCCTGGCTACTATAGCCGGTGCAGCACCTATGTTGGGATTCCTTGGAACCGTAATGGGGATGATAAAGGCTTTCCACCAGATGGCAGTGGGAGGGAATAATGTGGAAATTGCTCAGCTCTCAGAAGGCATAATGCAAGCCATGGTAACCACAGTGGCGGGCCTTGTAGTGGGTATTGTGGCGTTCATCGGCTATAACATGCTCGTAGCGAAAGTCGAAAAGGTGATACACGCAATGGAAGCCAGGACCATGGAATTTCTTGATCTCCTGGAAGAACCGGCAAAGAACTAAGATGGCATTGGGGGCAAGAAATAAGATTAGTGTAAGCTTTAGCATGGCATCCATGACGGATATCGTGTTCCTGCTATTGATCTTTTTTATGATCACCTCAACTTTTGTAGTGCCTAACGCTTTGAAAGTTAACCTGCCTAATGCCGATGGCCCGGTGAAGAACGAGGCTGGGGTATATGTCAACATAATGCCTGATCTGACCTATGCTGTGGAAAAAGTGCCGGTAGAGTTGGCCCTGCTGGAATCGACCATCCTGAATGAGCTGAAGGGTGATAAGGGCCGTGGGTTGATACTTCATGTTGACAAGACTGTACCGATAGAATACGTGGTTAATGTCATGGCCATAGCCAATAAAAACGAGTTGAGGTTCGTTTTAGCTACTAGCCCGAAATAACAGGGCTTGCCCAGATAGGCATCATATTTGCGGCCGTTGGGAAAAATATTTACCGGTATGATGGAATTCATCAGAGATAGAAACAAGCGGGAATCCGCTATGATCGTAACGGTCATCGGTGTTTTATTGCTCTTTCTCCTGTTATTTGCAGGATTGCCTTATCCGGATCCCCCAATTGACGACGCCATGACCATGCAGATCAGCTTTGGAAGGGATAACCAGGGAGATGGAGATACTCAGCCCGATGAGGTCAGTGAAAGTGAGTCTGAAGAGATACCGGAAGAAGTTGCCGAGAGCAAACCAGCACCGGTAGAGAATGTTGAGGATGTCGTTACTCAGAATACTGAAGAAACGATTAGCATGCCTGTAGAAAGCACGACCGATAGTGAAACAGAGACAGTGGTAGAGGAACCTGTACAGGAGGTGGATCCCC
>Ga0066376_10005785_pt1 | contig 10379 bp, 13 predicted proteins | sample Knorr_S15_td_Bot_FD_77009 | JGI IMG/M metagenome (GOLD analysis project Ga0066376, IMG submission 77009) | Marine microbial communities from Southern Atlantic Ocean transect - Knorr_S15_td_Bottom_ad_5009_LV_A | ecosystem: Environmental > Aquatic > Marine > Oceanic | place: Southern Atlantic... | reverse complement strand
CAATCCGAGGCCCGCTATTTATGGAAGCGAACACAAACTATTTAATATCAGTAATAATTCAGAAGACAAAATAATTTTTGCAGTCTCTGGCAGGCACTGTGAGTCAGGAGATCTTCTTGTTGAAGAAGCAGAACTGCCAAAAGATACTAAGCCAGGAGATATTTTGATGTCCACCTCGACAGGTGCATATACCTATTCAATGGCTAGCAATTACAATAGAGTTCCGAAAGCAGGGGTTGTGGCCATTCATGAAGAAAAAGCCTTGTTAATCATAAAAAATCAGAGCTTCGGAGATACAGCTCTAGAAGATGTATAAGTGGAAGTATTTAAAAACTTTTATTTTTTCAAGTTTTGTATTGATTTCTTGTGGAGGAAATGACACTAATTTAAGAATTGTTTCTCTATCAACAACCCATTCGGAAATATTACTTGGGTTAGGAGTTGAAGATATTGTAGTAGGGGTAGATATGTTTGTAGCCCTTGATAATCCATACAGTATTCAGAGAATAGATTCTTTTAAAAATAGCATAGAAGATATCTTATCTCTTCAACCAACCCATGTTATTATGGCCTTTCCAAATGATGAGTTAAGAAAAGAATTATTAAATAACAATGTTCAAACCCTTCTCTTGCTCCCAGCTAGAAATATAGAAGATGTGTATAGCCAGATAATCTTAATTTCAGAACTAGTTGAAAAGCAAGAAAAAGCACAGGAGATAGTTTCTCTTATGAAAGAAGAAATGGAACTAATTATTAGAGATAGCCAATCTAATGGTAAGAGGATTTATCATGAATTAGGCTATTCCTACGGAATTTATTCTGTAAATAAAAACTCCATGCTAGGAAGCTTCTACGAAACTCTTGGCTTTAGAAACATAACAAATAATATTCCAAGTAAGTATGGCGGGGGTTATCCAGAGGTACAAGAAGCAATAATATTGGAAAGAGATCCAGAGATAATTATCTTAGGACATCAAGAATCATTAAATAGCCACCCAAGAAACAGGCCTAATTGGATCAATGTTTCTGCAGTTCAAACAGGTGATATACTTTATCTTGACGAAAATCTCGCTAACAATTGGGGGATTTCTTCAGTTGAACTCCTACGTACAATAGCAGTTGAAACAGGAGTGTTAGTACTTAAATCAGATAAAAGCACAAATACGGATTACTGGTATATTTATATATTTACCATTCCTATCCTACTGCTTATCATGAAAGCCAAGAGAAAAACAAAGGAGAACAGATGAAAGGCTACACATCAGATTTATACATATTGGCATTTGATCACAGAGGAACTCTTACGAAGGGATTATTAGGAGTAGAGAATAGAGAACCTTCAGAGGAAGAATCAGATAAAGTTAGCGAAATGAAGGATATTATTTTTGATGGATTTAAGTCTTCTCTTGAAAAAGGAGAATCTGTGGAAAATTGTGCAATATTAGTTGATGAAAGATTTGGAAGAGAAGTGCAAGAGGAAGCAAAAAGTATAGGAGTTCGTTTTGCTGCCCCTGTTGAGAAGTCAGGTCAGAAAATATTCGACTTTGAATACGGAGAAGATTTTGGTAATAAAATTAATGAAATTGGTGCAGACTTTATAAAAATACTTGTTAGATGGAACCCAGATGATGATCAAGAAAGCAGGGAAATTCAAGGAGATAGGATAAAACGTCTTTCTGACTGGATAATAGGTAATGAAAAAAAATTCTTATTAGAATTCCTTGTTCCAGCAACAGAAGAACAACTAGCAAAAGTGGATGGAGACCAGAGTAAATATGATTCTGAGATAAGGCCGGGGTTAGCTGTACAAGTTGTTGAAGAAATGAGAGAACGAGGAGCAGACCCTGATATATGGAAAATAGAAGGACTTGATAGAAAAGAAGATTGCGAAAGAGTCTCTTCGGTAATTACAAGTGGAGGGAGAGAAGATGTAATTGCAGTAGTTCTTGGAAGGGGAGCCAATGACAAGAAAGTTAATGAATGGCTAACAGCCGGGGCTTCTGTAGAAGGCTATAAAGGTTTTGCTATAGGACGTTCAATATTTTGGGACTCATTAAAAGGTTGGTTTTCTGAGGAGATATCAAGAGAAGTTGCTGTTGATCAAATATCAGAGAAATATAGAAACTTCATATCCGTTTATAAGAGTGCACAAAGTTAAATAATTTATGACAAAAGAGAAAGCAATAATAGGACAGTCTGGAGGACCAACAGCCGTAATAAATAAATCTTTAGTAGGATTCATAAAAGCTTCTTCAGAAAAATTTGAGGAAGTTATAGGTGCTAGACATGGATTAAAGGGAATGTTAGAGAAAGATTTTGTAGACTTAAGCAATCTTAGTGAATCTGAAATCTTCGGTATTTCACGGACACCAGCTGCTGCTCTTGGTTCAGTTAGAAAAAAACCAACAGAGGAAGATATAGTCAAGCTCATTAATATTTTTAAAGAAGAAGAAATTAGAAACTTTTTTTATATTGGAGGAAATGATTCTGCGGAAACAGCAAATCTTATTCTTGAAGGTGCTAAAAATATAGGTTTTGATATGAGAATCTTTCATATACCAAAGACAATAGACAACGACCTACTCGAAACTGATCACTGCCCAGGATATGGTTCCGCAGCACGATTTGTTGCACACGCATTTCAAGGTGACGATGCTGATAATAGGAGTATGAAAGGAGTAAAAATAAATATTCTCATGGGAAGACATGCTGGATGGTTGACTGCTTCCAGTATGCTTGGAAAGTCAAATCAAGATGATGGACCACATTTGATTTATGTACCAGAGAAGGTATTCAACGTAGACTCATTTCTGGATGATATTCAAGAAATTTACGAAAACCAAGGAAGATGTGTTGTTGCTGTTTCTGAAGGAATACAAAATGAAAAAGGTGAATATTTCTTACAAACATATGCTCTGCAAGCATCTTCAGAACTAACAGGTAAAAAAGATAGCCATGGAAATATACAGCTCTCTGGTTCAGGTGCACTGGGAGATACCCTAGCAAATCTTGTCTCTAAAAGACTTGAAGGGACTCGTGTAAGAGCGGACACATTTGGGTATCTACAGAGATCATTTATTGCTGATATTTCAGAAGTTGATGCAGAGGAGGCTGAAAGAGTTGGCTCATATGCAGTTGAAGTCTCTACGAATGAAGAGAGAGAGAGCGGTTCTATCGTATTGCAAAGAAAAATCTCAGATGAATACTTTTGTGAAACCAACTGTGTGGACTTAGATAAAGTTGCAAAAGGAACTAAAGAGATGCCAAGTAATTTCTTGTCAACAGATAAACCCTACGTAACTAACGATTTCTTCGAATATGCTATGCCACTTACAGGAGGGATTGAGCCCAAAACTCAAATTTTTGTATAAAAATGCCAAAGACTGAATTAGCAAAGGACGACTTCGAAGTTTTTTGGAGAATGACAGTTAGATATTACGAACTAGACCCACAAGGGATCGTACATAATTCGAACCATGCAGCCTTCTATGACCAAGCAACACTTGAATATTTTAAATATATAGGATATGACTACGAGGATGAAGTTGAAAAAAGTAACCACGATTTTCATGCAGTCCGAATAACTATCGAGTATTATAGACCTCTTTATTTTGAAGATGAAGTTGAAATAGGGTTAAAAATAAAAGAAATAGGAAATTCAAGTTTTACTTTTACAATGGGTATGTTTCTGACTAGTTCAGGAGAACTAGTAGGAACATGTGAAGCCGTATGGGTTTATATAGACTTGAAAACAAAGAAGTCAACACCAATTCCTGAGGAACAAAAAACAAAACTACTCGGGAAGTAAAATACAGATATGGATTCTTTAGAAAGTAAAGAGAAAAAATTTACAGAGATTATCGAGAAAATTATTATGTATTTTCTTTATATCCTGTTTGCAGGAATAGCCATACTGATTGCGTGGAGTGGTTCTTTCAGGGAATCTTTAATAATCATCTCTATCGCTGCAATCACTATTCCCCTTACTAAGTGGAGCATTAAGTGGCAGAATGAAAGATATATTCGAAGTGCAAAAAATTTAGATGATATAGAAACTTTATTTAAAAAAATGAAAGAATTAGAGGAACGATTAGAAAAGCTGGAGAGAAAATGATTTCGTTAGAACTTTTACTAGAGCATATGCAGTGGGCAAATAAAGAGATTTATACAGAAATCTCAAAATTAGATGAAGGGGTCCTAGATTACTATATTGTCGATCCTGAATGGTCAGTTAAAACAATTATGTTACATATAGCAAAAGCTTCTAATACCTATGGACAACGTTTAGAGGGCGTTCTTATAAAAACTTTAGAATTTGAGGAACCCCAAACAATGAAAGAAGTAGTTGAGTTAGCAGACATTCTTTACGGTATTGATGAGGGTCTAACTAAACATGCTAAAGGCGAAGATATTAATATTACCTACCAAACACAAGATGGAGAGAAAACTAATAAAGCTTCGACAATAGTCTCTCAAATGGTCTTTCATGCGACCGAGCATCGCGCCCAGATAGTTGCAGCTCTTGATAAACATAATGTTCTCTCCATTAATCTTGATAACTATGACATATGGAGTTTTGTTAGTTCGAGGGGAATCCTATAAACCTAGAGTTCATTAAAACTCCATACACAACCTCTCCAAGCATGAAAAGAAACAGGGTTGAAGTGTTTAATAGATCTCCTAGCGGTTTCTACATATCAGAAAAGAAGAAAGAAATTGATACCTGGGGAAAAAGTCTTTATGGAACAACAGAAATAGCAAAGGAAGAGAATCTTTTAGAAGAACTTGCAAAATTCTTTAGCTTTGAAGAGACTAATGATATAAGAGAGATTGCGCTACAACTTGAAGAAGATATTGCAATTATCAATAAAGGAGTGCTATCTGCAATTTGCTTTTGTTTTCCTAGTAGCTGGGTACCTTCTGAGAGATTAGGAGCAAGTCTTTCAGAATTACACGAACCAGTTGCTGATGGAGATCAGCTTATAAAAGCTAGTTCCAAGCTATCAAAGGTAATGGAGAGACAGAATATTTTAAGATGGATTTGGACAATTACTACAAATTCCTCCCTAAGTAACCATCCAGAATATGAAAGACCGGAATTAATTGGGATGGAAAGTCTCTACCTAAGAGTGGAAACACAAACCAGCGCACCTTTGACTGAAGAAAGCAGTCTCTTTTTTTTTAAAGGAAATTTTTTTCCATTAAATCAAGTATGGTCAAACAGCATATTAGAGAGTATTAATTCAATGTCAGAAGAGGTACTGCTGTATAAAAACCTTAAAGAGATAAAAGATTTTCTCAATGAACCCAATAGGTGTTTTAATTAAGTATGAGAATTTATATACCTTTACTTATGTTTCTTATCTCTTGTTCTGTTGTCCCAGCACCAATGGAAGGTTTTGCAGAACAAGCTATAGAGGATCAAGGACTCAGTCAAAATACTGGGATTTTAGAAATCTCTTATATAAACCAAGAAGGAGAAGAGCAGATAGAATTTCTAGATAATAAACCGACATTAATTATTTTCTGGGCTGACTACTGTCCGACATGCATAATAGAGTTACCCATAATAAATGCAATGATAGACGACCTAGAAGAAAAGTTTGACGTCTTAGCCTTGGCCCATAGCGATATAGAAGTTACTAATAAATTTATTATAGATAATTCAATAGATAGATTGAGAATAGGCTTCTCAACAAAAGAGATAAGAGACACCTACGGGATTATTGGGCAGCCTATAACCATAATTATAGGTACTGATGGAGAGGTCTTGTATAAGCATTTTGGACCCTTGGTGTTTAAAGAGTTGTTAAAGTTTTAATCAACAGAGAGGAAAATAGTAGAATGAATTATAAAAAAAAATTAACTTTACTTTTAATCTTGTTACTAGGTGCTTGTTCAAGTAACAATAAAGAAGGTATTGTCTCTTTATCTCAAGTTGAGCCAACAGAAACAACTATTATTACTGAAGATATTCCTCTAGAAGATGTACAACTCCTAATTGCTCAATGCTTAAGAGAGAAAGGGTATGATATTTCAGACCCCTCCGGTGAAGGTGGTTTGAGACAAGAACTTATGCCACTTATGCAGGAATTAAGTCAAGAAAAAAGACAAGAGATTTTTGAAACACTTTCTGATTGTCTTGAGGAAAACAATATTCCTCTTCGAGGAGAGGGTGATTTTAATGATCCAGAAAGACAAGCCGAAACTCTTGATAGAGATCTAAAAATAGCAGAATGTATGAGGGACAAGAATATCAATATCTCCGACCCATCTAATACAACTTCTCTATTTCAGTTCCTACAATCTCTGATTGAGGATGGTCAATATACAAGGCAAGAGCTTAGAAGTTCATTAGAAAGTTGTTTTGATGAGTTAGGAATAGAAAGTCTAAGAAGTCCAAGAGGTTAGTGGTAGTTTAAATTATAGTTAAAGATGGTGAATAAGAGAATAAATATAATAATAGGAATAGCTGCCCTTCTAGCAATGGCTTTTTATTTCAACTCAGGCCAGAATGAAGAAAGCATATCAAAATCTCTCGATCTGACAACTGTTAAGGTCTTAAAAGGCAATCTAGAAAAGAAAGAGGAATACAACGGAACAATTCGTCAAGTTGATAAGTCATCTATAAAATCATCTCTCATGGGTGTAATTACATATTTACCGAAGGAAGGGTCGGTTATTCAGTTTGGAGAAGTTCTATATTCAGTAGATGGGAAGCCAGTAGTACTCTTGGAAGGAAAAATTCCATACTACAGGACTCTAGACATGACATCAGATGGTGGACTTGATATAAAACAGTTAGAGGATTCTATGATAGACATGGGATATTCTTCAAGTGAGTTTGTAGCAGACGAAATCTTTGACGAAAGTACTTCTAATATGCTTAATGCCCTATATATGGAGTACGGTATCGAGACAAAGTCTGAGATTACACCTGCAGAACAAATAGCTATTAACACAAAAAGAGATGAGCTAGAGATTATAGAGGAAAATATTTCCAACGGATTAATAACTTTAGTACAGGTAGATCAAAAGAAAAAAACATGGGACGATTCTGTAGAAGATGCAAAAAAAGAGAGCACAGCATGGCAAGCAGCTAAAACTGAGATTGAACGATTACAGGATGAGATTAAAGAGCTTCCCTTTCAAGCACTAAGTGAAGACACAAGGACTGCACGTAAAGAAAATTTTGAGTTTGATATACAGGAGCAGGAAAGAATCCAAGTCAAAGAGGCAGGAAAAGAGTCCGGAATTGATGCAGACGAAGCACTAATTATTGAGAATGCAAAAACAGCATACGAGAATGCTCTAGAGTCATACAACGAAGGAGCTAAACAGGAAGCGAATCTAGAGAAAGCCCAGGAAGAATTAGCAAATCTTGAACTATTAGCACAATCAGAAACATTTAGCCCAACCAATGCACTCAGCTTGAAGTCTCCAATTAATGTAGGAAGTCATGTTGTAAAAGTCGGAGACACAATTGTTGCTGGATCTTCAATGTATACATCTTCAGGTATAGCTCGTGAAGTAACATTTAACTTACCTGCTAGAGATCAAGGTATGGTCTCCATTGGAGATAATGTTGTAGTTAAACTTCCAACAGATAAAAAAATAGGAGCAGTCGTTCGTTTTGTTGATGTTGTTGTAACAGAAACCAACAATGGTTCAAAAGTTATAGAAGTGATTCTAGACGTAGTGAGTGCAGAAGATACGGAAACTTATGATGAAGCCCCTGTAGATGTTCTTGTTACTAGTGAAGTTTCAGAAAATGTTCTATACGTTCCTGTAAACGCACTTATTGCTTTAGCAGAAGGAGGATATGCGGTCGAAGTCCTATCAGGTGGAGAAAAATTATTCATAGCAGTTGAAATAGGTGTTTTTACTGATGGGTTTGTAGAAATAGTTGGAAACATCCAAGAAGGTCAGGAAGTTATCGTTCCAAGATGAACAACTCCAATACTGTTATATCTTTATCAAATGTATCTAAAATATACGAAGGACCACCACCCGTTAAGGCTATTAACGGAGTTTCAATCAAGATTGATGAGGGAGAATTGGTAGCAATAGTAGGTGAGTCGGGTAGTGGCAAAACAACACTGCTTAATATAGTTGGCCTTTTAGACAATGTTTCAAAAGGTCAAGTGTATATTGATGGAGAAGACACAACCGAACTCTCAGATGACGAACTCTCAAAGCTAAGAGGAGAGAAAATAGGATTTATATTTCAGACCTTTTTTCTTCTGCCAGGGCTTACGGCTCAAGAAAATGTTGCAGAAGGTCTCCTGTATCAAGGGGTAGATAGGAAGACTCGTTTACTACAAGCTTCTAAAATCTTGAAGCAAGTAGGTTTAGGAAATAGACTAGATCATCTCCCAAAAGAACTTTCAGGAGGTCAACAACAGCGAGTCGCTATAGCAAGAGCATTAGTTCAGAATCCTTCATACATTTTGGCCGATGAACCTACAGGAAACCTTGATAAAGAATCTGGGTTAAATATATTAAAAATTTTGAAGGATCTAAATGCTAAGGGGAAAACCGTTATCATGATTACACATAATCGAGATCACGCAAAACTTTTTGATAGAATAATAACGTTAACTGATGGGAAGGTCTCTGTATGAAGAGAAAGCTTGGCTTATCAGACATATATTCCGTTGCTATCTATGGGATAAAAGCAAGAAAAGGAAGATCCATCATGACATCTATAGGCATAGGTATTGGGATTGCAGCAATTGTCGCTGTCATTGGGATTTCATCTTCAGGGAAAGCTGACTTAATTGCAACATTAGAATCATTGGGAACAAATCTAATAAAAGCTTCGCCTACTAGTGGTTTCTTTGGAACACAAGACGACCTGCCTAAAGGGGTATTAGGGATGGTAGAAAGAATAGGTCCTGTAGAGGAAGTTACAGCTACTACACAAACAGACCTTCTTGTTAGAAGATCTAAATTTATATCTGAGCTAGAAGGAGGGGGAATTTCTGTAATTGTCACAACCTCTGAACTATTAGATGTTGTAGGAGGGTCTTTAGTTGAAGGCAGGTTTATAGAGGCTGGTCTATCCAATCTTCCAGTAGTAACCCTAGGCTCTGTTACAGCTAAGAGGTTAGGAATTAGCAACTTAGATGTTGCTACAAAAATTTTAATTAACAATGAATGGTTCGGTGTGATAGGAATTTTAGAAAAACTTTCAATACATCCAGATCTTGATAGATCAGCTTTTATTGGTTACGGTGTTGCAAAAGAGCTTTTTGATATAGACTCCGAACCCTCAACTATTTACTTGAGAGCTAATCCTACATATGTAGAAGAAGTTGTAGATGTACTCGCCCCAACTATGAATCCGGAAAATCCAGACCAGGTGGAAGTTTCAAGACCTTCCGATGCATTAGAAGCTCAACAGGCAGCGGAGGCAGCTTTCACGAGCCTTCTTTTAGGACTAGGTTCTGTGGCCCTACTAGTTGGAGGAGTAGCAATTGCAAATGTCATGGTTATGTCTGTATTAGAGAGAAGGATGGAGATTGGTGTTCGAAGGTCAATAGGAGCTACTCGTTCAGAGATAAGAAACCAGTTCCTATTAGAAAGTATTTTACTAGCAGGACTTGGAGGGTTAGTAGGAGTTTTGTTGGGGGCAGGAATAACAATTGGATATACAAGGTATGCGAGTATTACATTTTCGATTCCAGTGTGGCAAGTCTTCGGTGCAATTATCCTTGCACTAGTTATAGGCGCATTAGCAGGGCTTTATCCAGCAATAAGAGCATCGAAGGTACAGCCAGCCGAAGCAATAAGATCATGAAAAAAATTATTTTTATATTTTTATTAACCTCGTGCACTATAGGGGGAGAAGAAGTTGAAAAAGTCGCTACTATTGAAACCACTATTTTGGAAAAAGAAGTAGAAGAAGAAGTTACATTTGAAGAAGGTCTTCTAAATTTTGCACTATGTATGAGAGAGCAGGGTCTAGATTTTCCAGACCCCTCTTTTAATTCAGAAGGAAATCCAGAATTTGAAGGTTTTGATATAGAAGACCAAGATGCTTTTGAAGCAGCCTTTGTTAATTGTGAAGATATTTTAAGAGATGCATTTCCTGATGAGTTTGATCTTGACCCGGAAGTTCAAGCAGCTCTAGCTGATTCATCATTAGAATTTGCTCGATGTATGAGAGAGCAGGGTCTAGATTTTCCAGATCCAAAGCCTGGAGAATTTGGTTTTTTTGCCTTCAGAGATGCCGAAATAGATTTTAATGATCCTAAATTTCAGGAAGCATTTGAAATATGTCAGCCCGAAAACCCACTAGAAGGTATTTCAGGTGATTAAAAAAATATTTTTCTATAATAAAAGAAGTATTATTCTATCATCTGTATATCGATAAT
>Ga0066376_10005783_pt1 | contig 10383 bp, 6 predicted proteins | sample Knorr_S15_td_Bot_FD_77009 | JGI IMG/M metagenome (GOLD analysis project Ga0066376, IMG submission 77009) | Marine microbial communities from Southern Atlantic Ocean transect - Knorr_S15_td_Bottom_ad_5009_LV_A | ecosystem: Environmental > Aquatic > Marine > Oceanic | place: Southern Atlantic... | reverse complement strand
TTTTCCGCGAAGTCTTCAGCGGCGGCGGGGGTGGCGGCATCTTCGAGGATCTGTTCGGCGGAGGTGGCCAGCGCAGCTCGTCCGGGCCGACTTGCGGCTCCGATCTTCGCTACGATATGGAGCTGAGTTTTGAGGAAGCCGTCCACGGCTGCGAAAAGGAAATTCGCCTCAGCAAACTTGACTCATGCGACTCGTGCAAAGGCAGCGGCGCCGCAGACGGAGGCCGCCGGACAACGTGCGGCACCTGTAACGGCCAAGGCCAAGTCGTCCAGTCGCAGGGCTTTTTCAGCGTGGCGCAGACCTGCCCCCGCTGCCACGGCAGCGGCTCCACCATCGACAAGCCTTGCCCCAAGTGCAATGGCGAGGGACGCCGCGACAAGTCCAGCAAAGTCACCATCCGCGTCCCGGCCGGAGTCGATACCGGCGCCCGGTTGCGCTCCACCGGCAACGGCGAGGCTGGCATTCACGGCGGGAAACCGGGCGACCTGTACTGCGTGCTGCATGTGCGGGAGCACGAGATTTTCGAGCGCGACGGAGACGACCTCCAGTGCGAAGTGCCGATCAGTTTTGCGCAGGCCACACTCGGCTCGGAGATCGAGGTGCCTACTTTGAAAGGGAGCGCGAGAATCAATGTGCCGCCCGGCACGCAATCCGGAACCATCCTGCGGCTTCGAGGCAAAGGCGTCAAAAACGTGCAGGGCTACGGGCACGGCGACCTGCACGTGCGCGTCATCGTCGAAGTGCCCACCCGGCTTAACGCGGAGCAGAAGGCCAAGCTCACCGAGTTCGGCGACCTCTGCGACGACCGCGTCAACCCGATGCGCGGCTCTTTCTTCGAGAAGGCAAAAAAGTTTTTCACCTAACCAGCAGTCCCTTTTTATGCATCGATTTTTTATTCCTCCCGAGGAATGCCACAACACCCCGCTTCGCCTCTCCGCACAGGAATCCAAACACGCCCGCTCCGTGCTGCGCCTGCGCGAAGGCGACCGCGTCGTCGTCCTGAACGGCGCAGGCAAGGAACTGCTTTGCCAAGCGGCGGAAGTTCGCAACGACTCGACCACCCTAAACATCATTCAGGAAAACAGCGTCCCGCCGCTGCCGTTCGAGATCACGCTTTATCAGGCCGTGGCCAAGGGCAAGGCGATGGATTTCATCGTCCAAAAAGCCACCGAGCTGGGCGCGCACCGCATCGTGCCGGTGTTGTCCGATCGCTCCGTGCCAGACTGGGACGACGCCAAGACGGCTGCCAAGGTCGAGAAATGGCGTAACATTTGCGTCGAATCGATCAAGCAATGCGGCTCCGCTTGGCTACCCAAACTGGAGTTGCCGATGAAGCCCAAAGAGGCCTTGGCCGATGCGCGCCAATGCGATCTCTCACTGATCGCCACGCTGCAACCCGACGCCAAACACCCGCGCGAACACATCGACGCCCACGCCGCCGAGCACGGTCAAGCGCCGAATAAACTCGCGATTTGGGTCGGGCCGGAAGGCGACTACACGCCGGCAGAAATCAACACCATCCGCACAGCCGCCCTGCCAATCACGCTTGGCCCGCTCGTGCTCCGCAGCGAGACCGCCGCCATCTACTGCCTCGCCGTTCTCAACTACGAACTGCAGACGCGCCAATAACCACTTGGCCAAGCGGTTGACTTACGCGGAGACCTCCCTCATGTAGCGCAGGCTTTCGCGGGCGATCGTCTCGGGGCCTTCCTCAAAGTCGAATACCTCCACCGACACAAAGCCGTCGTAGCCGACTTCCTTCAGCGCGCCGAAGATCGGCTTGAAATCGACATCGCCGAAACCGGGGCCCTTGAGGTTGGCATCGTTGGCGTGGAAGTAGGCGAAGTTCGGATGCGAGTCGCGGATGATTTCCGGGATCGGCTTGGGGTCGGAGCACATTGCCTTCACGTCGAGGATGATTTTGAAGGCGTCACTATCGAACTGCTGAATGAACTCGATGCCCTTCGCGGCTGTGTTCACAAAATCCGTCTCCGACGGGGCCAGCGGCTCAAAGCAAATCGTCACCCCCTTGTCCTCGGCCAGCTTGATCGACGGAGCGAACGTCTCCCTCGCCAGTTCCCATGCCTGCTCAAAGCTGACGCCCGGCAACAGGTTTCGCTGCTTGGGCGACCCGACGACAATCGCCTCGCCGCCAAGGTCGGCGCAAAACCTCACCAACTCGCAGAAGTAATCCGCCGTCTTGTTGCGGATGATCGGGTCGGTGTGCGTCATGTACATCCCCTCGGTCTGGATGAGCACCCAGTGCACCGCCGAGATTCCGATGCCGTTGTCGGCGGCGACGTCGCGAATCCGATGCCGCTCCGCCACCGGCACATCGGTCACGTACTGCGCCAGCGTAAACGGCGCGATCTCAATCGCATCGTACCCCGTCTCGGCGACAAACCGGATGGAATCATCAATCGCCCACCCCTCGAAAACCTCGTTGCAAATGGCAAACTTCATTTTGTTGATTGCTTGAAAAGCAGGCAGACAAACACAGTCAGACTGGATTTTCAGGCTAATTCACAAAAGCGCGTCAGCAACTTGGTGGCTTTGTTGCTTAACGAGACTGCTTGCTCAAGCACTTCGTCGTGACTGATTGCCGAGGTTCCCAAGCCGCCGGCGGCGTTGGTGATGCAGGACAGGCCGGCGACCTCAAGGCTCAGTTGCCGGGCAACGATCGCCTCCGGCACGGTGCTCATGGCGATGGCGTCGGCACCCAGTTTTGCGAAGGCACGAATCTCTGCCGGCGTCTCATAGCTCGGCCCGGATACCGCCGCAAAAACACCGCTCTTCAACTCGATCCCGCAGTCGGCAGCGGCTTGGCCAAGCGCTTGGCCTAGCGACTCGGAGTAAGCCGCGGACATGTCCACAAAGCCCGACAGGCCCCCCGCCGCTTCGCCGCGCAGCGGATTGGCCCCCATCAGGTTGACGTGGTCGGTGATGCGCATGAAGTCGCCGACGGCCAAGTCTGCGGCGATGCCACCGGCGGCGTTGGTCAGCAAAACCTGCCTGACACCAAATTCGGCCATGACGCGAATCGGAAACGTCACTTGCTCCATCGAGTGGCCCTCGTAATAATGCAACCGGCCGGCCTGCAAAAGGACGTCCGCACCGCCAAGTCGGCCGATGATGAATTGACCCGCATGGCCCTCCACTCCCGGGGCGGCGCAACCGGGCACATCGGCGAAGGCAACTGCCACGGAATCCGCAACCTCCTCGGCCAGTTGGCCAAAGGCGCTGCCCAGCACAATGGCCAAGCGGGGGCGCAAAGGGGTTGAGGCACAAAGAACCCGGGTGGCTTGTTGAAGGCTCGACTGCACCCAGCGGGTATGGCGCTTGGCCAAGTGGATTTCAAGCCAAGAGGCGACGATCATCAATACCGTTAGACGGCGAAATACAGTATTGATTAGCGAAATCTGTTGACGATCAAGCCGGGCTTTCGCTAGGTTCTCCCGCCTTCGGGCTTCCTGAGTAGCTCAATGGTAGAGCGGTTGGCTGTTAACCAATAGGTTCGGGGTTCGAGTCCCTGCTCAGGAGCCATTTTTTCCTTCAACAACCCGCGCCGGTGATGCCTGTTCAAGCGAGCAATCCAAGCCAAGCGTGCCGCTGAGTGCGGCGAGGTAATCACTGCTATTGGCGTGGCTGAGTTCGTCTTCAGCCTTGGCCAAGTGCTTGGCCAAGCCGAGTCGCTTGGCTTCCTCGCGGTGGGTTTCCTTTTCAAGAAATGCGCTCATGTAAGCCACCTGGTTTTCAAGATAAGCCACGTCGCGTGCCTGCTTGGCCTTGAGCCGATCGCGATACCAGCCCTGGCTGCGGACTTTTTTCCGGTCGAACAAGTCGCGCACTTCCGGGTCGGCGGCGGTTTTGCCCTCAAACTCTCCATGCGCCATGATGTGCAGCAGGGCCTTGAGCGGCGGGATGGCGTCGTCGATGGAGCCGTCCTCAAAATAGTGATCGGCGATCCGCTGCTGAGTCTCGACGATGTTGTTGACGCCATCCACGAAATCGCCGACCCCCTGCAACTCAGGCTTGAGCATGTCCGGCGGCACGACGGAGTCCGGGTTGGTGAAAATGCGGCCGAAGAAATCGAGCACGAACCGGCTTGTCACCCGGTAGCCGAGGCGACTCGCCAGCACAGTTTGGCCGTCGTGGTCGAAATCCTTCAACTGCTCCAGATAGCCTTCGCTGATGAGATAATCCGCCCGATGTTCCTCGGGCGACATGCGGGCCCAAAGTTCCGGTATCAACAGGCTGATATCATGATCCACGCGGTACTTTGGCCCGATGTAACCTGCGGCGGAGGTAAAGCAGTCGTCGCCCGTCAACATGTAACTGACCAGCGCGTTGTTCAAATCGACCACAGGCGAGAGGGCATTGAACGGCCCCTTGGTCAGCGCGCCCTCCGAACCGGCCCCGGTCGTCGAGGGGGACTTGCCAGTGAGCGAACTGACGAAGTCCATGAAAAGTTCCGGCAATTCCTGATAATGGATTGGCCCGTAAACAGCCAGTGCCCGGATGCCTGCCCTGGCATCGGGCGGGTTGTTGCGGCGACCAGCAAGCACGGCATCCACCGGGTGCAAGACCGACTGTTCGAGCGCCACCCGCCGGTACAGGCGTGTGCCGAGTCCCGCGAGGTAGCGCCCTCTCGCATCCTCCACGTCCGGGCGGTTTTGCAGGTAGCGGGGATTCTTCGTCGGTTTGCCATCCACGATTCTCGGCAACGCCGATGATGCCATGAACGCGCGGGAATTGGACTCGTCAAGAAAATCCCGGAAAACCTCCTGAAGCCCCCGGGTGTATTCGCCAAACTCCAGCGCGTCTGCCATCTCGTCCCGGGCCTCCTGCCTTGTGATCGGGTGATAGTTTGAGGCGAAAAGATTTTGCCGACAAAAGTCGGACTCGGCCTTTTTGTCATATCCACGCTGCACCGCATCGTCCGGTCGTTGGAAAAAACGGTATTCGCAGTTGGAAACAAACTTGAGCGAGAGACGCTGTTCGCCGTTTTTCACGCCGGGCAACCCGTCAGCGGGAACCACGGTGCTGGCGGAGATGTCATCCTCGCGCTGGAGTTTGACTGCGGGAATAAAATCTTTTCGCAGGGTGAACGTCCTCCAAAGCTCGTCCCCGGTGAAGCCGACCCGCAAATACTGGGCCACCAGTTTTTGGTGCTTGTACTTGAGCTCCTTGCCCGGCTGACCGTTGACGGTGTCCACCGAGAAATGCCGCCGCCAATCGCCCTCCCATTCCTGCCGGTAAAACCGCTTGATGGTGAGCACAAGATCCTTCACATGCATGGGGATGCTGTTCAGCCACTCGTTGTATTCCCCCGTGTAAGCCCGGCTGGGCGTGAGCAGTTTGACCACCGAACCCAGCGAGCGCCGCTCATCAAGCACGCTGCGCCCCCGCTTGACGTCCGGCGGTTTTTTGAAACGGCCGGAGTAGTTCCGCTGGAGGATTTGCCCGACAGCCTCCATGTCCTCATGAAAATCGGCGATGAAAACCGGCCCGGCCAAAATGGCGTCGCTGATGGACTTGGAGATTTCCGACTTGCCGCCGCCGGAAACCGTGCACGGTTTGTGACAGAACACACCCTCGGCGGCGGTTCCGACCAAGCGCCAACGCCCGCCCACGGAACGGCGGACCATGGACACCTTGTAGCCCGATGGCAGCACATACGTGATGCCCGGCGACAGCCGGATGTCCTGCGTGACTCCGTCCCTGCTCCAACTGATCCGCTGTTTCCTGAGCAGCACGTGGGAGGCCTCCGGGATGTAATGGATGTCGGGAAACCGCTTGTCGATGGCGTGGCCTTCCGGCTGAACCTCCATCATGTCACCGCACGACTGCACCACCTCGGCGAAGGTGTGATCCACCTCATTGACATATCGGCTGAGCTGAAAGTCCTCCCCCAAATCGTAGCTGGAGAATGCGATGGCGCCACCGGCGTGTTCCTCCTCCGCATTGCCCAGCAGATTGGCGGAGAAACTGATCTGCGTCTTCACCTCCTTTTTGCAGTAGCCGAAGTAATTGTCGGCAATCAGCGTGACCATGACCCCGGAGGCGTCCCGGCAGGCCAGCTTAAAGCCGCCGCCGTCGTTGTAGCGCTCCTCCCCGGACTCCCAGCACATGCCGTCCCGTTTTTGCCGATCGGTGGCCTCGGAAACATGCGGCAGGCCGAGCTCTTTTTTGCCAAGCACCACCAGGTGCGGGGCTAGCACCACGCAACCGGTGTGGCCGGTCCAGTGGAACGGGTCAAGGGCAGCGTCGTTTTCAGTGAGGTACGGATCGCCGGCGTTTCCAAAAATCGACTCCACAAAATCCAAGTTGGAAACCAAGCTGCCCGGCGCAAAAAAACGGGTCTCCAGCGAGCGCGCTTCGCAAACGCCCCTGACCCCGGGCATCACCTCGGGCCGCAGCAGCAGTGAAACAAACAGCCGCGCCCGCTCCTCCTGCGAACTGGTGAACGGTATTTCCATCACCGATTCCGGCGGGCGAAGTGCTTGGCCAAGCAGCGCGGCAAACACCGCCTTGGGGACTTCCTTTTTGTCGTGCGGAATCGGCAACCCGCCTTCCACGATGTGAAACACTCCCTTGGTGGTGCGGCGATCGCTCCTTGGATTGTGCAGCACCCCCTGCTCTATTCGGTACGAGTCAACGTACTCGGATGTGTACGAGTCCTTGTCGGGCGGGAGCGACAGGGTGCGCGCCAAACCGTGATGCTCCAGTTGAAGGGCGTTGGTGGGAATCTTTGGGATTTCGCAACCGCAATCGGCCAGGGTGCGATCGAGAAAATCCTGTATCCGCGCATCGACCGGGCAATGGTACTCCGCCAGCAGGCGATTCTTCTCCTGCAAATTGGCCAGAAGGTGCTTGCTGGTCTTGAGAAGGGTAAACTCACTCTCCTCGCCAACGATCGGCTGGCCGCGAAACCACAACTTGGCATTGATCACCTCGGCCAAGCGCCGCCTTTCCTCATCGGAGTTCAGGTTCACGCCGAAGCCAAGCCGTCTCTTCAGTTCCTTTGCATCATCCAAATTCATCCTCAAAAAAACGATTATCGTCTCGCGAGACAAAAAGTCAGGGAAAATCAATTCGCGTTGCCATCGGCTTTGCCTTCGCTATCGATTCCCTGCCCTGCGTACGGTAGCCTGCCACCCATGTCGCACGAAGAACGACTGGTGAACATCGAATCCGACCTGACGCATTTAGAACAGCTTGTGGCGTCCCTGAACCAAACGATCATCGTGCACGAGAAAACGATCCAACAACTTCAAGTTCAGGTGAACCGGGTCGCGACCGGCTTGGAGTCAAAAGAGATGGACTCCATAAAAGGCAACGTCACCAAGCCGCCTCACTATCAGTGAGCACAAACCAACGGGCGAATTTCCTCCAAGTTCGCCGTGCCCGTCGTGCCAAGTTGATGGACAACCACCGAGGCGGCTGCCATCGCGAATTCCATCGCCTCGACAATCTCCGCGCCTGCGGCCAAGCCCATCGCCAAGTTAGCCATCACCGCATCCCCGGCGCCCACGATGTCGATCTCCCCTCGCAACGGCAGACACGGCATGTGCTCCGACACTTCCCCCGGCTTGGCCCCGGCGATGCCCTCCTCGCTCAAACTCACAAACACCGCTTGGCCCCGGTCGGTGGCCAAGCGCCCGATCGCCGCGCATAAGTCTGCCAACGGCATGTCAACCGCCTCGCCGGTCATCACAGCGAATTCCTCCCGGTTCATTTTCAAGCCAACGGCGGGGAAATGACCCAGCCCACGGCGGCTGTCGGCCAAAATGAGCAGATCAGGATTGTCACGGCGGAGTTGGCCAAGTGCCTCGAGCACCCCGCACGCCAGCACGCCGGTGTCGGCCTCGTCCACCTGCTCGAGCAGCACCATTGCGTCCACCCGCTCGGCCAAGGCGTTGAGAGACTCGATGACTCGCCCCTGCACCGACTCCGGCGTGGGTGACCAATTTTTAAAATCGAGCCGGTTCAACTCTCTCGGCGATTTCCCCGGTTCGATCACCAGTGGTTTGGTGTAGGAAAAAGTCCGGCGCTCGGGTGTCTGAAAAAAATGTTCTAGCTCGACACAGCCCACTTGGCCAAGCGCGCGCATCAACTCGTACCCCTCGCCATCCTCGCCAGCGAAGCCCACAGGAAAAACCGTCCCCACGCCCAAGGCCGACAAATTATTCAAGATGGTTCCGCAACCGCCAGGCTGCGAACGGACATCGGCCACGTTGAAAACATCCAGCCCGGTCTCGATCGAAGTTTCGGCCTGCGCGGGGTCGATCTCGAGGTATCGGTCCAAACAAAAATCCCCGACCAACGCCACCCGAAGATCGGAAAACCGACCGGCTAACTCTGTGAAACGATCCTCTTTCACGGTTAATTACCGGCAGCCAAAGCGTGGGACAGATGCTGGACGAAGGCCAAGTTGTCGCATTGCAAATAATGCATCGCGCCGCCCATTCGCGCGTACGTTTTGCAAAAGCGCAGATAATAGGCAGCGCTGGTGATGGGCGGCTCGCCCTGTGTCCAGTCCCAGTTGCCGCCGTCCTGCAAATCGACGACGAACATCGAGTGATCCCGCACGATCTCGCGCCCCTCCTGCAGGCGAATGTGGTTCACGCAGCTCAGCGCCTTCTCAAAAACTTGCGGCCCCATGATGGCGGAGCCGACCGATAACACCACGCCGCCGTCGAGTTGCTCGAGTGTCCCGGCGAATGTTTGAAAATCGACCTGCGCCGCCCGGCCAATTGCCGCGCCATTAAACATCGGGTGATTCGAAATAATGTCGTAGCCAATGCCCGGATGCACTGTCAACGGCACCCCGTGGCGATAGGCCGAAGCCACAACCGAAGCCTGTTTCCAGCGATGCTCGAGATCGACCCGCCCCTCCGGCACAAAGCCGTTTTGCATGGCGTGAAGCAACTCGGCCCGTGCAGCCGTCAGCTCGTGTGCCGGCTCCGCCGTGATTTGTTTGGCCACCTCTTTCGCCGTCGGCAAGTCAACGCCGTTCCCGACAATCAACCGGCCAAGCGCTTCGCCATAACCCAGCCCATCGAGCCCACCGGCGAGCAGCGCCAAGTGAATGTTGCGCCCGGTTTCCTCCCAAGTGCCAAACGTGCCGGTGGCGACGTTAGAGCGGACGCACTCGGTCGAGCGGCCAAGCCAAGCGTACTCCCAGTCGTGAATCGTCCCAGCACCGTTGGTGGCCAAGTGCGACAACCAGCCGTTGGCGATCAAGTCGTCGAGGATCAGCGCGGCGCCGTTTTTGATCAGGTGCGCCCCGTAGATCAGCATCACCGCCTTGCCGTTAGCCTTGGCTTCGCGGATGCGCTTGGCGCAGTCGTCCACTTGGCTCATCAACGCATCGCTGATCGCCGCCGGCTCGGCATCGAGCGGCACCAAGACCTCCTCCACCGTGCTGAGGCTCTTGCGCTTGGCCAACGGCAGCGGCTTGATTTTTTGTAAATCTATTTTGTTGCCGATCATTTCCCTTCGATCACGTCCACCAACACGTCGGCGTCCCGGTAGTCCGGCACTACGATGTCCGCCCCGACGCCGAGCAGTCGTTTTCGTTTCCACTCGTCAAACTCCCCCGCCCCGTTGTGGGCTTCATCGCTGGCCACCGCCACCGCCAGTCCGCCGACAATTTTGCCGTCTTCGATTTCCACATACCCGTCGCCGATCACCAGCAACCGGTCGCCTTCGACTTCGTTCTCCCGGAGGATTCGCTCGATTACCTGTTTTTTAGAGAAACTTTTGTAGTCATCCTGCGCCCCGTAAATATGCTCACCAAAATACCCGCCAAGCCCGAGCAACTTCGCCTCTCGCTTGACGAACGGCTCGTCCGTTCCGCTGGCCAGATAAAGGTTCCACCCCCGCTCCCGCAGGCTGTCGAGCAGCGCGATCGATCCATGCAGCAAATGCTCCGCCGGCTCGGAGTCGCCGCTGGCCAAGCGCTCAACGCGAGACTGGATTCGCACCTCGAGCCGCCGCAGATACTCGTGTTTGTATTCCAGCGGATCAAGCGCTTCGCCGCCGCGCTCTGTCACGCGCTCGGCAAATTTCATCATTTGAAAAATCGTCTGCTTGCCGTTCAGCGTCATGATGTCGTCGAGCAGCATGGCGCGCACGCTGGCCGAATCATCGCCATTGGCTGGTGGCAGCATCTCCTCGAACATCGGCAGCATCACCTCCGGCCAACCCTCGCGGATCAGCGACAAGGTGCCGTCGAAATCAAACACGACATGCTGAATGTTGGGGCGAGGGGTGAAATGATCTGCGAATTCTACCTTGCCGGTGAATCGCTTGGCCAAGGTGTCGTTAGGGGCTAAAGAAGAGGTTTCGGTCATAAAACTGCGCTTGGCAAAGCTAACC
>Ga0066376_10005782_pt1 | contig 10383 bp, 8 predicted proteins | sample Knorr_S15_td_Bot_FD_77009 | JGI IMG/M metagenome (GOLD analysis project Ga0066376, IMG submission 77009) | Marine microbial communities from Southern Atlantic Ocean transect - Knorr_S15_td_Bottom_ad_5009_LV_A | ecosystem: Environmental > Aquatic > Marine > Oceanic | place: Southern Atlantic... | reverse complement strand
GGCTTGCCAAGCGACAAATGAGCGAAAAGTCCCGCTTCTAGTCAAGGTCTCCCCCGACCTTGACGACCAAGATCTCGCAACCGTAGTCAAGGTTGCCCAAGAGGCCGGCTGTGCGGGAATCGTAGCTACCAATACCACTACTAGCCGACCAGATGAATCTATAATAATGTCACAAGAAGGTGGGCTTTCCGGCAAGCCATTGACTGACCTATCCACACAAATAATCCGTAAAATCGCCGATCTTACCGATGGTGGTTGGCCGATAATCGGTGTTGGTGGAATTTGTGATGCCGAGGATGCTTGGCAGAAGATTATCAATGGTGCTAGCCTGATTCAGATCTACAGCACCTTGGTATTCAATGGCCCATCTTCAGTAAAAAGTATAGTCAATGGACTAAAGAAGCGCCTTAAAGACGAAGGCCTTTCTACCATCGATGAAGCGGTAGGCTTAGCGAGGAGGTAATTCGGTGTTGACTCAAAGGTTACGTCTGATGATAATCGGCGCGGTGATGACCATGCTTCTAGCAGCGACTTTCCTTCTCGACACCCCTGACCCAACTCTCTCAATCGACGAATTGATGGATGACCCACAACAACGTTCTGGTGATAAAATCGCCATCAGAGGCCAAGTGACTATTGGCAGTATCGATAATTCAACACTAACCTTCACCCTTCACGGCGAGAGGCAAGAGTTAACAATCGATTTCTCTGCTGCTGCGGTTTCCAGTGGACTGGACGATAACCGCACAGTCTATGCTGAGGGTGAACTTATCCAAAAGGATGGTATGTGGATATTCCACGCTGAGATCATCAAAACCAGTTGTCCTTCAAAGTATGAAGAAGCAAAGAGTTGAAAGCAGACCGGCCAAACCGCTCCACGGGATAGGAGGGGAGTTTGCGTGCCCTTTTCCGCAAATCGCAGATGGCGGTCCGAATACCTCGGGGCGGCTTTGCCGGTTCGTGGATTTCCACAGGCGGACGTCGATGTCTCGCCCCCACGTGACCCGGGTGTTGCGAACCGTAGCCGGAAGGAGACGGGGAGTGAATAACCGGGGGATCAGGTCAGGCCGGGAACGGAGCAGCCCTACCTGGGGCCATGGGTGCCGTGGGGATTCGGGACGGAGGAAGTCTGTGGATTTGGTCCACGAGTACGAGAGCCCACCCGAGGGGTTCCCACTTTTTTTTACCGATTCGGTTTTATGTGAAGCGCAGAGGCCCGTACATGGACCGATTCAAGTCGCTGGGACTATCCCAGCCCCTACTACTCGCGATTGCCGATGAGGGATATCATACACCGACACCTGTGCAGGAGCAGGCGATACCCCCCCTTCTATCTGGAAGGGATGTGCTTGGAGTGGCCCAGACCGGAACCGGAAAGACCGCAGCCTTCGCCCTACCTGTCCTACAGATCATTTCGCGAGATCCCCGCAAGGGTCCATGTAGAATCCGCGCCCTAATTCTCTCTCCTACCCGTGAATTGGCGGCTCAAATCGACGAACGTTTCGCGGTCTATGGAGCCAACCTCAATCTACGACACCGAGTGATTTTCGGGGGGGTGGGTCAGAATCCACAGGTCAAGGCATTACAGAGGGGATTGGACATCCTAGTCGCAACACCCGGTCGTCTTCTCGATCTCGTAGCCCAAGGTCATATCGATTTGAGCCATGTCGAGTTCTTCGTGCTCGACGAAGCCGATCGCATGCTAGATATGGGCTTCATCCGTGATATTAGGCGGGTTCTCGAACTATTGCCAAACCGTCGCCAAAATCTTCTGTTCAGTGCGACCATGCCCAAGACCATCGCTGATCTAGCAGGCTCTTTTCTCAATGATGCCATCATGATTGATGTCACACCGGAGGTGGTGACTGTTGAGAAGATCAGGCAACAGGTCTATTTCGTGCGCAAGCCGGACAAACGTCGTCTATTGGTCGACATTCTCGTCGAGGAATTGGTTGAGAAGGCTATCGTCTTCACCCGCACCAAGCATGGGGCCAATCGGCTGGTCAAGCAACTCGATCAGAGCGGGATTCTATCTGTAGCGATCCATGGCAATAAGAGTCAAGGAGCGCGAACCAAGGCACTGGCTGGGTTCAAGGATGGCAAGATACCGGTGCTAGTAGCCACCGACCTAGCCAGTAGAGGAATCGATGTCGAAGGTATATCTCACGTCTTCAATTACGATCTACCCAATGAAGCAGAGAGTTATGTCCATCGCATCGGCCGGACCGCACGAGCCGGTCGCAGAGGTGTAGCTTATTCCTTCTGCGATGACAGCGAGAGTGGTTATTTGGTAGGTATAGAGGAACTCACCGGTCAAGAGATTGCGATTGAGATAGATCATCCCTATCATTTCCCAGCGGCGATTCCCACACCGGGTCTAAAGCCGGGAAAGATGAAGAATGGCAAACCAACGAGGAATCGTTCATCACATCGTAACCGTAAGCCATCCACGGGTGATAACCGTCGACGTAGTCGCAACAATAAAGCCCGTCGAAGATGACCGCTCTCGCTTCGAATCGTTTCACATTACATACTACACAGATTCGATGTAGCACTTAAAAAAGGTAGTGCTACGACGCAACAGGGTAAGTCGTAGCGAGGTGTGTTCATGGAGTGGAAGAAGGTATTCAGATCCCCATGGATGGCAGGATTTATCGGAATACTCGCTGGCGGTTCTTGGCTATTGCTCGGATTACTCTTTGGCATGAGCGTGGCAAATACACTCTTCGCTTTCATGATAATAATGGCTCTATCGGCCATGTTCTTCCGCATGATGATCGGTTGGCTAGCACTGATTGGTTTGATCGTCATCGTCTTCTCTGCTCTAATCGGTCGTCGTATCAAAGGCAAGAGATATGCAGTTCATCATCAGTGGTTCACCGCTTTCATCATCGGAGTGACATTGACGCAGTCCGCGTCTTTCCTCCTGTTTGACAGTACTGTATATCTCGGTGCGGTCATGACCGTTCCCTTTGTCCTTGGCGTCATCCTTCTTTCAGCGGTAATCGCACATTCACTTGCCCATGACGAACTGTCTAAACCAGATAGGTCGAAGATTACGCTTTCCGAGGCCCCTCTCCTCATAAGTCTATTTTCAGTACTCGTTCTTTCACTCATCCTAATCCTACCAAATCTCTCAGCAGTAGCAGGGCTGGAGCCAAAACCACCACCGCGGCCAGAGAGCGGATATGGTAGTGGGATAATGCCCTATGAGGTTAAATCATTTTCGCGCGAGGTTTCCTATTCACATGAGATTAGTGAGTGGTGGTTTGGGGCTGAGTCCACCCGCAACTGGAAGGTACACATTTTCCTACCGATGAATTATGATTCGCAAGACACCGGTCTCGCGATATTTCTACATGGCTTTGGTGGGACAAATGTCGAAAATTATGTCGATACGATGAATTCACTTGCGGGACAGGGTCTGGTGGCAATCTTTCCTGAATATGCGTCCAAAGTCGACTATTCATCGGTAGCTGACGATTTTGAGATGATACACTTTCAGGGTGGGACCAATGACCCAGCTCATTTACCGCGCTATACGATGGCCTTAGAAGGTATAGATGCTGCTTTACAATTTATCGAGACGGATAGCGAAATAATATCTACTCTGGGAAATACAAGCATAGATAGATCACACTTGTGGATCGGTGGTCATAGTATGGGTGTAGGGACCACATTCTATGTTGTCAGTAAAGCATTGCAACGAGGATGGGGCGATGAATCACTGGTGATAAATCTCGAGGCCCCATGGATTCACGCAGAGGATAGTGAATTACGCGGAAACATGTCATTATTACCTGATCACGCGCTGATAAATGTCGTCGAATATGAGGGTGATACCACCGTCGCCAAATGTCTTGGGCGCTGGCATCATGAGAGACTGAGCACCAGGGATAATTCCACGGTATTGGCTGATGAACAAGTGAGATTCATTGTGGTTCAAAATGATTATCATGGATTCCCTCCTCTGGTTGCAAGTCATTTTCAACAGATATCCTTCGTGCGTGACACACTGGCAAATATCGCCTATTATCCCCGTATAGAAGCACAGTCAGATTATATTTCTTCAATGGCAACCTCAGACCCAGCAGGGGCTAAAACAGCGCGTAATGCCTTCATGGAGAGCAATGGTGAAGCGGTGGTCACTGGAACTTGGTCTGATGGAACGCCGGTGAATCCGTTACTGTATATTTCAGAGCCGTTGCTCGCGGAAGGAGTTGATTGGAAAGCCTGTTCATCTTGACCGATGTCTTCACTTGAATAACTCTCATTATTACATTGACGACGTCACTAAAAGTTAGGCTTTCTAACGAAAATACGGTTTTTAGTATTAGCAATAGTTTTCATCCAATGAAAAATCTAATCAGATGTCAAAAAGCACATCAGCGTGCCATCCTGGTCCTTCAAAAGTGGGTATTTCGATATCTTCACTGGTGATTAATTCACCCTCTAGCACCTGTTTAAATTGCAGGTCATGGCTTGTAACCGCCTTTATTTCGATGCCTCTCTCGATCTTCTCAGTATCGACATAACTTACCTGTGCACGAAATAATGCACTGTTTTCTTTGGTTGAAAGCATCGGTTGTAAATCGACGAGAAATTTCCCCTCTACCTCGGCCATGAATAAAACTTCATCGAGCCATTTAACCAATAATAAGTCGAGTTGTTGGCAATTATTCATCTGCACTGACCATTGTGCAGTAGCCCGAATCAAGCCTGTGATTTGCCTGGCCCCCGCTTCACTCAAGGTGATATTTTGCATGCCTAAGGTAACCTCTTTGAAGAGGTTGGCTTGGCTATTGGCAAATGCTCTTATTGCGATATCTGCGGTCGCAGATAATTGCCAATGACTCACAAAAATCACCGTTTGGAGATCTGTAGATTCCAAGAGACTTCGTCGAGCCTATCACTGAGATCGCTTCTGGTTAGTGTGAATCTACCTTCGGTTGACATTATTACCTCACAGGCAGCATTTGCGAGATAAGCCACATCACGTGAACTGAGTTTCAAACAAAGCGCAGAGGTTACGGCAACAGCAGCAGCATCTATCAGCCCAATCACTTGAAGCGGTTGGTCGAGGGTACAACCCACGTGTATTTCTTTTTCCTCACCATTATAGACGGTTACGCCGGCCTCGCCACCCAGTACCAAGAGATTCGACCATTGGTTCTCCTCTAGTAGTCTTGCCGCGCACTCACTAGCATCTACCGCACCCATTCTTCTGCGCAACAATTCCAGCCCCCTTGTTTGGAATAACACCCAATCCACCCCCTTTATTCGGTGCAGACCGGTTAGTTTTGGATCACAAATTATCGGAATATTCACCTCTTTTGCAGCTTTTATCAACTTTTCAGTACCCCAATCGGTGAGCACACCATGACCGTAGTCCGACATCACCAATACATTAGCCCCGGCCATCTTCTCCAGTGCCGAATCAATCAGTGCTTGAAGTGCCGAGTCGGGAATCTTGCCATCATCTTCGATATCCCAGCGTAGTAGTAATTGCTCATTGGCAATCAGTGAAGGTCTACTGGCTATCAGGCGATTTTTCACGGTCGTAACCATATTTTCGACTCGAACGATACCAGTGCAATTGACGCTTTCCTCTTCCAAGGCATCGATAATGGTAGTCCCAGCATCATCGTCACCGACGATGCTGAATAGAGATGTGGGGAGTCCTAGAGATTCGAGTCCCCTAGCCACATGTGCGGCAGCCCCAACGTCATCATAACGGCTGGTCTCTTTGAGCACGGGCACTGGCGCACGCGAATTCAAATCATTGGCATAGCCATGGATATATCTGTCGAGCATAACATCGCCGATAAGAACCACCTTTCCCCCGCTAGGTGTTGCAAATATCGCTTTCAATTTACTCAAGCGGTCGTGGAGTTCCAATTCATCTTCATTCATCGCCATGATTTCACTTCCTCACATCTGATCACGCAATTCTGCCAAAAGCCGCGCGTGTTCTGACGTACTGACATTCAAGGCTTCCCGTAAAGTTTTGAGCATCGCTTCCTCATCGGAGGTGATTTTACCGTCTTTCATCGCGGTATCGAGTGTAACCTTGTAGGTCAGGACATTATCGGGCAGATAAGGCTCGGCTCGGGCTTTTTCCATTAGTCTTAGATGGGCTTCATCATCGATATCAAAGGCGATTTGGAAGGTTTTAATCAAAGCCATCTCATCATCGGCTAGCTCACCATCTATCAGGGCCTGTCGCAACATATCGAGATAGACCTCTTCTGGAGGTGGATTTTCAGGGCTTCCTCTCGCTTCTTCGGAAAGGCGCCTAGCCCGCTCAGGATGCATGCAGAGAAAGTCTACTACATCGCTGAGCAATTGCTGCTCGTCCTTGGTTATCTTGCCATCTTTCCATGCGGTGCCAAACATACGGCGCACCAATTCCTCACCGGCTTGTGCATCTAATGAGGCAACTCCATCGGGGTTGGAGACCGGTGAAATCACCGGGGTTTCATGGTATAGCATACCCTCGTCCAAGTGCGATAGTGCGTCGAGAATCGTTTTATTTTTCTCACGAACATCAGCGATGATAAGGGTTTGATCCAAGCGGGTAATCTCCAGCGTCACGATGCTTGCTAGCAATTGCTGGGCTCGCTCCTTTCCTTGGAATGAGAGCGAGTAAACCCGGCGCTTTTGTTTTGCTCCCGGAATATGGCGTTGGCCGATTTCAAGATCCATATTTTTTTCCAAACGTTTCAAGGTGCGGGGCACGTGTTTACGCTGAACGTGGACTGCAGCAGAAATACCAGCCTGTGTTATGGCTTCTGGCGCCTCCCACTTGCCCTTGGGTAATGGGTGGTCAAGCAGGTGTAATAGGGTTCTCTCCTCGGTGGTAAGGCTTCCTAGATAACCGTCTACCATGTCTCGCCCCGACTCCTAACAGGGATAGGTGGGTGATTACCTTCTCGGTCAATTGGTGCTGTGGAGAGATTTTGTAAAAGCCGGCGTACTCAATATGGTTTAACCTCTGCCACAGCCATGGTGAAGCATCGACGAGAGTCAAAGCCTCGCAAAAGAACCGCTCGTCCGCTCTGGGCACATGACGAAGAGGACGGTCCGACAATCGTAAATGAGCCGCCGAAGAAAATCGATGGTGGTTGGTTGATACCAGCTCCTGTTTCCAGCCGTCTCCAGCAAAAATCAGCACTGGGTAAGAACTTGTCCGATGGTGGAATCTTGGTGGTTGCTGAAGAGGTCTTATTCTGTCATTGGCACCGCCATTTTCCCCTTCCAAGCAAAACTTGGATCGAGGATACCTTAAGTTTCGATGAACGCTTAGTGCAACGTTCTGTGGTCTTTGAATATATCCGCTCTGGTGGAGAGCGTTTGGTGCCAGCCTCACATCTTTCCCTTGAGTGTGCTCCTTTGACTTGGGCACTTAGATGGTCAAGAGAAAATCACCCTTCCAATTCCGAACCATGTGCTGAGGTGCGATGGGCACTAAACGAAGACGTTCTCGATTGGGCTGAATTACGCCGATGGGTCTTGTCGGTATCCGCTGCGGGAAGGGAGGCGGAATTAGCTATTATCGACCAAGAGATGGATGTCACGATGTATCGTCTAGCGATGATAAACCCCACTGGAACCAACTCCCCACCAAAGCGCGAAAATCTCCAAGATCAGTGGCAAAAGCGTATTTCACACGAGGGTGGTTGGTTTGTCGCTGATTCGAGTATTTGGCCAGAACCTTCACTCGGTTTTGACCATCTAAGTGGGCGAATGATTCGCCAAGATGAAGCCGATTGGATCGAGGGTTTGGACGATAGAATCACCAGTCTTTTCGACGATCTTCTACACAGGGGATTGATAATGCGCCCCGGTTTCAAATATGGTTGCCGCTGGCGAATCTACGATGATTGGGTCGAGGATGCTCACGCACCTTGGCTATTGCAAATGGTCGACGAAGCCAGTGCTGACTGGCAAGGCATCTGTCTCTGTGTCCGTCTCGCCGAGGGGGTTAGCAAAAGGTGGGTATGTGCTATGGACGGGGATGATAGCACTTGGTCCTTCCTCGAGTTCAGACGCTGGTTGCCTGGCCGTAGTTGAGTTTCTTATACCGAGGATGAACCAAAGAGCAGCCAAGATACAGGCGATGGGAAGAATTCTCTCGGGTTGGCGCCATTCATCGAGGGTTGACAATTCCTTCTCCTGTGCGGTCAAGGTCACTTCTAACTCCCAGCGGTGTCCCGATTCGGTTGCGAGAATAACATTTCCTCTAGCTATCATCCCCGGGGTCAAGAGATTATCAGGGTTGACTTCTAACACCAGTTCATCACCGTCACCGAGGTTCTGGATCTGGGTTGTTTGTGCTATTCTTGCTAAGGGCCCGTCGATTCCCACTATCCATGATTGACTTCCTTCACCCTCAAAAGAGAGAGGAATCAAAATCCTTGAACTCTCACTAAGTGGTATTCCACTAGTGAATGATACGCTGATGGGTCTGTTTCTCGTGATGAAAAACTCATGGTCTACAATAACCGAAGCCCCTTTCTCACAATTGATATGACCACGGATATAACCGCGAGACATCGCAATACCATCCTCCTCAAAAACCAATTTTTCATCCTCTAGGGTGACATTTCTGCCGTCGGTAGAACTGAGATTATGACTGAGGTTATCACAAGTTCCTGTAATCGTTATTGGAATCGCCTCGTCCGCGAGAATTATCGACCCTCTATCTGGTAGATCTACATCTATTGAATGACCGCAACCAGAAGAGGCAAAATCGATGTAAATCGTGCCATTATCATCTCTGACTGTCGCATTCCAATCGACCAATATCCCGTCTCTATTGTAGATTAAAATGCCATCGCTACCGAATACATCTCCGTCTTGAAAAAGATCGCTTGCCTCGCCTTTGCCAACCCCAGCCCTTAGGTCATCACGGCCATCGGCTTCGATTACCGCTAGCCACGGATTATCCGGGTGGCTATTGACTTCGTTTTCAGAAATATCTCCGCTGGTGATGTCTTGAATGAGTACTAATACCCCTTCACCAGGGAGATGATTGTCAAATCCTGAACCGCCGCGCAACTCAACCCAAACATACTCACCCACATCGATTTCTATTTTTAGAGCGGAACCGCCTGCTGCCATTTGCATCAGCACTTTATTTGGTCCATAACAATCACCACTTGATTGTGGCCATGATGGAGTTAGTTCTTCGAAGCGATCAACACCTAGTAATTCCATCGATGCTGCTGTTGGTAATGCTGGCCAAATCCCTTGGCCGTTCCAATTACCACTAGCCATAATATCCCAATTACCCACCCCCTTCCAATTGTCGATACTAACCTCATCGTGCACAGGATAGAGGTCGACCGCACCCATCTGGTGGAGCATTTCATGCATTATTGTTCCACGATAGGTACTAGATGCCATCGAGGCGATCACATAGTGATTAATCTTGTGCCCACCGCTGGTTTCAATCACCTCTGGCATTTGCGAGAAATGACTCCAGATGCGATCGCTACCCCCGCCGCCGTCTTCTTGAGGGTCAGCCGGATGAAGGATGAGAAAGCGGTCGATTATTCCATCCTTATCATAATCGGCTTGGGCCCAGTCGATATCACCGCTGATACTTTGCACCACTTCAGTTGCCAATGACGCGGGATTGATACCCTCTTTTCCAGCATCACGTATCGTGCCGGAATCACTACCATAGGTGGTCATCGGATATTTTGCCCGAATCACCTTATCGTAGATTATCACTTCCAATTCGATTCCAGTGCCACTGGTTTGGTTGAGAAAAGGATTGGCTACGTCACGAATAATACCGGCTGCGGTGGTTGGATCATCACCTTGGCCAGCCGGATGGTCAGAAAAATCAACCATTACCACAATCCAACTTTCCTTGCTCTGAAGGCCGACTAGGGAATTTGTATCTTCCGGCGATGTATTTCTCTGCTCATCTATCCAATTTTCAACGATTTCGCCATTGAATGCGAACCACGACCCTGTAAGCAATAGCAGGATGGCGACCGGCAACGCAATCGAGGCTCGCATGCTGCTCCCTTCATCTCTATGGTTTGAATGGTTTCGCTCCGTTGCTTGGTCACATCAACCGATATCGAACCGCTTGTGCGTTGAGCATCGCTGCCAATTCAGTGGAATATTCAAGTTGTAACCAAGCCTGATCAGCCCGCATCTGTAAGCCGAATGGAGGAGGGCTTTGGCTAATCAAAAACTCAACTTCGGTATTATCGGCAATGATGTCTAAACATTTTTTCTCAGCAACATGTTGCGACCATGGGTCGACAATGCTAGCCATCGCTAAATCAGCATCGAGTCCAATCGGCTCTTGCACTATCGTTCGACTAGTAGATATTCGCATCATATCGAGTCCACGTAGATCGC
>Ga0066376_10005778_pt1 | contig 10385 bp, 10 predicted proteins | sample Knorr_S15_td_Bot_FD_77009 | JGI IMG/M metagenome (GOLD analysis project Ga0066376, IMG submission 77009) | Marine microbial communities from Southern Atlantic Ocean transect - Knorr_S15_td_Bottom_ad_5009_LV_A | ecosystem: Environmental > Aquatic > Marine > Oceanic | place: Southern Atlantic... | reverse complement strand
TTTTTCTTTTTTTTCTCCTTTTGCATAGTTTAAGTATTCACCGACAATTTCTTTCATTTCATTTACATCTTTTTCTAATTCTTTTTTTTCTTTTTTTGGAATAAATTCTAATTCAAGTTTCATTCGAGTTAATATTGTTCTTATATCGTGAGATATAGAAGAAAACATTCTATTTCTTTGAGTTATAGAATTTTCAATTCTTTCTTTCATAGCGTGGAACGCTGATGCTGCTCTTCGAACTTCTTTTGCACCAGATGGTTTAAAATCTTTAATATCTCTTCCTTTGCCAAATCTATCAACGGCAATTGCCAATCTTCTTATAGGTTTAATTTGATTGCGGAGAAACATTAAAGCTACGATGAATAAAATACATGAAGAGCCAATCATCCAAAGAATAAAAATATATGTTGTAGAACTGTAAATTCTTTTTTTATTTGTTGTAAATTCTAAAATGCCATTTTGAGTTTGGACTAAAACTTTTATTAATTTTTTTTTATTATTAATATTTACTGTAAATAACTTTTTTAAAGGTAATAAAGAATCTGTCAAATGTTTTTCTAATAATGATGGTCTATCAGGATATTTAAAAATAGAAATTTTTTCACCAGATTTAAATTTTGTTTGTAATTGTAATTTTGAGGAAGCATGGGTTAAAAACCACTCTTGATTGTCTAATGAATTAAATTTTTCAAATGATTCAACTAAAAGTGCAATATCACCTGCAAAATTGGTAGCTCTATGCCTGGAGATTGTATCCCAATGTCTATTATAAAAAATTAGAGTTACAATTATTTGAAGAACAATTAAAGGAATTAATAAAATTAATGTAGATCTTCCTAAAAGTGTTTTTGGTAAAAATTTTTTTATCATACTAAAAAAAAATAACTAATTAATCAATTTTTAAAACATACCCCTTACCTCTTACTGTTTGGAGATAGATAGGAAATTTTTTATTTTTTTCTATTTTATGTCTTAATCTAGTTATTTGAACATCTAATGCCCTACTGGATAAAGGTATTTTTAAGATTTTAGATAAATCTTCTCTATAAATTGGCTCATTATTATTTTTTGCTAGTATATGTAAAATTTTAGATTCGCTAGGAGTAAGTATAATTCTGGAATTTTCTTTTATTAAAATTTCTTTTTTTAAATTAAATTTAAATGGCCCAAATTTTACAAATTTTATTTTTGTTTTATTTGTCTTGTTTCTTGTTAATAGATTTTTTATTCTCAAAAGTAGTTCTTTTGGTTCAAAGGGTTTTGGTAAATAATCATCAGCACCTATTTCTAAACCATTAATTCTATCATTGGCAGTTCCCAATGCACTTAGAAGTATAATAGGATTGTTTAAATTTGTTTTTTTTAATGATTTTGTAAATTCTAAACCATTTTCTCCTGGCATCATTATATCAACTATTAACAAATCGAATTCCAAGTTTTCTAATTTTTCTCTAGCAACTTCAGTATTTTCAGCAATAGTAACCCTAAAATTATTGTTGTTTAAATAATTTTTTATTAGCTCTAGAATTCTTTTGTCATCGTCAACAACTAAAATATGCGGTATGTTTAATTCTGTCATTTTTTTCTTTATAAATTCTTTTTATTTTTTTAAAATTTTTTTCGATTTATTGCTAATTAAATTAATTAAAATCTTTTTAAAACTATTTATTGTCTCGGTTCCAGCATTTTTATAAGCAAATGCAATTTTATTTAAATGCTGTTGGTTTATTTTTTTTTCAATTTTCATACCTTTTTTTGTTAAATAAATATTTTTCTTTCTTTTGTCCCTTTTTGATTCTTTTAAAAAAATTATACCATCTTCTTTAAGTTTATTAATTACTTTAGACAAGCTTTGTTTCCTTATATTTAAAATTGAAAGTAATTCTTTAATTGTTAAAGAAAAACTTTTTGAAGATAAAAAAATAACAGAAAAATGTGTTTTGTTATATCCAACTTCTTTTAAAATTGGCGCTATATTATTATCTAAATCTTTTGACAAAAAAAATAATAATTCTAATGTTGTTTTTAATTCTTCATTTTTTAAAAATAGCGGATTATAAACATTACCTAAATTTGACATTTTTTTAATAAACTTGTTTTTATATTTAAGTATTATTTTAATATAAATCTCATTAATTTTTTTTTTTTTTTATTAATTTGAAAAATGACACAAGAAAAAAGATTTGATTTAAGGTCAGGATATATATGGTTTGATGGAAAGTTTGTCGATTGGAAAAAAGCTAAAATACATGTATTAACTCATGGTTTGCACTATGGTAGTTGTGTGTTTGAAGGTGCGAGAGTATATGATGGCAAAATATTTAAATTAATTGAACATACCGAAAGGTTATTTAATTCTGCAAAACTCTTAGGTTTAAAAATACCTTTTTCAAAGAAAAAGCTCAATGCGGTATCAAAGTTATTAATTAAAAAACAAAAAATTAAGAACGGATATTTAAGACCATTTACTTGGAGAGGGAGCGAAATGATGGCTATATCGGCCCAAAAAACTACTATTCATGTAGCATTAGCGGCGTGGGAAATGTCTACATATTTTAAACCTCAAAAAAAATTAAAAGGCATTAAACTTCAAACAGCAAAATGGCAAAAACCGTCTCCAAATACAGCGCCAACACAAGCAAAAGCAGCTGGTTTATATATGATATGTACTTTAAGCAAACATTATGCAGAAAAGAATAATTATGATGATTCATTAATGTTGGATTATAAGGGTAGAGTTGCTGAGTCTACAGGATCTAACATATTTATTGTAAAAAAAGGAATTTTATATACTCCAATAGCTGATTGTTTTTTAAATGGCATTACTAGACAAGTTATTATTAGTTTAGCAAAAAAAAATGATATAAAAATTTGTGAAAAATATATCTTTCCAAAGGAATTATTAAAAGCAGAAGAAGTTTTTTTAACTGGTACAGCAGTAGAAATTACACCAGTTTCTCAAATAGATAAAAAAAAATTTAAAATAGGTTCAGTAACTAAGAAATTGATCTATCTTTTTAATAATTTAGTAGGGAAAATCAAATAATATTTTCCCATTTTTTTAAGTTTTTTTCATCTTTTTTTTTTAATCTAACATACATTTCTTTTGAATTTATTTTTTCAAGCTTCCAAAAAGGCGCTTTTGTTTTTAAATAATCTATTATAAATTCACAGGACTTAAATGCATTTTTTCGATGTTCAGCTGATGTTGCAATATATACTATTTTTTCACCTGGTTTTATTTTTCCATATCTATGAATTATTATACAATTATTTAGCTTCCATTTTTTATTTGCAATCATCTCAACTTCTTCAAGTTTTTTTTCAGCCATTTTTAAATAGCATTCAATATTAATTGATTGAATTTTTTTTGTTTTTGTTTTACCTCTAACAACGCCAATGAAAGTTACTATTGCACCGCTATTATTTTTTAATAGTTTTTTGTTTTCTTCAGAAAAATTAAAATTTTTTTTTTGTATTTTTATCATTTATCCACCAGTAAAAGGGGGAAAAAAAGCTATTTCATCATTTTGTTTTATTTTATTATTTAAACTTACAACTTCATGATTAACAGCAATCCTTATTGATTTGATTTTTAAAAATACTTCTTTATGTTTTTTACTTTTTAAACCCAACCAATTGACTAATGATTTAACATTTTTAATATTTTTCGGAGGATTGATAGTTTCTCCAGATATTTCTAGTGATCTTCTAATCCATGCAAAATATAAAATTTTCATATCAAAACTTCACTAAAAGATAAAAACTTTATTTTTGTTCCTTTTTTTAAATAGGTAAGGTTTTCTGGAAGCTCTATCAAACCATCTGTCTCTACAATTGATGAAAAAACACCAGACCCAGTATTATGATAATTTGTAACTTTAATTTCTCCATTAGCATTTGTTTTTATTTTCACTCTTAAAAATTCTTTTCTTCCTTTCTTTTTTCTAAAACTAAAGTCTGTTCTAACAAGAAATTTATTTTGTATTGGTAAAAAATGTCCTGATAATTTATTAATTGTAGGAAGTACTATTTTTATAAAAGTAATCATTACTGATACAGGATTCCCTGGTAATCCAATAAAAGGTTTTTTAAAAATATTTCCTAATGCTACCGGTCTTCCAGGTTTAATAGCTATGTTCCAAAAATTTAAAGATCCATTCTTTTCTACAACTTTTTTTACATAATCTTCATCTCCGACTGACATTCCTCCAGTTGTTAATATCAAATCACACTCTTTAGCAATTTGTTTTAAATTTTTTTTAATTAATAATTCATTATCCTTTATTATTCCATAATCAATAACTGAACAATAAATTGTTTTTAAAATATTCTTTAAACAGTATCTATTTGAGTCATAAATACCACTTTTATTAATTTTTTTACCTGGTTCATAAAGTTCATTGCCAGTTGTAAATATTCCAACAGCAAGTTTTTCAAATACATCAATATTTTTCAAACCTATTGAAGCTATTAGTCCTATATCCTGTGCTCTTAATTTTGACCCTCTAGATATAATTTTTTTTCCATACTTAATATCTTCTCCTTTTTTTCTAATATTTGCGCCTTTAAAAATTCCTGCTTTTAAAACAACCTCATCATTATTTACATTACAATCTTCTTGCATAATAACGGTATTAGTACCTTTAGGTACTTCTGCACCAGTAAAAATTCTTGCAATCTCACCTTTTTTAATTTTTTTATTAAAATTTTGCCCCGCTGTAATTCTTGCAGTTATTTTTAAATTAGTTTCTTTATTTTTATTAAGATCTGAATGTTTAAACGCATATCCATCTACAGCTGAATTATCAAATGGCGGCACACTTCTTTTCGAAATAATATTTTTAGATAGAATTCTACCTAGTGCTTGATCTAATTTTATTTTTTCTGTTTTTTTTATACACTTTATTCTTTTTTCCAATATAGAAACTGCTTTTTCTAAAGAAATTCTTTTTTTACTATGTTTAAAACAATCGTTAAATAATTGTGTCATTTTTTTTTATTTTAATTTTAAGTATGTTTTAAAATGTTGAACTCCTGAAACAAAAGTTGCAAAAGCTGCAAACCATATAAGGAAATATGATATATTTTCTACAATAATTCTTACATCACTATGATTGATAGATTTATAAATTAAAATACTTCCAAAAGCCAACATTTGCATGAGGTTTTTGTATTTTGATAATTGGCTAACATTTATATTTTTATTTACATTAACTAAATTAAATCTTAATGATGAAACAATAATTTCTCTTATTATTATTATGTAAAATGCTATTTTATGTATTTCTGGAATCTTTTCGTAAATTAATAGCATTATACACACTGTTATAATTAAAGACTTGTCAGCAATAGGGTCTAAAATTTTTCCAAAATTTGATTTTAAACTTTTTTTCCTAGCTAGATAACCATCAAAAAAATCTGTTAGACATGCTAGCATAAATATGATTAAAATTTGTAAAAAAGTATCTGTGTGTACATTCTCGTAGGCAGTCCTTTTCCCAAAAATAAATAAGCAAATTATTAGTGGGCATGATAATAATCTTATAATAGTAAGAATATTTGGCAAATTATTTATTTTTTTAATTCTCATGAAAGAAATTATATATTTTTTTTGCAACATTTTTATTAATTCCTTTAATTTTTTCAATTTCACTAAGTTGTGCCAATCTAACTTGATTAGATGATCCAAAATGTTTTAATAAATCTCTTTTTTTATTAGGACCAATTCCTGAAATTTCATCTAATATAGATTTGGTAATTTTTGATCTTCTTGTTTTATGTGAGGTGATGGCAAATCTATGTGCTTCATCCCGTAATCTTTGTAAAAAAAATAATGTTTTATCACTGGTGTTAAATTTTTTTTTTATATCACCTTTCATGTAAAATGTTTCATTACCTTCGTTTCTTTTTTCTCCTTTAGCAATTGATATTAATTCTATGATTTTCTCTAGTTTAAAGTTTTTTAATGCTTGATATGCGGTACTCAAGTGACCTTTCCCTCCATCTATAATCATTAAGTCAGGTAAAGATATTTGTTTAAAACTTTTTTTTAATCTTCTGTTTATTATTTCATATATCATTGAATAATCATCACTCTTAGATATTAAATCTTTTCTTTTAAATTTACCTTTTATATTAAATTTTCTGTAATTATTTTTTATAAATCCATCCTTATTAAAAGACACCATTACACCAACAGCGAATTCTCCTGAAATATGACTAATGTCATATATTTCTATGGTTTGTGGAATTTTTTTTAATTTAAAAACCCCTTTTATTTTTTTAAGAAAATACAAATTGTTTTTTTGTTCATCATATCTCTTATCAAGTTCTTTTTTTGCATTTTTTTCAGCATATTGTATAACAGATTTTTTTTGTCCCTTTAAAGGTAATTGAATATCAATTTTATAACCAGATTTTTTTCTAAGAGCGTTAATTAGCAGTTTCTTTTCTGGAATTTTTTTATTAATAAGAATTAATTTAGTTACAATTTTATCAGAATAGTATTGTCCAATGAACGATTGAAGAATATTTTCTATTTTTTCATTTTCTTCATGACGTGGAAAATAATATCTACCTCCAAGATTTTGTCCACCTCTAAAGTAAAATATTTGAACACATGCTTTGTTTTGTTTTTTTATAATAGAAATAATATCTGCGTCACCTATAGATTTAACATTAATTGATTGTTTTTCTTGAATTTGGTTTAGCGATTTTATTCTGTCTCTTATAGTTGCTGCTTTTTCATAATCTTGTTGTTTACTTAGATTTTTCATTTTCTTTTTAAGTTCTGATTGTATTTCTTTATTTTTACCCTTTAAAAATGCAATTGTTTGATTTGATAATAAATTATAATTTTTTTTATCTATTTTATTTACACATGGTGCAGAACATTTTTTTATTTGATAGAGCAAACAAGGCTTTTTCCTGTTATTAAAATATGAATCAGAGCAGGACCTAATTAAAAAAACTTTTTGAATAGAGTTTATTGTTTTTTCAACAATTCCAACTGAAGGATAAGGTCCAAAATAGATACCATTTTTTTTTTGTTTACCTCTATGTTTTGAAATTTGAGGCCATTTATTTTTATTAGTTATCAATATATACGGTAGTGATTTATCATCTCTCAAAACTATGTTATATCTTGGTTTGAATTTTTTTATCAAATTACTTTCTAATAGAAAAGCCTCAGCCTCTGTATTTGTAGTGATAGTTTCAATGTTATTTATTTGTGAAACCATTCTTTGAATTCGGTAAGACAACCTTGATAAACTTGTATAGCTTGATACTCTTTTTTTTATATTTTTTGCTTTTCCTATATAAAGAATATCGCCTTTATAATTTAAAAATTGGTAAATTCCTGCTTGGCTACTTAGATTTAGTATTTTCTTTTTTATAGCTCTTAAATAACTCATTTTACTTACTTTTAATTTTTTATGTAATCTAATTTTGCATAATTTTAATACTATCCACCGTTTATGTGGATAAATTTGTGTATATAATACAATAATTATAAAATTTTGGCTTGTTTCTTTTGATTTTTGGTATGTGATTAAAAAATAGGCAGATTTTTGTAACTATTTGATTATACTATATAAAGTAAAGTCGATATTTACTACATTTTTTTTTTTTTTTTTATTTTTTTTTTTTTTTTTTATTTTTAAATTTTTTTTATAAAACTAGGGTTTTTTTTATAAAATTTTCTTTTTAGATAAGTAAGTTAATAGCTATTATTCATTTAAAATTTTTTTATTATTACCTTGTGCCCAGCCTAAATGTTGGCCTGAATCGATAGGAATTAAATGCCCAGTTATTGATTGAGAATTTAAAATAAATAAAACAGCTTTTGCAATTTCTTTTGTATCAACAGATTTTTTTAAAAGAGTAGATTCCACTTGTTTTTTAAATTTTTCCTTTGTTTGTCTTTTACTCGCAAATGTTGGGCCAGGCCCAATAGCATTAACTCTAATATTTGGAGCTAAAGCCATAGCCAAGGTTTTTGTTAATGTCCAAAGACTGGATTTGGTCAAAGTATATGTAGTAAAGAAAGGTGTCAGGTTTAAAACTCTTTGATCAATAATATTAATTATATTTCCTTTTGTATTTTTTAATAAATTTTTCTTAAATTCCTTTATTAAAAAAATTGGTGCCCAAAGATTTACGTTCATATGATAATCCCATTTTTTCTTATTTATATTATCAATTGAATCAAGTTCAAAAGTTGAAGCATTATTTATTAAACAATTTATTGGGCCTAAGTTTTTTTTTGCTTTTGAAAAGAGTTTTTTTAATTCTTTTTCTTTTGAAAGATCAGCTTTTATACATTCTGTTTTTATATTGTATTTTTTTAGTAGATCAGAAAATTTTTTTGCTTTTTTTTCTGATTTATTAAAATGAATTGCAACATTCCATCCCTCTTTAGCCATTGTTAGACAAATCATTTTACCAATTCTTTGTGAACCTCCAGTAATAAGAGCAGTATTTTTCATTATTTTTTTTTAAATATAAATTAAATATATATAAAAAATATAAGTTGTTAAAAAAATTAGGCTAAATTTAATATCTAATTTTTTTCTTTTCCATAATACAAAACTTAAAAGTAAAGTTGCAATAGTCAAAAAATAAATATCTATAGACATAACGTTTTTGGATATTGATGATCTTTCAATAATTTCTACAATTCCTAAAATACCTAAAATATTATATGTATTGGCTCCTAAAACATTTCCTAAGGCAACACCTTCTATTTTTTTCAAAGAAGCCATAATCGCAGTAGTTAGTTCTGGTAAAGAAGTTCCGATGGCAACTAATGATAGTCCAATGACACGCTCAGAAATATGAAAATATTCAGCAATTTTTATTGAGCCATTTAATAAAAAATGGGATCCAATTAAGATTGCTAATAAACTTAAGAATAATGTAAATAAAATCGATATTAAAGACTTTTCAATATTATTATTTGAATTGTCAATTTTTCCTAAAGTAAATCTTTGCTGCATTAAAAATATGAGAGTCAATATTGCAATACAGGATAAAATAAACGAACCTTCATTTGCAATGTTAAAAAAAATTATTGTTGCTGGAAAAAATATGATCAAAAAATTAATTTTAATTTCTATTCTAGTTAATTTGTCATAATTTATTTTTATTGGATATATTAATGCTGCAACACCTAAAATTAAAAGTATATTAGCAATATTACTTCCAAAGATGTTTCCTACAGCAATTCCAGGATGCGGAGGGAGACTTAACACAGCATTTAAACTGACTGCAAATTCAGGAATTGTAGTTCCAAATGCTAATGTTAAACTGGCGATTACAAAATTTGAGACATTTATTTTTTTTCCAAGATATACTATGTTTTTAACAAGATAATTTGCTCCAAATAATAATATTATTAAGGATGCTAAAGTTATAAAGATTGTATCTAGATTCATTTTTTTATTCTTTGATTTGTAATTAATCCCAGATTCCAAGATTCAATTTTTTTTATTTTATCCCTTATTTTTGCAGCTTCTTCAAATTCTAAATTCGAGGCATGTTCTAACATTTCTTTATTTAAATTCTCAATATAAGATTTTGTGTTTTGTTTATCAAATTTTTCATCTTCTATTTCAATTGTATAACTATCCTTTTCATAAACAGTTTCTAATATATTATTTATATCTTTTTTTATACTCTTAGGTGTTATTCCATTAGCATTATTGTATGCTGTTTGTTTTGCCCTTCTTCTATCTGTTTCATTTAAAGCTTTTTTAATACTTTCAGTTTTTGTATCAGCATATAAAATTACTTTGCCATCAATATTTCTCGAAGCTCTTCCTATTGTTTGGATTAAAGATGTTTTTGATCGCAAAAATCCTTCTTTATCTGCATCTAATATTGCAACCAACCCACATTCCGGAATATCTAAACCTTCTCTTAGTAGATTAATACCAATTAAAATATGAAATTTCCCTTTTCTTAGATCTCTTATAATTTCAATCCTTTCTAAAGTATCAATATCTGAATGTAGATACCTGGCTTTTAAATTTAATTCATCTAGATATTCAGTTAAATCTTCTGCCATTTTTTTTGTTAAAGTGGTTACAAGTACCCTTTGAGATTTTGAAATAACTTTTTTACATTCATTCATTAAATCATCAACTTGATTTGATGCTGGTCTCACTTCGCAGATGGGATCAATCAAACCTGTGGGCCTAACAACTTGTTCCACAACCGCTCCTGTAGTTTGTTCTGTTTCCCAATTTCCTGGAGTTGCTGATACAAAAATTGTTTGAGGTCTCATTTTTTCCCATTCTTCAAATTTTAAAGGTCTGTTATCTAAACAAGATGGTAATCTAAAACCATATTCCGATAAATTCAATTTTCTTGAATGATCG
>Ga0066376_10005777_pt1 | contig 10386 bp, 5 predicted proteins | sample Knorr_S15_td_Bot_FD_77009 | JGI IMG/M metagenome (GOLD analysis project Ga0066376, IMG submission 77009) | Marine microbial communities from Southern Atlantic Ocean transect - Knorr_S15_td_Bottom_ad_5009_LV_A | ecosystem: Environmental > Aquatic > Marine > Oceanic | place: Southern Atlantic... | reverse complement strand
TCCGCAACAGCGTGCTCTTGCCGCAGCCGCTGGGGCCCAGCAACACGACAATCTCACCCTCGTCGACCTCCAGGTCGATGCCGGCCAGGACCTCCACACCGTCGAACGCCACCGAGAGACCCGTCACCTGCAGCATCTCAGAACCCGCCCCTCACGACCCCGGCACCCGACCACCGCCGCCCCTCGATCACCAGTACGGACACTGCCGTGAGCGACATCAGGACGACAGCCAGAGCCATCGCCTGGCCCCGCAACAGGTCTCCGGGGGTGCCGAGCAGGCGGAACAGGGCCAGGGGAGCCGTCAGGCGGTCGGGCTGACGCGGCAGGAACGAGGTTGCACCGAACTCACCCAGCGACACGGCGAAGGCGAAACCCGCTCCCACGACCAGTGCACGTGCGGCGATGGGCAGGTCGATCCGGCGCCGCACCACGGAGGGACGGGCGCCCAGCACCGACGCGGCCTCGCGCAGCCGCACGTCGATGCTCCGCAGCGTCGGCACCAGCGTGCGCATCACGAACGGTGTGCCGATCAGGGCGTGGGCCACAGGCACCAGCCATCGGGACGACCTGAGGTCCAGCGGAGGCTCGTCCAGGGCGATCAGCATTCCGAATCCGACGGTGACCGCCGAGGCCCCGAGCGGCAGCATCACCCCCAGGTCGAAGACCCGTGACAGCGCCCTCGGTCCGTGCACCACGACCAGCGAGGCCAGGCCCCCAACCAGCACGGCGATGGCGGTCGCCACCACGGCGAAGACGAGCGAGTTCCCGAGGGCCTCGAGAGCGCTGACAGGCAGCAGGGTGAGCCTGTCGGCCAGCGCCCCGTAGTTGCGCAGCGAGTAGCCGTCGCCTACGGCAAGCGACCGCTCGACCAGCACGACAATCGGAAGGCCCAGCACCGCGCCCAGCAACCCCAAGTTTCCCAGCAGCGCCCACCCGCTAGCGCGCGGCAACGGCCGCGACACGGTGCGCTGCCCTATCGCCCTGCGCCGCTGCAGCCGGTTGCCGACGGCCACGACCCCCAGCACGGCGGCCAGCTGGACGACGGCCAGGGCCGTAGCGGAGGCCAGGTCGCCACGCCAGACCGCATGTCGCCAGATCTCGGTCTCGACGGTGGCGACGGTCGGCCCACCCAGGATGAGGATCACCCCGAACGAGGTGAGGCAGAACAGGAACACGATCGACGCCGCAGCCGCTATCGCTGGCCACAACCTGGGCAAGGTGACCATGCGGAACGTCTGCCACGGCGATGCGCCGAGCACCCTGGCCTGCTCCTCGGGTCCGGGGTCGAGGCCCTCCCAGAAGGCGCCGACGGTGCGAAGGACCACGGCCAGGTTGAAGAAGACATGGGCGAGCAGCACGGCCCAGACGGTGTGGGTCAGCCGAACCGGTCCGCCGTCGAGTCCGAACCGGTCGAACACGGCCATGAACGCCCCGCCGACCACGACCGTGGGCAGCACGAACGGCACAGTGGTCAGGGCCCGGACCAGCCGTCGTGCTCTGAATCGCCGGCGTGCCACAAGGTGGGCGCCGGGCATGGCGACTGCGACCGTGAGCAGCGTCGACACGGCCGCCTGCCAGAGCGTGAACCACGCGACACCCCGGAACGTGCCCGATCCGGGCAGGGCCAGAAGCCTGGACAGGCCGTCGCCACCGAGTCCCAGTCCGATGATCGAGATCACCGGATAGACGAAGAAGACCCCGAGGAATGCGGCGGGTAGGGCGACGCAGAGCAGCCGTGCCGCTCCCCGACCCACGTTCATCTCATCCCCATGTCACAACTCCACGTCACCGTAGGACGATCTCGGTCCAGCGCTCGGTCCAGGCGTTGCGGTTCGCCTCGATGTACGCCGGATCCAGGATGTGGGGGTCCTCGGGCAGTCGCACGAAGTCCACGAACGTCTGCGGGAGGGCCGCCGTCACGAGGGCGGGGAACACGAACATGTTCAGCGGGATGTCCTCCTGGAACGTCGGCGAGAGTAGGAAGTCGACAAGGGCCTCGGCGGCGTCACGGTGCCCGGTGCCGGCGAGGATGCCGGCGAACTCAATCTGCCGGAAGCATGTGTCGGTGATGACGCCGGTAGGTGGGGTGTCGACCGGCGGATCGGCGTAGATCACCTCTGCGGGCGGGCTGGAGGCGTAGGAGACCACGATCGGCCGATCACCGCCGCCCGAGACGAACTCGCCGTAGTAGGCGTCCTCCCATCCGGAGGTCACGACGACGCCGTTCCGGCGCAGGGCCGACCAGTAGTCCTCCCAGCCATCGCCGAACTCGGCGATGGTCGCCAGGAGGAACGCCAGGCCGGGTGAGGACGTCTCGGGGTTCTGGACCACGAGCATGTCGGCGTATGCGGGGTCGGCCAGGTCCGAGAGGCTGGTCGGGGCGGCCAGACCGTCGCCGAAGCGGTCGATCCAGTAGTTGACGCAGACGTCGCCGAAGTCGATCGGTGTCACCCTGTGCAGCGGATCCAGGTCCAGGGCGGCGGGTACGCCGGAGATGGCGGGTGGTTCGTAGGCCTCGAAGAGCCCGGCGTCGAGGGCCCGCTGCAGGAACGTGTTGTCGACGCCGAACATGACGTCGCCCAACGGGTCTCCGGCGGTGAGTATCGCCGAGGCGACCATCTGGCCCGTGTCGCCCAGGCGTTGCAGCACGACCTCCACGCCGGTCTCGGCGGTGAACTCCCGGAGCGTTCCCTCCGACACCCAGAACGAGTCGTGGGTGACGAGGGTGACGGTCTGCCCGCTGATCGACGGTGCGGACGTGATGGTCGCGCTGATCGGAACCGTGGTCGACGGGCTCTCGTTGCCGCATCCGGCGGCGAGCACGGCAACGGCGACGAACACGGCGATCAGGACGGTGGTGGTGTGAGAACGCCTCACGGGATCTCCCTTCGCTGGAATTACCCAGAGCAGGTTCGGTTCGGGTCGACAGCGCCCCCGTCGGTGTCCGACGGCTGCTGCCCTCTCAGCCCGGCACAAGGCCCGAGCTCCCCGGCTGGTTGTGGACCAGAGACTACCCGTCGCCGGCGACGAGGTGCACGGGAAGGACGATTCGGATGTCTGCCGACGAGGCGCCCAACAGCAGCTCGTAGTCACCCGCGTCCGCGTACCAGCCCGGCTGCGGCCGGTGGCCTGCACCCGACCCACCGCCGCCCGCTGCCACAGGCTGCCTGGTCGACCGCTCGGCCCAGGTCGGGTCTGCCGGGTCGTAGTAGGCGAAGGCCCGGTGGCCCAACCGGATCACGGCCTCGACGGTCTCACCCGGTTCGATGAACACCTTCGCGAACCCCCGCAACTCCATGGGTGGTCGGGCCAGGGCCGGGGCCGAGGGGGCCACGTAGCACTGCACGACCTCGGCACCCGCCCGGACGCCGGAGTTCGTGAGGTCGACGGTGACGGTGAGGGCCGCGCCGTCGTCGAGGGCCGCCACCGACGGCACCTCGGAGAGCCGGGCCGCGCCCCACCCGATTGTCGTGTAGCCGAGGCCGTGTCCGAACGGGAACCGGACTGGGATGTCCCGTGCCGTGTACCAGCGGTAGCCCACGAAGACGCCCTCGCCGTAGTGCACGCTGCCGTTCTCGCCGGGGTAATTGACGAACGCCGGGGTGTCCTCCAGCCTGTACGGGACGGTCGTCGGCATCCGGCCTCCTGGTTCGGAGTCGCCGAACAGGACGTCCACCAGGGCATCGCCCATCTCCTGGCCGCCGAACCAGACCTGCAGCACGGCGGCGGCCTCGTCGGCCCAGTCCATGGTGACGACCGACCCGGCGTTCACGACCACCACCGTCCTGGGATTGGCGGCGACCACACGGCGGATCAGCTCCGCCTGGTCGCCCGGAAGGTCCATGTCCTCGCGGTCGCGGCCCTCGGTCTCCCAATCGTCGTTGGTTCCGACGACCAGGACGACCGCGTCGCAGGCCCCGGCTGCCACCACCGCCCTGTCGACGAGGTCGTCGCGCTCCGGAGGCAGCAGGCCCACCTGGACTCCCCTGAACATGAAGGCGCCCTCCGAGCTGTACTCGACGGTGATCCGCACCGGGTGTCCCGCCGCCAGATGCACCTCGGCGCTCATCTCCGCGCTGCCGAGTCCGAAGAACGCCTCTCCGGGCGGCGGTGGATCGGAAATCCCGTCGATGACCGGAGCCCCGTCGACCAGGACCCTCGCACGCCCGACCTGGACCATGGTGATGGTGTGGACACCCGTGGACTCGGGAGTCAGGGTGGCTGTGGCACGAGCCGTGAACCGACCCGGTTCGGTGGTGCCCGGCACATCGCCTGTACGGAGGAGCCTTCCGTCGCTGAATCCGTCGACGAGTATCGGCTCGCCCGACCAGTCGTCGCCGTCGAAGTACTCGACCCTGAATCCATCCCCGAGGAGCCGTGTAGGAACGGGCCGCGCCGTCCGCTCGGTGACGGCACCCGGCTCATACCGCACGGCTACAGAACCCAGTCGGGACTCCAGCGCCTCCAGCGGGGTGGTGTCGTGCTCGGGCTTGAGGGCCGCCGAGCCGCCGCCCATGATCATCGCAGAGGCGGCGTTGGGGCCGATCACGGCCAGGCTGGTCAGGGCGGCCGGATCCAGGGGCAGGAGGCCGTCGTTCGAGAGGAGCACCATGCCCTCAGCCGATGCCCTACGGGCCAGGGCCCGGTGCTTGGGCATGTCGAGTCGCTCCTCGGGACGATCCATGGGGTCCTCGAACGCACCAGTGCGGTCCATGAGCCGGAGTAGGCGGCGCACCGACCCGTTGAGCACCGCCTCCTCGACCTCACCGTGTTCCACCGCAGCCACCAGGGACGGGCCGAAGAAGCGTCCCCGTCCGGGCATCTCCAGGGTGAGGCCGGCACTGGCGGAGGCTGCGGTGGACCTGGTGCCGAACCAGTCACTGACCACCACGCCGTCGAACCCCCATTCGTCGAACAGGACCGCGGTCAGCAGGTCGCGGTGCTCGCAGGCGAAGCTGCCGTTCACCCTGTTGTAGGCGGCCATCAGCCCCCACGGTGCTGCCTCCTCGACGGCCATCTCGAAGGGCCTCAGGTAGATCTCCCGCAGCGCACGCTCCGGGACGACTGAATCGATCGTGTTGCGCTCGAACTCCGAGTCGTTGGCCACGAAGTGCTTGATGGTCGTGCCGATTCCACCGCCCTGCACCCCCCTGATGAACCCGACGGCGATCCGGCCCGTGAGGTACGGGTCCTCCGAGTAGCACTCGAAGTTGCGGCCGCCCAGAGGCGATCGGTGGATGTTGACCGTGGGCGCCAGGAGCACGTGGCAGCCCCGGGCGCGGGTCTCCTCGGCAAGCACGCCACCCAACTCCTCGACGAGGGACGGGTTCCACGTGGCCCCCAGTGCCGAGCCGCAGGGAAGGCAGAGGGCCGGGGTACCGGTACCCAGCAGGCCCGTCCCCCTGGCACCGTTGGGACCGTCGGTGAGCTTGAGGGCGGGGATGCCGAGCCGGTCGACCGGGTTCACGCTCCACATGTCCCGCCCCGTCATCAGGGCGACCTTCTCCTCGAGGGTCAACTCGCCCAGGAGACGGTCCGTGCGTTCGCCCGTCGTCTCTGTCATCGTGACCGGATCATCGCCCAACCTGCCCGCCCGCTCCAAGGCGCGCCGTTTCTGACGCCCCATTAGATTCGATGCGGGTGCACCGGTAGCCTCGATCCATGCTTGATCTCCTGATCCGCGGTGGAACCGTCGTGGACGGCACCGGCACGCCGGGCGTGCGGGCCGACATAGGGATCATGGACGGGCGCATCGCAGCCGTCGGCGACATCGCGGACAGTGCGACCAGGGTGATCGACGCCCACGGCCTCGTGGTGTGCCCTGGTTTCATCGACCCACACACCCACTACGACGCCCAACTGCTCTGGGACCCTTCGGCCACGCCGTCGTGCTTCCACGGCGTGACGAGCGTGATCATGGGCAACTGCGGGTTCAGCCTCGCCCCGATCGGCGACGAGTCCGACGCCACCTACCTGGGCGCCATGATGGCCAGGGTCGAGGGCATGTCGCCGGCCGCCCTGGCAGAGGGCGTCGACTGGAACTGGCGCTCCTTCGCCGACTACCTGGACCGCCTCGACGGCAACCTGGGCGTGAACGTGGGAGCCATGATCGGCCACTGCGCACTGCGCCGCGCCGTGATGCACGACGACTCTGTCACCCGTGAGGCATCCGACGACGAGATCGCCGAGATGAAGGGGCTGCTGACCGAGGCGATCCAAGCCGGCAGCCTGGGCTTCTCGACCACACGGTCGTATACGCACAACGACGGCGACGGCGTGCCCGTGCCCTCACGCGTCGCATCAGAGGCAGAGGTGGTCGCCCTGGCGGGCGTGTGCGCCGACCACCCCGGCACGACGCTGGAATGGGTGGCCGACGGCTGCATGAACAACTTCAGAGACGACGAGATCGACCTCATGGCCCGCATGTCGCTGGCCGCCCGCAGGTCGATCAACTGGAACGTGCTCACCATCGACTCGGCCCGACCCGGGGACTACCGCCAACAGATGGACGCCAGCCGGCAGGTGGCCGAGCGGGGTGGTCGGGTGGTGGCGCTGACCATGCCGATCCTCGTCGGGATGAACATGCACTTCCACTCCTTCTGCGCCCTGTACTCGCTCCCGGACTGGGCCCCGATTATGGGCCTGCCTGCCGAAGAGAAGATGGCGAAACTCCGGGACCCCGAGGTCCGGCGCTTCATGGAGCAGCGTGCTGCGTCACCCGAGGCAGGCGTGTTCTCCCGGCTGACCGGCTGGGGCCTCTACCGGATCGGCGACACCTTCTCGGCAGCCAACGAGGGCCTGAAGGGCCGGACGGTCGGCGACATCGCCCGCGAGCGCGGCCAACGAGACTTCTACACCCTGCTCGACATCGTGCTGGCCGACGACCTGCGCACCGTGCTCTGGCCCGGCCCGACCGACGACGACCCCTCCAGTTGGCTGATGCGCCAGGCCGCCTGGGACGACGAGCACGTCATGATCGGTGGTTCCGACGCCGGCGCCCACCTGGACCGGATGGCCGGCGCGTCCTACACGACGGAGTGGCTGGACGACTGCATCCGCGGCCGACGCCTCGCCGGCCTAGAGCGCGCGATCAACCACATGACCGACGTACCGGCCCGGTTCTTCGGGCTGACGGAACGTGGCCGGGTAGCCGAGGGTTGGCACGCCGACCTGGTCGTGTTCGACCCGGAGACGATCGGTGCCGGAGAACTGCTCATGCACCACGACCTGCCGGGTGACGGCCCACGCCTCTACTCGGAGGCGCGGGGAATCGCCTCGGTGATCGTGAACGGTGTCGTCACCGTGGACGACGGTGCGCTCACGGGCGTCCTGTCTGGCAGGCTCCTGCGCTCGGGACGCGACACCGAGACCGTCCCGATCCCCGCCGACCTCTGACGCCGAGCTCTGACAGGCCGGCGGGGCGGAATCATCGCTCGGGTGGTTCGGGCACCTTCACCCCGGGTGGCACCCGGGAGTAGTGGTCATGGACCGCCGAGAACCTGCCCCGACCGCCGGTGATCGACCTGAGGTCGATGGCGTACCGCAACATCTCCGACTCGGGGACCGTGGCACTGACAACCTGCTCTCCCCAGTCGCCGAGGATGGAGCCCTGTACGGTCGCCCGCCGCGACGACAGGTCACCCATCACGTCGCCCAGGCACTCGGCAGGGACGGTCACCTCGACCGCTATCACCGGTTCGAGCACCACCGGCGAGCCCTTGACGAACGCCTCCTGGAACGCCAGGCGGCCGGCCATCTTGAAGCTCATCTCCGACGAGTCGACGGAGTGGTGCCTGCCGTCGAAGACCGTGGCCCGGATGTCGACCACCGGATAACCCGAACCGCAGCCGTGGTCCATCGCGTCGCGTATGCCCGCCTCGACCGCCGGTATGTACTGGCGGGGTATCACCCCGCCCCTCACCTCGTCCACGAACTCGAAGCCGGCACCAGGGAGCACGGGCTCGATACGGATCGACGCCACGCCGAACTGGCCGTGGCCGCCACTCTGCTTCTTGTACTTCCCCTCGGCTGTGGCCGGGCCTGTGATCGTCTCCCTGTAGGCCACCCGTACGTCCTCGGTGTCGACCGTGACGCCGAACTTGCGTTCCAACTTCGAGATCACGCTGCGCAGATGCGATTCGCCGAGGCCCGAGAGTAGCGTCTGGCGGGTCGCCTCGTCGCGGTGCACCCGTAGCACCGGGTCCTCCTCGACTATCCGGTGGAGGGCGTTCGCCAACTTGTCCTCGTCGGTGCGGCTCCGTGCGGTGACAGCCGTCGACATCACCGGTGTGGGGAAGACGATGGGCGGTGCCTGGGCCCGTCCCGCCCCGGACAGGCTGTCGCCGGTGAGCGTGGCCGCCAGCTTCGCAACGGCACCGATGTCGCCGGCCAGCAGTGCGTCGACCTCGACGGAGTCCCCGCCCTGGAGGGTCATGATCGCCCTCAACCTCTCGTCGTCACCTGTGCGGCTGTTGGTGAGGTGGATGTCCCGCCGGATGGAACCCGTCAGGACCCTGAAGTACGAGACATGGCCCAGGTACGGGTCGACGGCCGTCTTGAACACCTGGATGAGGGGGTCGGCGTCCGGGTCGGGTGTCAACGGGGTCTCGGTGGTACCGACCGTGATGGTCACGGGAGGCCGGTCGAGGGGCGATGGTCCGACCTCGACGATGTAGTTGCACAGCCGGTCCACGGCGATGGGGATCGTCGCGGAACCGCAGACCACGGGGAAGACGGTGCCTGCGGCCACACCCCGGCCCATGACCCTCTCCAACTCCTCCACGGACGGGATGTCCCCGTCCAGGTAGCGCTCCAGCAGGGCATCGTCGGCAACCACGATGTTCTCGACCAGCGCATCGTGGATCCTGGCTTCGCGCTCCTCCATTTCCTCGGGGATCTCGCCCAACTCGGCATGGCCGCTGTCATAGATCCACGCCGTGTCCGTCAGCAGGTCGGCGATCCCGTGGAACCCCTCGGCCACACCTATCGGAATCTCCAGGGGTGCCACACCTGCGCCGAACGTCTCCTGCAGATCGGCCAGGACGGTCTCGAAACTGGTGTACTCGCGGTCCAGCTTGTTGACGAACAGGAGCCTCGGAAGGGACCGGGAGGCTGCCTGGCGCCACAGGTCGACGGTTGCGTGGTCCAGGCCGCTGGATGCGTCGACAACGAACACGGCCAGGTCGGCCACCGCCATGGCGCCCACGGCCTCTCCTGCGAAGTCGAACGCTCCCGGCGTGTCGAGCAGGTTGATCTTGTGGCCCTGCCACTCCAGCACGGCCAGTGCGGTCGTCAGGGAATGGCCGATCTCCTTCTCCGCGGGCTCATGGTCGCAGACCGTGGAGCCGTCCTCGACCCGGCCGACACGGCTGAGAGCACCCGCCCGGAACAGCATGGCCTCGGCCAAGGACGTCTTACCCGAGCCCGGTGGACCCACGAGGGCCACGTTTCGAATCCGGTCAGGCGCAAAGGCCTTCACAGCAAACCCCCTTGCCGACGGGAAGGGGCGAAATGCCCGCCGTCGGCCTCGTCCGGTATGGGCGCCCGACCGTACTGCGCCAGTTCGACCTCCGCCAGAGGTCCACCGGCCGACATCCTCACCCGCTACCCACACCCCGCGTAGTGTGTCGCCATTCCCGCCGACCGTCCCGCCACCGACCCGACGCCGACCCGGACCTACGTCCTAGACACCTCAGTGCTGCTGTCGGATCCTCTGGCCTTCAGCCGGTTCGGCCTCAACGAGGTGATCCTGCCCGTGGTGGTGCTCGACGAGCTCGAGGCCAAGCGGCACCATCCGGAACTCGGCTGGGCGGCACGAACCACCCTCCGGTCGCTCGAGGAACTCCGCCTCCACCACGGACAGCTTCACTACCCCATGCCCGCGAACGACGACGGTGGCACCGTCAGGGTCGAACTCAACCACCGCGAGGCCCTGCACCTGCCCGAAGCCCTCCGGGGCACCAGCAACGACCATCGCATCCTCGCCGTGGCGTCCAGCCTCGCCGCCGGGGGTGCCATCGTCACGCTGGTGTCGAAGGACCTGCCGCTGCGGCTGCGGGCGTCGATGGCCGGACTGGACGCCGACGACTACAGGCCCACGGGTGGGACCAGCGACCACTGGCAGGGGTTCGAGGAGTTGTCGGTGGATGGGCTCCTGATCGACGAGCTCTACAGCGTCGGCATCGCCGACCTGGACGAGGCACGCGACATGCCGTGCAACACGGGCCTGATCCTGACCAACGGATCGCAGTCGGTTCTGGCCCGGGTCCACCCCGACAAGCGGGTCCACCGGATCGACGCAGACATGGAACTGTTCGGTGTCCGGGGCCGCAACGCCGAGCAGCGCATGGCCCTCGACCTGTTGGCCGACCCGACGATAGGGGTCGT
>Ga0066376_10005776_pt1 | contig 10386 bp, 8 predicted proteins | sample Knorr_S15_td_Bot_FD_77009 | JGI IMG/M metagenome (GOLD analysis project Ga0066376, IMG submission 77009) | Marine microbial communities from Southern Atlantic Ocean transect - Knorr_S15_td_Bottom_ad_5009_LV_A | ecosystem: Environmental > Aquatic > Marine > Oceanic | place: Southern Atlantic... | reverse complement strand
CCTATGCCTGAGATAACAGGAACAGCACAATCAAAAATAGCTCGGGCCAATGTTTCATTGTTAAAGGCCCACAGGTCCTCTATCGAACCGCCACCACGTGAAAGAATAATCACATCACATTCATTCCTTTTTTCAGCAGTCTTGAGCATGGTGGTGATCTGTTCTGCGGAGCCATCACCCTGAACAGCCACGGGATAAACTATAATATTGCCTGCAGGATAGCGGCGTTTGAGGACACTTAAGATATCTCTTATGGCTGCACCTGTAGGTGAGGTAATAACACCTATCATTCTGGGCATGGTAGGAACAGGTTTTTTATGAGCCTCTTCAAATAAACCTTCTTTATATAGTTTTTGCTTTAGCTCTTCATATGCACGTTGAAGTCCACCTTCACCGGCAAGCTCCATCTGTTCAATAATTAATTGAAATTCACCACGGCCTTCATAAAGACTTACATTTGCACGCACAAGGACTTCTGCACCATTCTCCGGTTCAAATTTAAGAAACCGGTTTTTGCCCTTGAACATCGCACAACGTACCTGTGAATGAGCATCCTTCAGGGAAAGATACATATGACCTGAGGCAGGGCAGGCGAAATTCGAGATCTCACCCTGTAGCCAGATAGACGGAAAACTGCCCTCTAGCACCGCCCGAACCTCACGATTCAATCGTGTGACGTTATAAATATCTCGTTGATTGTCAGGAATCTCATTCATACGCTAATGCTACGTAAAGAAACGTCGGCTGGCAAAGCAAACAGTGATTTACCAATCGAACAGTTGGCGTTATAATGCGCCGCTATTTTTTATCTTTAAATCAATTAGTTAAGATAGGTTAATAGTGTAAATATGCATGTAACGGAGCAAGCCCTTACCTTTGATGATGTTTTGTTGGTTCCCGCCTTCTCGGATGTCTTGCCTCGGGAAGTTAGTATAACTGCCCGCCTGACCAGAGATATCACGCTCAATATTCCCTTACTATCAGCTGCAATGGATACCGTGACGGAATCTGCCCTGGCGATTGCCCTGGCTCAGGAAGGTGGTATCGGCATTATCCATAAGAACATGAGTCCGGAAGCACAAGCCAGGCAAGTGCGTCTGGTGAAGAAACACGAGAGTGGGGTGGTGAAAGATCCACTAACGGTCTCGCCAGTGACATCCATTCGTGAAGTACTGGAGTTAACCCACCATTATAAGATATCCGGTTTACCCGTTGTGGATGGTGAAGACCTGGTCGGGATAGTGACTAGTCGAGATATGCGATTTGAAACGCGTCTTGAAGATCCCGTCAAAAATATCATGACAAAGAAGGATAAGTTGGTCACTGTTAATGAGGGGGCAACGAAAGAAGAAATAAAAGCATTGTTACACAAACACCGTATTGAAAAAGTGTTGGTGGTTAATGAGGCTTTCCAGCTACGAGGCCTGGTGACGGTCAAGGATATCCAGAAGGCGCATGAATTTCCCAATGCCTGTAAAGACAGTGATGAACAATTGCGTGTAGGCGCTGCTGTCGGCGTAGGTGAAGCATCCCAATATAGAGTTGAGGCACTCATCAATGCAGGCGTTGATGTGATCATTGTCGATACTGCGCATGGCCATTCAGCCGGGGTGCTTGATATGGTTAAGTGGGTCAAGAAAACTTTTCCGGACAGTCAGTTGATTGGTGGTAATGTGGCGACAGCGGTGGGCGCCAAAGCGCTGGTTGATGCGGGGGCCGATGGCGTGAAGGTCGGTATCGGGCCTGGTTCTATCTGTACCACTCGTATCGTTTCAGGTGTCGGTATGCCGCAAATAAGCGCTATTGCTAATGTCGCAGAAGCCCTTAAGGGAACTGATGTGCCGTTCATTGCCGATGGCGGGATTCGTTTTTCCGGCGATGTTGCCAAGGCTATTGTCGCAGGCGCTTATTCAATCATGATTGGTGGATTGTTTGCCGGGACAGAAGAAGCACCGGGTGAAGTTGAATTATATCAGGGGCGTTCATATAAGACATATCGTGGCATGGGATCTCTGGGTGCCATGTCACAGCAACATGGTTCTTCTGATCGTTATTTTCAGGAAAACGATGAGATTGAAAAACTGGTACCGGAAGGTATTGAAGGGCGCGTTCCCTACAAAGGGCCTTTGGATGCCATTATCCACCAATTACTGGGTGGAGTGCGCGCGGCCATGGGTTATACCGGCTGTAAAGATCTTGAAGAAATGCGTACACGTCCAGAGTTCATTCGTTTGACCAATGCGGGGATGCGTGAAAGTCATGTCCATGATGTGACCATCACCAAGGAACCACCAAATTATAGAATGGAGTAGTTTTCCCTTAACACTATAATCTTGGCACTATAATTCTGGATCAATAAAACTGACCAAAATATGACCAATATACATTCTGAAAAAATCCTGATTCTGGATTTTGGCTCACAATACACACAATTGATAGCACGTCGTGTGCGAGAGGCGAATATCTACAGTGAAATTCATCCTTTCGACATGTCAGCAGATGACATCAAGGCATTTAATCCTAAAGCAATCATCCTTTCTGGTGGGCCAGAGTCGGTAACAATCAAGACTGATATCCAGGCGCCAGAGATTGTTTTTCAAATGAATGTGCCGGTGCTGGGGATATGTTATGGCATGCAGACTATGGCAGCGCAACTTGGTGGCAAGGTTGAATCATCAAGCTTGAGAGAGTTTGGTTATGCGCAGGCGCGAGCCAGAGGACACGCAACACTATTAAAAGATATTCAGGATGAGACTAATTCAGAAGGTCACGGTCTGCTGGATGTCTGGATGAGTCATGGTGATAAGGTCGTTGCGTTACCCGATGGATTCAAGGTCATGGCTTCAACAGACAATGCGCCCATCGCCGGCATGGCGGATGATGATAGAAATTTCTATGGTGTGCAATTTCACCCTGAAGTCACACACACCAAACAGGGTCAAGCCATACTACAAAGGTTCCTGCATGAAATCGCTGGTTGCCAGTCTTTATGGAACATGGATAACATTGCAGAGGATGCTATCAAGACTATCAGAGCCAAGGTAGGTAAGGACAATGTCCTGTTAGGGTTATCTGGTGGTGTAGATTCCTCTGTTGTTGCAGCCTTGTTACATGAAGCCATCGGTGATCAACTCACCTGTGTTTTTGTTGATAATGGTCTGCTTCGTTTACATGAAGGTGATCAGGTGATGGAAACCTTCGCCGAGCACATGGGTGTCAAGGTGATTCGTGTCGATGCAGAATCGCGATTTCTTAATGCGCTGAAAGGTATTTCAGATCCAGAGGGGAAAAGAAAGATTATTGGTAACAATTTTATTGAAGTCTTTGATGAGGAGGCTCATAAACTGCAGGGCATTAAATGGTTAGCTCAAGGTACGATTTATCCTGACGTCATCGAATCTGCCGGTGCAAAGACGGGGAAGGCACAAGTCATTAAGACACATCACAATGTCGGTGGCCTGCCAGATGATATGCAGTTTGAATTGGTCGAGCCTTTGCGTGAGCTGTTTAAAGACGAAGTACGAAAACTTGGCGTTCAATTAGGACTGCCTAAAAGTATGGTCTATCGTCATCCATTTCCAGGTCCGGGTTTGGGTGTACGGATATTAGGAGAGGTGAAAAAAGAATATGCCGATCTCTTACGTCAGGCCGATGCGATTTATATGGATGAGTTAGATAAGCAAGACTTGTATGACAAAACCAGCCAGGCCTTTGCCGTATTTCTTCCCGTGAAATCTGTAGGCGTCATGGGAGACGCACGAAAATATGATTATGTGATTGCGCTTCGTGCTGTTGAAACTATTGACTTTATGACCGCACGTTGGGCCAGGTTGCCGTATGATTTTCTGGAAACAGTTTCCAGCAGGATCATTAATGAAGTCGATGGTATTTCACGTGTTACTTATGACATTTCGAGCAAGCCTCCGGCTACTATCGAATGGGAGTGAATTTGGCAGATAGAATGTTGTATGTAGTAGGTAGGATCATTAATTGTCAAACTTATCTGCCTATATACTACCTACCACCTACTGCCTACTTTTCAAATTAGGCAAATTTTTCGTATATAGTAAAAAATCATTATGTCTGTGAAAGGTGATATACATTGGATGCAACGTGCTTTTGAGTTGGCGGAAAATGCTAAAGCACATGATCAAGTCCCGGTAGGGGCAGTGATAGTTCTTGATGATCAAATAATTGGCGGAGGCTGGAACCAGCCGATATCATCAGACGATCCAACAGCTCATGCAGAAATCATGGCGTTACGAGATGCCGGGAAAAAAATCGGGAACTATCGTTTACCGAACGCAACTATTTATGTCACCCTTGAACCTTGTACTATGTGTGCAGGGGCGATTATACATGCACGTCTATCTAGACTTGTTTACGCCCTTGATGATCTCAAAACAGGCGCCTGTGGCAGTGTGTTTAATTTACTTCAAACTGAAGAGTTAAATCATAGAGTAGAAATTGAGAAAGGTGTGATGGAAGAAGAATGTCGATCTTTAATACAATCATTCTTCAAAGATAAGAGAGCCAAACAGAAATGACTAATACGGCAACTAATCAAGCAGAGCAGCTTGCTGAATTCTTCTTAAAAACCTCGAGCAGGGTGGCGACTGCTGAATCCTGTACCGGTGGTGGCCTCGCTGAGATTCTGACGCGTGTACCGGGCAGCTCTGCCTGGTTTGAACGTGGTTTCATTACCTATTCAAATGAATCAAAACATGAAATGTTATCAGTTCCATTAGATACGCTAGAACAATTCGGTGCCGTCAGTGAAGAAACAGCCAGTGCGATGGCGAAAGGCGCAGTAGAAAATAGTCAAGCAGATTATGGTGTTGCCATTACTGGTATCGCTGGTCCTGATGGCGGGACAGAAGACAAGCCTGTAGGCACAGTTTGTTTTGGCTGGTACGAAAGTAATACAGGTGCTAGCACCACGTATATTTGTTTTGATGGTGATCGTCTCAGGATCAGGGAACAGGCATGTATGCTGGCGATGCAAGGATTGCTTGATTTACTACAAAAAGTTTCAGAATAATAAAGACAAAGATGGCGCGGTTATTCTTTGCACTATGGCCAGATGAAGAGGCACAGAAAAAATTAAGTGAAGTCAGTCACCAATTTAAAGATGAAAATCTGCGGCTTACAAGAACATCAAACCTTCATATTACGCTCGCATTTCTAGGTGAAGTTTCAGCCTACGATCAGATAGCGTTAATACAACAAGCCAAAAAAATACAAGGCAGTGCATTTTTCTTAGAGCTGAACTCAATAGGTTGCTGGAGAAAGCCCGGTATTTTATGGGTAGCGCCAGAAGATACACCTAAACCGTTAACAACCCTGGTAGAACAGCTGCAAATAATAATTAAACTACAAGGACTGAATGTTGATGAGCGTCTTTACAAACCGCATGTAACGATCGCAAGAAAGCTAAAACAGTTCACTATTCCAAAAATGACTATCCAGATAACATCAGCTTTTAATAATTTTTCCCTGGTCGTTTCTAAATCAACAGATAACGGAGTTGATTATCAAGTGATACATGATTGGGCTTTAAAAAAATAATGGTCTTCAACCGACCCAAAACAGACATTCGTTAAGGTGAAATATGCGATCCTTGGAAGGGTCTCACCCAGCAATATCTGGTAGGAGACCACGGTCAGGATACCGATAAACGAAATGCTTAATCGATCGCCCAATGACGATTTGTCCATCCAGAACACTGACCATGACAGCATATTTCACCTTAACGAATGGATTCATGAATGCTAGTTTCTTCATTATGTATATAAGCGTCATCGTAAACCTGCGGGTTGGCAATTTAGATCGACGAGGATTGGTCGAAGAAGGAGATCGGCTTGATCGCCTTTGCAGGTGGATATTCCCTATTTCCTACTTCTGGTTCTTACTGTTTATTTACTGGATGGCATTCTTTCTTTTGCCCCCGCTTTGATCTGTCCGTGCGTGTCATATTGGGTTGGTGCCAGTGCAAGCGGATTGCATGGACCTCTAAACAGGAGTCAATAGGGCCAGTGTTGATTGGATGAACGCTTGTTTTCAGCATAAACATTGGTTCTAAACCTAAAATTTAATTAAACGCCCAAGCTGCAAAAGGCTCTATTTCATCACGGTTTAAAATAACAAGCTGATACTTCTTTGGATTCAGTGAGTGATCGGTAGTCGTATCGACAGATAACTGCTGCAGTAGATAACCGATCAAGGCACGCCTGATTTTGATCTCAATGATATCTGTATCACAGCCGTAATCCATTAACAGGCTGGTTCGCTTTTTATCATCCAGTGCTGGATGGGGTGCTAATTGCAGGGTGACGATCTCTACCCAATCATCATCATACTGAGCACTGGATTCAGCAATCTGATCCAGGCATGTCGCATCCTCAAAGCGGGACAGGACGAAATCTCTGAAATCAAAGGTGTCTTCGTTATAGGCACGAACATGCCAACGAAAACCGGTGTTGACCAGTGCATGTGGCTCGATAATACGCCCTTCATCATTAGTGCTATTAGTAAGTGAATGGTAACTAACTTTTAGTCTTTTATGGCTGTGTATGGCTCGCGTGACTTGTGCAAGCACGGTCTTGTCGGGCAATCGATTTGGTAGTGCCAGACCCTCGATGGGAATTCCAAAGATGGCACTGCCTCGATTAGGCCCCCCGATCACGGTCAGATTGGCTTCAATCATAGGTAAAACGACCGCAGGGGAGAGATCAGCAAAGACTTCCTTGAACGCAGGTGTGGGTACAAATCCGAAGACATTGTGTTTGTACAACAGGTTCTCCGGGGCGATATCACTATAAAACTTCAGATCTTTGGTGGCGGCTGCATCCGAAATCCCAAACGCCCTGGCAACATTGCTACGGGTGATAACACCCGTGTAATAAGCCATTAACTCTATGTATTGCAATCTTTGACGGGTCGCCCATTTAATCTCGTTTAGCATCATCTTGCTGTCATTACGCTCAATTATGTAGAAACATCAGGAATTATACTAAAGCCAATAATACCTATATATAATATATAACATAGTAATAACTACTAAGGTAGTAAATTATATTGACATATGCAAATGTATAGCCTATATTCTTTATCAAGTTGACTATTCTGGGCTTGGTCAAGACACTAAATTTAGAATAACCCGGACAAATTAACCAGGTGAATTAAACCTGAGATTAAATGGAGAATGAAAATGGCGACAGCAGCAGCAGTTGACGATGATAAGAAAAGAGCATTAGAGATGGCTTTGAGTCAAATTGAAAAACAGTTCGGCAAGGGCGCAGTGATGAAAATGGGAGATCAGTTGGTGACGAATATACCCGTTGTCAGTACCGGATCATTGGGTCTTGATATTGCCCTCGGTGTTGGTGGCTTACCCTATGGACGTGTTGTAGAGATTTACGGCCCTGAATCATCAGGTAAAACAACGCTCACCTTGTCAGTCATCGCCGAGGCACAAAAGCAGGGAAAGATATGTGCTTTTATTGATGCAGAACATGCACTGGATGTCGTCTACGCAGAAAAATTGGGTGTGAATATCGACGATTTACTGGTTTCACAACCCGACACAGGTGAACAGGCGCTCGAAATTTGTGACATGTTGGTTCGCAGCGGTGCTGTTGAACTTGTGGTGATCGATTCAGTTGCAGCCCTGGTCCCAAAAGCAGAAATAGAGGGTGAGATGGGTGCTTCACACATGGGGCTTGCTGCTCGTTTGATGTCACAGGCATTAAGGAAATTAGCTGGCCACATCAAACGCGCGAATTGTTGTGTCATTTTTATTAATCAGATACGAATGAAAATAGGAGTCGTGTTTGGAAACCCGGAAACAACAACTGGTGGTAATGCCCTGAAGTTTTATTCATCTGTGCGTCTGGATATTCGCCGAATTGGGGCAATCAAAAAAGGTGATGAAATTGTCGGTAACGAAACACGGGTTAAGGTAGTTAAGAATAAAGTAGCACCGCCATTCAAACAGGCAGAATTTGATATCCTGTATGGTGAAGGAATATCTCGCCACGGTGAGATAGTAGATCTGGGTGTAAAGCAGGGCCTGATTGAAAAAGCGGGTTCATGGTACAGCTATAATGAAAACAGAATCGGACAAGGTAAAGATAACGTTCGAAGTTTTCTAAAAGAGAACCCTGATATTGCAGATGAAATCGAGGCAAAAATAAGAGAAAAACTCATGCCATCTGTTACAGATAAATCTTTGCCTGATGGCGCTGAAAAAGCCAAACAGGCTGAAGTAGCCGAAGAAGAGGTCAAAGAAGAGGTCAGCGCCTGAGTAAGGAACGCCAGGAAGTCTTGCAGCGGGCCTGTGACTTCCTGGGCAGGCGTGAACACTCGCGTAAAGAGCTTAAGCGTAAACTTGCGCGGAGATGTGAGGATGAGGCCTTAATCGAAGAATTGCTGGACAAGCTTGCAGAAGAAGGCCTGCAAAGTGATGAACGCTTCACAGAAAGTTTTGTGCATCACCGTGTTAATAATGGCAAGGGGCCGTTAAAGATCAGGCAGGAATTAAATCAACGCGGTGTGGATCAAAATCTTATTTCAATCTATCTGGATTCTAAAGAGTTTGACTGGTTAACTTTGGCTAATGAAGTGAGAACAAAAAAATATGGTAATCAGGCGCCTGCTGATTATCAAAAGCAGGCATTACAATCTCGATTCCTATATAGTCGCGGTTTTAGTAGTGAACATATAAGCCGACTATTCAAGACATAGCCAGAAAGAAATAGTATGAAAAGCAGTTCAGAGATACGGAAAGAATTCCTCGATTATTTTCGTGATAAAGATCATGAAATTGTGGCCAGTAGCTCTCTGGTTCCTGGTAATGATTCGACCTTACTTTTTACCAACGCCGGAATGGTTCAGTTCAAGGATGTTTTCCTCGGCATCGATAAACGCCCATATAACAAAGCTGCAACTTCACAGCGTTGTGTTCGTGCCGGCGGTAAACATAACGATCTTGAGAATGTAGGCTATACCGCACGTCACCATACCTTCTTTGAAATGTTGGGAAACTTTAGTTTTGGCGACTATTTCAAGCGTGATGCCATTGTCTATGCCTGGGATTTTTTAACTAAAGAGCTGGGCATCCCCGAAACGCGTCTCTGGGTTTCGGTATTTGAAGACGATGATGAAGCTGCAGACATCTGGTTGAATGAAATAGGTGTTGCAAAGGATCGCTTTAGTCGATGTGGTGAGAAGGATAATTTCTGGCAGATGGGAGACACAGGTCCCTGTGGCCCCTGTACTGAAATATTTTATGACCATGGTGAAGGTATTCCCGGTGGACCGCCCGGTAGTCCAGATCAGGAAAGCGATCGTTATGTCGAAATATGGAACCTGGTGTTTACCCAATACAATCGTGATGCAAACGGAAATCTTAAGCCGATTCCTTCACCTTCGGTTGATACAGGCATGGGGCTAGAGCGTATCGCTGCGGTAGTGCAAGGTGTTCACAGTAATTATGACATTGATCTGTTTAAGTCACTGATCGCATCGATTAAATCGCTAATACCGGGTAAGGCCAGCAAAGGCAAGGCCAACAAAGGTAAGGCCAGTAAAAGTAAAATTAGTGAAACAGTTTCCTTACAAGTTGTCGCAGATCATATTCGCGCCTGTGCATTTCTGATTGCGGATGGGGTAGTGCCTTCTAATGAAGGGCGTGGCTATGTATTACGCAGGATCATTCGACGTGCCATCAGGCATGGAAATAAACTGGGTTTTACAGATCCATTTTTCTATAAGCTGGTATCACCTTTGAATGAATTAATGGGAGAGGCCTATCCGCAACTGGACAAGAATTGTGAACGCGTCAGTCAGGTGCTCCTGAAAGAAGAGCAACGTTTCGCCGAGACACTGGAGCAGGGATTAAAACATCTGGAGGTCGCTATCAGCGAGCTACAAGGTTCTATCATACCAGGCGACGTTGTATTCAAGCTCTATGATACCTACGGATTCCCGCTAGATCTTACCGCCGATATAGCTCGTGAACGAGGTTTAAGTCTGGATGAAGCAGCTTATGAGAAAGCCATGGGGCAGCAGCGAGAAAGAGCTCGTGCAGCCAGCAAGTTTAGTGTTGATATGTCGGAGTTCCCTGATACAGATTTACAGACTGAATTTAGTGGCTATGAAATAATGGCGCAGGAAGCAAGCCAGGAAGCGATTATTGAAGCCTTATTGGAGGATGGCAAAACAGTCGATAGTTTGAAGGCTGGAGATTTGGCTGGAGTCATACTCAATACAACCCCGTTTTATGCGGAATCCGGTGGTCAGGTTGGTGATAGCGGATCTCTATCTTCAGAAGGGGTTCTGTTTGAGGTTAACGATACACAGAAGCAAGGATCGGCACATGTGCAT
>Ga0066376_10005774_pt1 | contig 10388 bp, 3 predicted proteins | sample Knorr_S15_td_Bot_FD_77009 | JGI IMG/M metagenome (GOLD analysis project Ga0066376, IMG submission 77009) | Marine microbial communities from Southern Atlantic Ocean transect - Knorr_S15_td_Bottom_ad_5009_LV_A | ecosystem: Environmental > Aquatic > Marine > Oceanic | place: Southern Atlantic... | reverse complement strand
TCCACCCGTCCATGGGTGACCATTGTGCCGATGTCTGACGATGGTCCACTCAACGAGGATTGGTTGAACGACGATGACGAATTCACGGACGCCGGGCACTCTGCTCTGGCAGAGGCCTTCCTGCATTCGATCGAAGGTCAACTATCTCTGCGCACGATCATTCAGGAAGCATCTCTATCGATTGATATCAGTGATTGGCCCTTTGGGGATTATCAATTCGAATTGATCGTCGTCGATTCCGAGGGTGAGCAGGCCGAGGACATCCTCGATGGACCCGATGCCAGTTTCACACTGGTCCCTGCAGATGAGGTTCTCTCGATTAGTATTCTCACACCCCCACCCGAGAATCTGCACCCGGGGGAGTTCGAAATCGCCTTTGATGCCGTCTGCACGATCGGTTGCGAGATGATTCTGGAGGTCGAACTCGATGGTGAACAGGTGGACATGTTCCATCCCATCCAGGGTATCGACAATCTCACGCTGACCAATCTCACCGTGGGGCAGCATCAATTGGGGCTCAAGCTCTGGACGCAGGACTGGCCACTTGCGGTGCAATGGACCATACTGGACTTCGAGGTGACTCCGACGCCGGCTCCCGTCTGGTCGGTGCTCTGCACGACCGGAGAGATCGAGAGGATGCTCACCGGTGTCACGCGGGACGACGAACTCGGCAATCTCACCTATTCCACGCACTCCGTAGATTGCCGGATTTCCAACTCTGGAAATGCGGCGGGGGTGGTTCAGATCTCAAGTGAATCAGTGATCGCCCCCTTCATCTGCAGCGATGCACAACAGACGATTGAAGCGGGCAGCCATGCGGAATTCAGTTGCACGGCGGACGAGAGCGATGAGATTGCAGGGAACCATCCCGTCTCGCTCGTTTTCGAGCAGGTCGACGCAGAAGAGGACGCCGGCACGTGGGAATCCACCCTGAACCTGAGCGCCCCAAGATTCCGAGCGGATGTCCTGGAGGATGATCCAATCGACGACGGTGACACCAGTTCACCCGAGGCGGCAGGCCAGTCTTCGCTCACCTGGGTGCTCGTCATTCTCGCAGTTCTGGCGATTGGAATCGCGCTCGTCACCACGCTGTTCGTGATGCGTGGAAAGGCGGAAGAGGATCAGTTCGAAGAGGAGCAGTTCGAACCGATTCCTGGCGGAGAATCGGCGATTGAGACTGACTTTGAGGTCGAGGGCGAAGGAACCGAAACCGAGTTGACTTCAACCGACGATGATCCAAACTACACTGTGGATGAAAACGGCGTCATGTGGTGGATGGATGACGCGGGAGAATGGTGGCATCGGTCTTCCGATGAGGATGATTGGACCAAGCACGCCTGACACGACGTCAATGCGAGCGATTTCCAACACCGCATGAATGACCCTCAACAGCAACGGGCGGAGCGTTTGGTTCAAAGACCGCTCCGGGCCGACTCATCTCGATGGCGGCGCTCAAGGGACCGGTCCGGTTTCGCTTCCTCCATGCCGACGACGATGTCGACGTCCTGATTCAAGGGGATGCCACTTGGGTCGCAGCACTGCGGGAAGACCTTGGCTTGGCCGATGTTGGTTGGGTACAACCGCTCGCGACCACCGGACGCAGTGGTGGCGAGTTGGAGGATGAGCCCGAAGAGGGTGATGAGGACACTCCGGCCCTGCTCGAGTCGGATGCAGAGGTGGTTCTGCCTGGTCCGGCCCCCGATCCAGGGCGAATCCCGATCGTGCGTCGAACCATCGGCGAGATGGATCTCGAAGCGGAGATGGCTCGGCTGGGCATCGAGTTGCCGCGTTCTCCGACCGCGGAGGAACTCGCGGATCGAATCGCTGAGATGGATGATCCCGAGCCGATCACAACCCAGGTCTCGACCGATCCGATCGCCGAAGCCTGGCTGCAGCGTCTGATGAAGATCGCCGTGCGCGAATTCGGTGTGACCGCCCTGCCGATCGATGTCATCGACAGCGCAGCCTGTGAGCAACTCGACCGTTCAGGAACCGAACTTGAACTCTGGCTTGAAGGCATGTGGCGGCTCGGCAAGCTGGTCAAGGTCTACGGCGGTGGACGACGCTTCGGATATGGTCCGAGTCCGCGCTGGCTCGAGGCTGATTGAACCCCTCATTGTTGTATCAATGACTGGATTATTGTTGGCACGCATTCATCTTTCTGGGCAGTCGTTTTCAGAATCCGGGTAAACGTGACACTGAGAGCCTATTCTATCGAGCACCTCGTATGCACGCGGGAGCAACGCTTGAATAGCGTCGGCAAGACGGCCGACCTGCGTGGTCAAACATGTTGAGTCATGAGAATAATCTGAGCAAAGCGCGTGTGCGCAGTCTGATGCTTGTATCCCTGCTGCTGGGGTCGATCTTCATTTCGATGATCCCGGCTGCGAGTGCGAGTCGAGTCGAGACCTACAATACACAACGAAATCCGGTGTCGATCGCTTCTGGTGATCTGGATTGTGACGGCGATGCCGACATCGTAACGGCGAGCGAGATGGGGATGTTGATCTCCGTCCTCTACAACGACGATGGCGATTTCTCCGATCGAGAGGACCTCTGGGTCTCCTCCAATACATCCCGTCGCGCCCACTGGGTCGATATGGCGGATGCGAACAAGGTTGCGATCGGCGATATCAACGGCGACAATGCCAACGATCTCATCTTCTTCCGTCAGAACGTCTGGGTCGCAGGCAGTACTCAGCCTCCCCTCGGCAACATGACGGTCATCTGGGGCGACTGTGGCGAGCGTGTTGTGGATTGGACCCGCTCGGCTCCAATCTCGGTCTCTCCCCGCCTCTATTCCTTGGAGGTCGCTGACGTCAACGACGACGGCAATGACGACATTGTCGGTCTGTTCCTCGACGAGACGGTCACCAATATGGAAATCATGATCTTGCGTGGTCCGAACCCCACGCAGCAGACCAGCCAATCGACCACGAACATCCCGCTGACCCACGCGTACTACACCGACATGGCCCTCGGAAACTGGGGCGAGACCGTCCAGGGTGGCCCGTTCGGGGGGGATTGTGATGACCTCGACATCTGGATGGCGACCGCGCCGGCATACAATGGTCCGCAGACCGGCTTCAGTGCGGGTAACTGGGACAACGTCACCGTTCTCGAATACAACTGCATATCGGGTATGTATGAAAACCCATCTGTCACGGGCGGAAATCCCAACACGCACGTGTTCAAGTTCGATGAGGATGAGGACATCACCGGCTTCGACATCGCCGACACCGATAGTGATGGCATCATCGACATGGCGGCCATGGGACAGGGTTGGGAGCAGAACATCTCCTACATGACACGAACCAGTGTCGGTGGCGCCTGGACGACGAACAACATCGCCTACATCGGTGAATACGTCGCCGCGGATGTGACCATCGCCGACATCAATGGCGATGGCGACATGGACTTCCTCGTGCCGACGATGCTATCGATGTCGACGGTGAACAGCGCCGGTGCTGGCCAGCAGCGCAGCCTGACGACCGAGAACCTGCGCGACGTCAACACGGTGAACATCATCCTCAACGATGGCAGTGGCAACTATCTCAATCCACAGACCTTCGATGTCGGTCGCCGACCGACGATGGTCATCGCAGACCAGTTCATCGGCGGCGCTTCAAGTGCGCTCGACCTCGCGGTCGGCCAGCGCGATTACTCCTTCTCCTACAGCAACGGTGCCTTGTGGATCGACTCCAAGGGCTGGGCCGGTGCGATGGACACGATCTCAATCGTCGTGCTCGACTCCGAGGATGTCGGCATTGCCGGCGTCTCCGTCTCACCCGCATCTTGGGATCCTGAGACTCGCAGAGCGACGATCGGTGAAGGGACGCGCAACGTCAATGTCACGGTGCGAAACACCGGCCTGCAGGCCATCTCCGGCTCTGTGGATGTCGATGTCTCGGTCAAGGAGGTCATCGGTGGCACAGACACCCTGGTCTATGCCAATGACTTCGACAGTGCAGCCACGGGCAATTGTGGAAGTTGCAATATGGTCGGTGTCTCCTATTCGGGTGAGGTCAGTGGTTCCTACTGGCACGTCGAGGACGGGGCCAACAACTCAGGTAATGGAAATGCGGACGAGGTCGACACCAACCCGACCGACTTCATGTGGGTCGGTGGCGTCTTCCTCAACGATACCTCAAACGGTGGCGATGGAGGCATGGAGAGCGGCTACATGTCCTGGTGGGACGAGGGTCTCATCATCGAGAATGTCGACCTTACCGGTGCAGACTCCGCCTCGATGGATCTCGACATCTACTGCATGGTCGAGTTCTCGATGATCTACTACTCCTCGACCGGTATCGCCAACCGCATCATCTACGATGATTCGTGTAACATCGATGTCTATTCCGACGACAGGGGCTGGACCACGGTGCGCTATGATGGTGGTTACGACATCGACCGCTACATCCACCTCGCCAACGGTTATGACCCCGAGTTCACGGTCTCGAACACCGCCTACTGCTGCGGCCAGTATTCCTGGTCCCCGCTCAAGGGCGACAATGCGATCGACCTGACGCCATGGGCTGGCGACACCGTCGACATCCGCTTCCGCTTCCGCAGCGGTCACTCCGGCAGTGTCGGCAACGATAACGTGACCCGTGACAACCACGAGCTCGACGGCTTCGCCTTCGACAACCTGACGATCAACAAGACGGTCACCCAGTTCGGTGCCAACCCGCAGAATGTCAACCAGCAACTCACCCTGAACAATCTCGCTCCGGGTGATGAGCAGGTCGTGACCCTGCAGGCGAGCTTCGTCAACGGAACGACTTACATGATCGAGAGCGAGTTGTCCGGCACCAGCGGATTCGTCAATGGTGATGACACCAATGACGATTCCCGTTGGCAGACGACGGTGAAGAATCTGTTCGATCCCGCGGTCGATGAGATCACTTCGTTCGAGAAGAATCAACTCTACGCCTCGGGCAATTTCCCAATCGACGTGAACGTGATGCACGCTGGAAACACCGAAGTCGACTTCGATGTGGTCGCGACGGTCTATTCAGCCGAGCCCAACACCCTGCTCGATGAGGACTTCGAGGGCGGTGCCTCCGGCTATGCCTTCGGCGATGATGGCGACAATTATGGAATCGTCATCGATGATACCGATCCGAGCATCAGCAATTCGATCGTTCCCGGCGGCATCCCGGTATTCGGTTCCAGCGCATATTGGTTCGGACACCCCGACGACGGCTACGGTGATGATTGGGACGAGTCGATGACTCTGCAGACGATCGATCTGCGTGGCAATACAGCCGACTTCGTCTACCTCAACTTCGACTATTATGCAGAGACCGACTACCTGACCGATTCGGAAGGTGACATCGTCGGTGTCCTGGAATACGGACTGCTCGAGGTCGAATGGCGCAACGGCAACCAGCGCTACAACGGCACTGTGATTGGCAATTGGAACGATTACAACGAGAACGGCGTCCGCCACAATCAGACCTGTGAGGACATCGATGATGATGGCAATTATGACGAGACCGAGGCGATCGGTGACTTCGATCGCAACGTGTTCTTCGATTCCGAGGGTCTGGTCAAGGGCGTCACGCTCGACCTGACCCACATCTGGGTGTTCAACACCACCTCGCTGGATGGGCGCGACTGGGATGACAACTGCACGGATCTGACCGGATATGAGGTCACACTCTCCTACCGCTTCCAGTCCAACGACGACGGAGTGAACGGCAACGCGGGCCTCGCTGGCTTCGCGGTGGACAACATCACGATTCGTGAATACGTGTTCACCTATGTCACCGAGTATTCGACCACGGTCACCGGCCTCGACAGTCAGGAGGAGATCGAGGTCAACGTGGGCAACCACGACTTCGAACAAGGCATCTATCGCATCGATGCGATGACCCACCTCGACAACACGACCATGGGAACCGCGTGGTATGATCACACCGAGGTCAACCTCGCCAACAACGTGAGCCGCCTCATCTTCGAGGTGGCGAGCGTCGACATCGCGCTTTTGCGTCCGGATGTTCTCGACTGTGTCGAGGACGCGGTCGGCTGTGTCTACGCGATCGATCAGGTCGAGCAGCACGCCTTCTCGATTCCGCTGATCAACGGCGTTCTCGATGGCGAGTACAATGTGAAGCTGAGGGTCGTCGACATGGCCAGTGGCACGACCGTTCTCGATGTGGTGAGCGACGAGAGTCCCATCTCTCTCTCGCCGCACGACCGCGGCGATGCCTCATGGTCCTCGGTCGAACCGAGCTCTGGCTGGATCGACGGTCACACCTACAACCTGACCTTCTACGCGGAACTGACCGATGGCACCAGTTCAGGCAACATGCGCTACTATCACATCGGGATGGCTGACACGATCGACATCGCGATTCTGTCCAACCCGACCGACCAAGGTCGCCTCGACCGCGTCAAGGATGACCTCGACGCGATGGGAATGACCTACACACAGTACCGTGTCGATGACTGGGACCGCTACGTCACCCCGCTGTGGATGAACCACTACGACAAGATCCTCCTGCCCTGGCAGACGGAGAACAATGTCGTCAACGGATTCTACTACGACCAACTCAGCACGACCCGCGCAAGCGACGGTCTGTCCCCGATGGATGTCATCACCGCTCGCATGTCGGCCGGTGCTACCCTTGAGATGCATCTCGGGCCTTACCGCACCGCCTACCAAGGTGGCAAACTGCCCTATGACATGGACGTGCTGAACCGCGACGCCGCGGGCAACCGAGTGACCCACACGGACACTCAGGTGCTCGATTGGCACCATCCATTGCTGGCTGATATCAGCCCGGTGGCCTTCATCTCGTTCAATGGTGGCAACCACGTCGCCAAGGCGACACTGGACACCAGTCAGGTGGAGAACACCCAGATTCCGACGGTTTGTGGTGGCCGCATCTCAGCACCGCTCGGTACCTTCCACGGGCTGATCGTCGATGCGAACGACCCGACCCAAGCGCTGCTCGCAACCTGCGGTCGTGGACAGGGTGGCATGATCGTCTCGACGATCGATGTCGAGAACCCGAGCGTCTCCGATGCCTTTGGCACCGCGGGCAAGGCGCTGTTGTCCAACCTGCTCGCTTTCAAGGTGACGCCCTACCCCAACGGCTTCGGTCCCGCCGGTGATGGCTTCGACCTGACCATCAATGGCGAACCGATGGTATGGGACAGCCTGCAGCAATCCTACGGCAAGCTCTACATGAAGAGCAACGCGGACATCGCCTTCGACTTCACCTCGACCGTCGAGGGACTCGATGCTGACTGGGAGCTGCGCCCCATGGCTGGCACCTCTGCCACCAACTGGGACGGCAACCCGCTCCAGGATGGCGAGAGCGACCACCGCGAGGATGATGCTCACACCGCGAGCTTCTGTGTCCTCGATGCGCAGAGCGACACCGGCTGCCGTCAGGAGTCAGGCTGGGTCGTGACGCTCTATCTGCACGATGCAGAGGGTCACACTCGCATTGCGATTATCCACCTTGAGACCAACGATGCGTTCGCCGACGAGTTCAACCCGATTCCGTCCGCCTCGATCATCGACCGACTCGAGTACCGCGGTCAGGTCGAGAACCACGGCACCAATACCGTGTCCGGAACCGACTGGGATGTCTACATGGTCACCCTGGGTTCCACCGGTGATCTCACGTTGCACTTCGACGCGTCGAACTCCTCGGATGGCGACGCGAATGATGGTACGAACGGAATCAAGAAGTACGTCTGGAAGGTGTTCTTCGACAACCCGTGGGATCAGCAGGGCGGAAATCTGGACGGCTCGACCTACGAGGTCTTGTCCAGTGTCAGCCATTCCTGGACCTATCGCTTCCAGAACATCACGGTCGATCCGAGCGGTCAGGTCGAGAACAAGATCCGCATCGAGCTGACCGTCTACGATCAGGCCGACAAGCAGAACCTGAACAATGACAAGTTCCGCATGTACTTCGTCGTGGTCGACGAGGGCTACGGTGACGAAGCGCCCGTGATCGACTTCAGCAGCCCGGCACAGGGCAGTTCACAGACCGGTAACACGGTCTTCGTCAACGGCAGCGTGACCTCCGGATCGGAGAATGGCGATGTCATGATTGAGATCGCACTGTCCGAGGACACCCTCGACCTGCTGCCGAGCCAGAAGTTCCCCAAGAAGACTGAAGGTGCATACAACAGCATCTCTGGTCTCGGCGATGGAGACTCGTTCAGCATCGACCTCGACATCTCGGACTTGTACACCGATTCAGGCTCGACCCAGACGATTTACATCAAGATCACAGAGGGCGATGGCTCACGTTGGACGATTTACAAGTTGATTGACATCAATCTCGTGCCCAAGTCGGCAGGAACAGAAGACGTTGACTGTGATGAGACGCCCGAAGCCGAATCCTGCAAGGAGGCTTCGGGATCGAAGTCGGACAGTGGTGACGGCATGATGCTCATCGGCGTCGCTGTCGGCATCGTCGTGCTCCTGATTGTCGTCATCGTCACGATGATGCTGGTTCGTGGCCGAGGCGGCGAGGGTTCTGCTGAGAGCGGCATCGCCGATGTGGCCGATATGGATCCGGTCGAGGCTTACGTCCAGCAATTGGTCGCTCAGGGTTACCCCGAGGAGACCGCACGCGCCTATGCTCAGCAATACTATGCTCAAGCCGCTCAACAGCAACAGCCGGCTGGCGGCGGCGGCGGACACGCATAGCCCCCTGCGAGGCATTGATGAACTGAGGGCCCCGCGAGGGGTCCATGGACGAGGCACCGGGCTACCGAGTCGCAGACATCTCCCTGGCTGATGAAGGCGCCAAGCGTGTCGATTGGGCACGGTCGAGAATGCCGGTGCTCGCACGGCTGCGCGCAGAGGCAGAGAAGACCCTGCCGCTCACCGGGATGGTCGTCGCAGGCTGTCTTCACGTCACCAAGGAGACCGCAGTGCTGATTGAGACAATCGAGGCCGCGGGCGCCAAGGTGTCCTGGTCGGGTTGCAATCCATTGTCCACCCAGGATGATGTCGCTGCTTGGCTGGCTCGCGAGGGATACCACATCTATGCCTGGCACGGCCAGTCTGTGGAGGACTTCTACTGGTGCATCGACCGAACGATCGAAGCCAATCCCACCCTCACGCTCGATGATGGCGCGGACCTCATCGTCCGCGTGCACGGTGAGATGTCAGATTACGCAGCAGGCGTGATCGGCGGCACCGAGGAGACGACCACCGGCGTCCATCGCTTGCGCGCCATGGGCGCAGCAGGCGACCTGAAGTACCCGGTGATGGCGGTCAACGACGCGATCACCAAGTGGGATTTCGACAATGTCTACGGTACCGGCCAGTCGACCCTTGATGGCATCATCCGAGCCACATCCGTACTGATTGCGGGCAAGACCTTCGTCATCGCCGGCTACGGTCACTGTGGCAGCGGCCTTGCGATGCGCGCACGCGGCATGGGTGCGAACGTCGTCATCACCGAGATCGACCCGCTGCCCTCGCTGCGCGCGGTCATGGACGGCTTCCGCGTGATGCCGATGGACGAGGCGGCGAAGATCGGTGACATTTTCTGCACGGCCACTGGCATGGCCGATGTCATCGTCGACCGTCACTTCGCCTCGATGAAGGACGGCGCGATCATCTCCAACACCGGCCATTACGACTGCGAGATCAACATCGAGCAGCTCGAGGCCCAGGCCAAGAGCGTGCGCACGATCCGTTCCAACAACGAGGAATTCACCCTTGAGGACGGCCGCTGCATCTTCCTGCTCGCGCGCGGGCGCCTCGTCAATCTCGCAGCCGCGGAGGGACACCCCTCAGAGGTCATGGACATGAGCTTCGCCAATCAATACCTCGCGCTCTGCCACCTCGCCGCCAAAGGCCGCGACCTCGACCCCGACGTGCACGACATCACGATCGAACAGGACCGGGGCCTCGCCACCACCAAACTCGAGACCTTGGGATTCGCCATCGACACGCTCACGCCCGAGCAGATCGCCTATCATACCGATTACACCGCCGGAACCTGAGGCTGGACCAATATGAGTGAGGTCCAGATTCACAAGGGTCCGTCCAGAGGGTAGCGAGGCGGGCGACCCACTGCGAGCCCATTGATTCAGAAATTCTGAATGCGAGGGTGTTATGTTCAGACTCCTTGAACAACTTGCAATTACGAATACATGATTAGGACCTGCTTGGTCGAATGCATATGCCGAGTTGGATTTTCCAAGGTAACCCTGCAACTTTCAGGATCGATGATGCAGTCAGAGAACTTGAGAAGACAACCTGGTTGGTCAAGAAGAATCACAGAAAGATGCGTTTGGGAGATACTGTTTTTCTGTGGCGTTCTGAGCACGATGGCAATCCTGCGGGCGTGATTGCAAAAACCGTCATGGTTTACACGGTCACACCGATGTTCAGCCCCCCT
>Ga0066376_10005772_pt1 | contig 10390 bp, 7 predicted proteins | sample Knorr_S15_td_Bot_FD_77009 | JGI IMG/M metagenome (GOLD analysis project Ga0066376, IMG submission 77009) | Marine microbial communities from Southern Atlantic Ocean transect - Knorr_S15_td_Bottom_ad_5009_LV_A | ecosystem: Environmental > Aquatic > Marine > Oceanic | place: Southern Atlantic... | reverse complement strand
GGCGCGTCAGCGTATTGTCGGCGCGCCTGAGGCGATTGGTCAGGTTTTCGTTGACCGCGTTCAGCAACGCCAACGACAGTGGTGTGTCGGCCTGGTAGATTTCCATGAACCGCGCGCGCGGCAGTTCCAACAGGAGCCCGGACTCGCGCACCCCGTAGTCGAGCGGCTGCGCCAGGCCGTCGATGACGGGGGCGACGGAGCACATCTCGCCGGGCCCGAGGATACTAAGCTGATGCTTGCGGCCGCCACGGCGCGCGGATAGTTCGATGGCGCCGCGCACCACGATCAGGCAACTTTGCGGCGCGTCCCCCTCGGCGAACAATATTCGTCCGCGCGGCGCCGCCAACGGCGTGGTCCGGGCCACCAGGTCGTCGATGGCGTCGGGACGGAAATGCTTGAAACAGGCGAGAAGCGGCAGGAAGTCGCGGTATTCGAAGGGCGCGTCGCCGCCGCGCAGGTCGTCCAGCGATTCCGCGGGCGCCGCTTCCGAGCCCGGCGCGTCCGGCGCCATCAAACCGACCAGGCGCTCGTTGAGGATGCGTAGGCGGCCGGACAGGATGAGCGCGATTCGGCGCGACGCCTTCAAGGCGCCCGACTCGAGCTGCTCGCAGGCGGCGCGGAAAAAGCGCCGATCGATGAACAGCGCGGAAACCGGCTCGGTCGCGCGCACCGAGGCCGTGCGGCGGCTGGAATGGATCAGGCCGAGCTCGCCGACCGTGCTGCCCGGTCCCAGATCGGCGACCGGGGTCTCGCCGCCCCCCGGAAGCTTGGTGACGACCTCGACCGCGCCGGAGCGCACGAAATAGGCGCCGTCGGGCATATCGCCCTGGGCGATGAGTTCCTCGCCCGCCGCGAATTCCACCACCCGCGCGCCGGCGGCCAACGCCGTCAATTCGTCGGCGTCCAGGTCGGACAATAACGGTATTTCGCCGAGAAGTTTCGCGGTGGCCGCTGGCACGTCACTTTCCCCAAGACCGGACCGCCACGCTAGAACAGATCGACGGCTCTTGAAAGCCACTCGAACCGGGCCGCCAGAAAATGCGATAATGGCGCGCGGATTTCGAGGCATCATCGCGCACGGGCATGACGAAGCCGGTCAGAAACATCCTGTTCATCATCGCCGACCAGTGGCGCGGCGACACGTTGGGCGCGCTTGGCCATCCTTGCGTCCGCACGCCTAATCTCGACGCCCTGGCCGCCGACGGCGTGATGTTCCGCAACCATTATACTCAGGCCTCGCCGTGCGGGCCGGCGCGGGCATCGATCCTCACCGGCCTTTACATGTTCAACCACCGCCAAGTCGCCAACGAGACCCCGCTTGACGCCTCCTTGCCCAATTTGGCGCGCATCGCCCGCGACGCCGGCCACGATCCAACGCTGTTCGGCTATACCGACACGCCGCTGGGCCCGCAAGGTTCGGGAGCGGCGAATTGGGTGTGCCCCGGCTTCACGGCGGCGGCGCCGTTCCTGTTCAGCGACGGCTTCGCCGGGTGGCGTGAATTTCTGACCGCGAGAGGCCATGACCTGCCCGACGATTCCCGCTGGCTGTTCCTGCCCGCCGGCGGCCTCGATCCCGACGACATGACCGCGCCGTCGTTCTACGCGGCCGAACACAGCGATACCGCCTATCTGGCGAACGCCGCGCTCGATCACTTGCGTGGCCGGACCGCGCCGTGGTTCGTCCATTTCTGTTGCCTGCGCCCGCACCCGCCGGTCGTCGCGCCGGCGCCCTACAACCGCATGTACGATGCCGGCGACATGCCGTTACCGGCGCGCCCCGATACTCCCGACACCATCCGCGCGCAGCATCCCTGGATGGCATGGCTCATCGACAACCAACGCCTGACCGAATATTTCCGCCGCCCCATCGCGCCCGGCGACGTCACGGCGGCCCACGACCGGGCCATGCGCGCCACCTATTACGGCAACTGCACGGAGGTCGACGCGCAAATCGGCCGCTTGATTACATGTCTTAAAGAAACGTCTCAATACAATGATACAATTATCATTTTCTGCTCCGATCATGGCGATCAATTCGGCGACAACTGGCTTTACGGCCGGCGCGGCTATTTCGACGGCCATTTCCATGTGCCCTGTATCATCCGCGACCCGCGTCCGGAAGCCGACGCCGCGCGCGGCCGGATCGTTGACGATTTTACCGAATCCGTGGACCTGATGCCGACCATTCTGGAAGCTCTCGGCGTCGCGTTCACGGGACAACTCGACGGGCGCTCGCTGGTCCCGTTCCTGCGCGGCGCGACTCCGAAAGATTGGCGAACCGAGGTCCATTGGGAACTTGATTTCCGAGATTCCGTGAAGCGCCGCGCCGAGACCGAATTCGGCCTGCCCAGCGATCAGTGCTCTCTCGCGGTGATCGCGACCGGCGCTACAAATACGTCCACTTCGCGGCCCTGCCGCCGGTCCTGTTCGACCTCGCCGAAGACCCTGGCGAAACCCACAATCTGGCCGACGACCCGGCCCACGCCACGGTCGCGCGCGACTACGCCCAGCGACTTTTATCTTGGCGCATGAAGCACGAACGCCGCGCCCTCACCGAATACCACCAACCCTATCTCGGCGGCACGGTCGAGCATTACCTAGAGGGTCGGCGGTATTCCGCCACCGACGACCAGACCTAACATATCCGCGGTTTGGATCGACCGCGCCGGACGCTATGCTGCGTGCGTTGGGAACGGGAGGGGACTGTGTCCGAAGACATTTTCATGATGCCGGCGACCGAACTGGTCGCGCGGTACAAAGCCAAGAGCCTGTCGCCGGTCGAGGCGACTCAAGCCGTGCTGGACCGCGTCGACGCGGTGAACGAGACCTATAACGCTTTCTGCGTGGTCGACGCGGACCGGGCGCTGACTGATGCGCGGGAGTCCGAGGCGCGGTGGCAACGCGGCGAGCCGGCTGGGCTTATCGACGGTGTGCCGGCCACCATCAAGGACTTGATGCTGTCCAAGGGCTGGCCCACCTTGCGCGGCTCCAAGACCGTCGATCCCGATCAGGCGTGGGACGAGGACGCGCCCATCGTGGCGCGCATGCGAGAGCACGGCGCGGTGTTCCTGGGCAAGACCACCACGCCGGAATTCGGCTGGAAGGGCGTCACCGACAGCCCGGTGAGCGGTAGCACGGGCAATCCGTGGAACCCGGCGCTGTGCTCGGGCGGCTCCAGCGGCGGCGCGGCGGTGGCCACGGCGCTGGGCATGGGCACGCTCAACATCGGCTCCGACGGCGGCGGCTCGATCCGCATGCCGGGCGCGTTCTGCGGCATTTTCGGCATCAAATCCACGTTCGGCGTCGTCCCCGCCTATCCGCAATCGGCCATGAGTACGCTGTCGCATCACGGACCGATGACCCGCACGGTGGCGGACACGGCCTTGATGCTGACGGTCATTTCCGAGCCCGACCCGCGCGACTGGTTCGCCGGCCCGCCGCTGGGGATCGACTACCGCGACGGCCTGGAGGACGGCGTGCGCGGGCTTCGCATTGCTTATAGCCGCGACCTGGGCTGGGCGTGGTGCGACCCGGACGTGGCCGCGTTGGTCGACAAGGCGGTGTCGGTCTTCGCCGAATTGGGCGCCGAGGTCGAGGAAATCGAAACGATATTCGACGATCCCACCGAGACCATGGTGACCCATTGGTCGGTCGGGCTCGCGGTGCTGGTCGATGGCATGAGCGAAGCACAGCGCGCCGTAATGGACGCGCCGCTGCTTGAGTTGGCCGAACAGGGCCGCGCGGTCGACGTGGTCGCGTTGCGCCGCATCGAGATGGCGCGCGAGGCGCTGGGCCGGCGCATGAACCTGTTCCATGCCAAATACGACCTGCTGATGACGCCGCAACTGCCGCTCACCGCCTTCCCCACCGGCAACGAGGTGCCGCCCGGGCGCGGCATGACCCGGTGGTGGGAATGGTCGCCGTTCACCTATCCGTTCAACCTGACCCAACAACCGGCGGCCACGGTGCCGTGCGGCCTGACCCCGGACGGCCTGCCGGCGGCGCTGCAGATCGTCGGAACCAAATACGCCGACCCAATGGTGCTGCGCGCCGCCCGCGCCTACGAAGCGGCGCACCCCTTCCAGATGCCGACGGCGTAGGGAGGCGGCCCGGCGAGAAAACCGATAGATATCTTGAAAATTCATGATATATCATGATAATGTGACGCCACGAACGGGAACATCGCATGTCCGATACGCGGGAGAAATTCGCGACGCAAGTCGATAGTGGGCTCCTGACCCAGGTCCGGCGTCTCGCCAAACAAGAGGGTCGGCAAATCCAGGCGCTCGTCGACGAAGCGCTGGCCGATCTGATCGAAAAGCGCGACCGGACGAAACCGCGCGACCACGTCATGGCGGCGTACCAGGCCAGCCACGAACGCTATGCCCGCCTCTACGAGAAACTAGCGAAGTGAGCGATTACCTGACCGTCGCGGATGTTCTCGCCATCCATGCCGATCAGATCGAACGTTACGGCGGCTCGCATGGACTGCGCGACGAGGGCCAGCTTGTGGCCGCGCTGTTTCGCCCACAGACCGGCTATTATGCCGATCTGATCGCCGAGGCGGCGGCGCTGTGGGAAAGCCTGTCGCAAAACCATCCCTTCGTTGACGGCAACAAGCGAACCGCCTTTGCCGCCGTGTACACTTTTCTCGCCATCAACGGCATCGAAATCACGGCCGACACCGACCAGGTATTCGCCTTCGCGATCGAACTTTATGAAACCAACCGCTTCGCCTTCGATGTTCTCGACGAATGGCTTCGGAACAACACAAAGCCGCGTTGATATTCCGAACGGTCTGTCGGTCTTCGGGCGGCTGACCGGCGCGTTTGGTCAACCGCCCGCGTGTCGTCGATACGGTCCGGCCTGATCCTAGTCGATACGCTCGATGGTGACTTGGATGACCGGATTGCGCCAATCGCGGACGCTGGGGTCGAGATCGCCGACGCCGTGGATACCCGAATGGAGGTGCACGAAGCCTTCGGCGTCCCCCGTATCCCGAACGCCACCGTTACCGCAAGGAGGTCCGGGGATTGTCGCGCAACTCTCGCTATTGGTCTCCGTGCCGGCGTCATAGGCATTGCCGAAAACGCTGACCGTGTCGCCAATGCCATTGGGCAGCCTGACGCCACGAATCGCGGCAAACGCGTCGTTGGTGCTGGCCAGCATCGCCGTGACGGTCAGATACTTGGCGTCGCCAGAGGCGCTGACCGTGAAGACCGCCGCGTCGCCCGGCACGACCGCTCCGCCGGCGGCGACGGCGTCGCTGACTTCGGGGTCACCGCCCAACTCTGTCAACAAGGCACCGGGGTCGCCGTCTTCGGCCTGCACGCGCAAACCGGTCGCCTCCAGATCATCTCCAATTTCGAACAGTTGGAAATCGGAAGTATGCGTGGCGGCGACCGGCGGCGTAACCACCTGGCCGCGCGTCGCGTTGAACACCGTCACTTCATATAGCCGAGCGCCATCGGCCACGGCGATAGGGCTCATCGCCATGGCCCCGCCGGCGACGAGGCCGGCCACGACCACGCCCTTCAAGATTGTCTGTTTCACGTAACATCCTCCTACGGACTTGTTGGAACGAAAGCACCGGCGGCGGACCAAGCACCGCCGCCAGGTCACGTTCCAACCTGACCGACAGGATTCACGCCCCCATCCCGGAAATCTCACGATTCGATCCCGAACGCGGGCGCGACAGTGAACTCCCCCGAAGGTACCGGCGGCGGTTTCGCGATGGACAAGGACGCCGTGGCTGGCCTTTAATGGCCGACTTGGATGGTTCGCGCCATCGGGTAGGGTGGGGCCGGCCCGGACCACGGACATATTCGGGCGCCGGAGCCTGCCTACCGGGTGGGGCACGTTAGGGGAGGATAGCATGCATACGACTTATCGCTTCGTGGTGACAGTGCTGGGCGCGGTTACTCTGGCCGCCTTGGTGTTCCTCGCGCCGCCGGCCGCGGCCGCGCCGGTCAGCACCGACGATCTGTTGAACGCCAAGGACAACACCCGCGACTGGTTGCAGTACAGCCAGACCTATGACGGCCACCGCTACGTTCGATTGAACCAGATCAACCGCTCCAACGTTCACCGGCTTCGGCCCGCGTGGATATTCCCGACCGGCGGCGAGAACCGCGGTCTGGAGGCGACCCCGCTGATTCATGACGGGGTGATCTATATGTCGGCCGACGAATCCCGCGTCTTCGCGATCGACGCCCGCACCGGCGCCAAGATTTGGGCGTACGACCCGCAAGTCGCGGAAGAGGCCGAACGGGTCTATTGCTGCGGCTCGCAAAACCGCGGCGTGGCGCTGCTGGGCGATAAGGTATTCGTCGGCACCATGGACGCCCGCATGGTCGCGCTCGATAAGGACACGGGCGCGGTCATCTGGGACAAAGTCGTCATCGACTGGCGGGGAGGCTACAGCATCACCGGCGCGCCGCTGGTGGTCAAGGACATGGTGCTGACCGGCATCGCCGGCGGCGAGTTCGGCATCCGCGGCTTCGTCAAGGCCTTCGACGCCGACACCGGCGCCGAGCGCTGGACGGCCTACGCCATTCCCGGCCCCGGCGAGCCCGGCAACGACACTTGGCCGGGCGACACCTGGAAGGACGGCGGCGGCTCGACCTGGACCACCGGCGCCTACGACCCCGATCTGAACCTGGTCTATTGGCAGGTCGGCAACGCGGGGCCGTGGAACTGCCAGCTCCGCAAGGGCGACAATAAGTGGACCGCCGGCACGATCGCGCTCAACGCCGATACCGGTAACATCGAGTGGGGCTTCCAATACACCCCGTGGGACTGCTGGGACTATGACGCCGTCAGCACGCCGGTCCTGGCCGACCTCGTGATCAAGGGCCAGGCGCGCAAGACGCTGCTCCACCACGACAAGAACGGCTTTTTCTACGCCATCGACCGCGCCAACGGCCAGTTCATCTACGGCGTGCCCACCGTGCCGGGGGTCAACTGGACGCACGGCCTGGACCCGGTGACCGGGCGGCCCGACGTCAACATGGACTTCGTCGCCCAGACCGGTGGGCCCGAGGTGGCGCCGATCATTCCTTCTCTCGAAGGCGCGATCGACTGGCAACCGCTAGCCTACAACGCCGACAGCGGCACGATCTTCTTCATGTCGAACACCTGGGCCATGGGCTACAAGTTCTACGAGGAATGCGATCGTCCGACCGGCGCCGGCGAGTGGTACCTGTGCGCGGACTATCAGGAATATGTGCGCCCCGACATTCCGGTCGGCGCGTTCATCGCGATCGACGTCGCGACGGGCGCGGAGAAGTGGCGCGCCACCAATGACCGGCCGTTCTGGGCCGGGGCCGTGGCGACCTCGGGCGGTCTTGTGTTCACGGGCGATAACTACGGCCACGCCATGGCGTTCGACGCCCACACCGGCACGGTGATGTGGCGCTTCCCGACCGGCTCGCCGATCTCGGGAAGCCCGATCACCTACGACCTCGACGGCGTGCAGTACGTGCTGTTCCCTTCGGGCATGGCCGGCGACCTGACCTTCTACTACACCAACCCGAAGGCCGGGAACCTGATTGCCTTCGCGCTCGACGGCGGGGGCACGCCGCCGCTGCCCTTGGGCGACAACCTGCACTATGTTCGGGGCGGCCTGCCGATGGTCGGCGAACCCGGCATGTTCCTCGGCGGCAGGGTCATCGAGGGATATGGCTACCCGGCCATGGACGAACGCGAGTCCATCAAACCCGAGTAGCCAAATCGCGGATACTCGCCAATGAGCCCGGTCGAACGACAGCCGGCGCGTTGTCGCGGCGGCGCGTCGTTCGCCGGGCTGGTCGTGCTTGGTCTCGCGATGTTGGCCATGTCGCTGGCGCCGGCGTCGGCGCGCGCCGACGAGGAGACGTGGACCAACCCGGTTCTGCGGGATGAACAAGCGATCCATGAGGGTGGGCGGTTGTTCCGCAAGCGCTGCACCGGCTGCCATTGGAACCCGTTGCGGGGCCCGCGCATCTTCCAGACCAAACGGTCGTACGAAAAGTTCGTCGATATCGTGATCAACGGCAAGAAGAGCCAACGCACGATGCCCCCGTTCGGCGACATCCTTTCTCTCGACGATATTTCGCGGCTTCATGCCTACCTGATGTCGCGCGAACGCCCTTGAGGGCCGCGGCAAGCGTCCAAGGAAGAATCGAAATGCAAATTCAAACCATGGCGTCGCTCGAACAAAGCGAAGCGCATTTTCGCGAGATTCTGAAGAAATCGAATCAGGGCTTCACGGTCCGGCGGGGCGACAAGTTCCTCTTTGTCAATCAGGCGTTTGCCGACATGTGCGGCTATGAATCCCCCGAGGCGATCTTGTCTCTCGACACGATTCTTATGACCCTTCACAAACGTGAGCATGAACGGATATCGCGGTACCAGACAACCCGCGACACGCGCGGGGAAGCCCCCACCTGTTACGAGATACATGCCGTGCGAAAAGACGGCTCCGAATGGTGGGCGGAGAACCGGGTCCAGGAGATCGCCTGGGAAGGCGAACCGGCCTTCCTGACCGCCGTCAACGACGTCACCGCCCGCAAAGACGCTGAACAGGCGCTCAAGGAAAGCGAGCAGAGGTTCCGCGATTTCGCGGAGACCGCTTCGGACTGGTTCTGGGAAACCGATGACGCCTGTCGCTTTGCGTATTTTTCCGGGCGTGACGATGCCGTCGTCGATGAATTGAAGCAATCCGCTCTCGGCAAGACCCGCCACGACCTGCGACCAACGGACGATACGGACAAGGAGAAATGGATCGCCCACCGCGACGAACTCGACGCGCGCCGTCCGTTCAGGAATTTCGAGTATGCGCGCGAAACAGCGGACGGCACCAAGCACCACATGCGCATAAGTGGCAAGCCAATTTTCTCCGACGACGGGACGTTCATGGGCTACCGGGGAACGTCCACCGACATCACCGAGCAGACCAACGCGCAACAGACCCTCGCAAAACTGAATGACGAACTGGAGCGGCGTGTCGAGGATCGAACACGCGAGCTTGCCAAAAAGACGGCCTTGCTGGAAGCCACGTTCGAAAGCATCTCGGAAGGCTTTGCCTTGTTCGACAGCGACGACCGGCTGGTGTTCTGTAACAAAAGCTACACCCGCTTCGCGGAACCGATTGCCGATCTGATCGAGCCAGGCGTCGCCTTCGAGACACTACTACGGGCCATGATCGAAGGGGGGCACGCCGCGCATCCAGGCAACACTGTCGATGACAAGATCCGGCGCCGCTTGAGAAGGCATCGAGAACCCAGCGGCAATTACGAGGCGCGGCTTGGCGATGACCGTTGGATGTTAATCACAGAGCGCCGAACCGAGAACGGCGGGATCGCGCTGGTGGTTACAGACATTACGGAAATGAAGGGTCGTGAAGAGGCATTGCGCCAAAGCCGGGCGGAGGCGGAGCGCACCTTCGGCTTGCTGATGGACGCCATGGAAAGCGCCACCGACGGCGTCGCCCTGTTCGACGCCGATGACCGCCTGGTCGTGTTCAACGAACGCTACCGCGCGCTCAATCACGAAATCGCCGATGTGCTGTGCCGCGGCGTGACCTTCGAGAACGTGTTCACAAGGTCACTGGAGCAAGGTTACATCATGCGCCACGCATCCGGCGAGGGCGCCGCCATCCAGGACGTGCCGACGCGCATGGCCCTGCACCGCAATCCGCGCAACGACCTCGAGGTGCTGCGGCCCGACGGGCGCTGGCTTCGGATCAGCGAGCGCCGCATGCGCGGCGGCGGGATCGCGATGGTGCAAAACGATATCACCGAACGCAAACAGCGCGACGAGATCATGCGCCGCGAGGAAAAGCGTTTTTTCAACTCGGACGGCGAAGCGACGACCGATAATGAACTGCTGGAATTGCTGCTTCTGTTCGGCCTGCCCGGCCGTGACGTGAGATTGCTGGCCACGCGGCTGATCAATTGCTTCGGCAACTTTTCCGAGGTGATCGGCGCGGAGCCCAACCTGATCCGCGAGGTCAGCGGCGACGACCCCACCGTGGTCACGATACTCAAGATCGTCGCGGCCGCGACGCGGCGCGCCTTGCGCGGCCGGGTCATCGACCGGCCGATGCTGGAAAGCTGGGACGCGCTGTTGGACTATTGCCGCGCCGCCATGCAACACCACCAGACGGAACAGTTCAGGATCATTTTCGTCAATCACAAGCATATCCTGATCACCGACGAGGTATTGCAGACCGGCACGGTGGACCATACCGCCATCTACCCGCGCGAGGTGGTGCACCGGGCGCTGGATTTGGGCGCCAGCGGCATCATCATGGTCCACAATCACCCGAGCGGCGACCCCACGCCGACGAACGCGGATATGGAAATTACGAATCAGGTGGTCGAGGCTGGAAGGGCGCTGGGGATTACCG
>Ga0066376_10005771_pt1 | contig 10391 bp, 3 predicted proteins | sample Knorr_S15_td_Bot_FD_77009 | JGI IMG/M metagenome (GOLD analysis project Ga0066376, IMG submission 77009) | Marine microbial communities from Southern Atlantic Ocean transect - Knorr_S15_td_Bottom_ad_5009_LV_A | ecosystem: Environmental > Aquatic > Marine > Oceanic | place: Southern Atlantic... | reverse complement strand
GAAGATTTCAGAGCCGCTGTCGAAAAGATAGGTGGGAAAGAGGCAGCCGTCGTCGATCTGGACTACTCCGAGAGGCTGGCGGTGCTGGATGCCCTGATCGCCGCTCGTCTGCTGATTCTCGAGGCCGAGAAACGAGGGATTGACCAGAACGCTGACATCGTCGGCCAGCTGTTGCCCTTGGAGCGGAAGCTACTCAAACAGGCCCTGTACGAGCGCGACGTGTGGCCCCTGGCTACGGTCTCTGACAGCGCCCTGCAGGTGTCGTACGCAGAGAGCGGCTCGGGAGAGGAGCTGCACGTCGCCCATATCCTGGTCCGGACGGGCGAAGAGGCCGAACAGATCCTGGGGCTCCTCGCCGCGGGCACGTCGTTCGAGGAGCTTGTCCGCGAGCGTTCCAAGCATATCGACAGTGTTCAGATGGGTGGCAGCATGAGTTTCCTGCGCAAGACTCAGCTTCTGCCCGAGATCGCCGATGCCGTTTGGGCCGGCCCTTTGGGCGAGCTACACCCGGAGCCGATTCGGACGCGGATGGGGTACCATGTGGTCAAGCTGATCGAGCGTCGATGGCGGAGCCTGGCTGAGCAGAGCGCGGCGCTCACCGCTCGACTGCAGCGGCTGGAGAAATCCCGCGTCGATGCCCTCTTCAAGGATCGGCTCAGGAGCGACTACGAGCTGACCTGGCATCCGCAGACCGCAGTGAACATGGCCCGGCTCGAAGACAGGATTCCGGGTGACGGAATTCTCTATAGCTGGCTTGGCGGCAGTCTGGACGTGGCCACCTACGTCAAGAGAGCGCAGAATCCCAGGGCGGTGTCTGACGACACCGCCCACACCCGCTCTCTGGCCGAGGGTCTGGCCTTCGATGTAGTGATCGCGATCGAGGCCCGAAAACGTCGCTACGACCAGCTGGACGAGGTTCGTAACAAGCTGGGACAGCTGCGATTGCAGCTTCTGAGTGATGCTCTGTTCGAGGCCGAGATCGGCGATCCGACCGCTGCGGAAATGTCGGACTTCCATCGGGCAAATCAAGACACGTATATTGGTGACAGGCGAATTACGATCAGAGAGATTCTGGTGGACGACCAGGCCCTGGCGGACTCGCTCTTCGACCGGATCTCAGCAGGGGAGGAGATGTCGGAGCTGGCCCGCAGATACACGGTGAGGACGGATCTGCGCAAAACTGGCGGGCTGTGGGAGGAGGTGGCGCGCTCGGATCCGCGCGGCTCCAAGATTTACCGCATCGCCCTCGATTCCGAAGGGTTGCAGAAGCCGCTGAAAGTGCCGGGCGGATACTCTGTCTTCGAAGTTCTGGAGAAACACCCGGGTCTGCGGCTGAGCCTGGAGGAGGTGGAGGAGCAACTGAAAGAGGATCTGGCCACGCTGGCGATGGATCGCTTCATCGGCGATCTGAGAAAACGCCATGCTCAGCGGATTCGGATTCACGAGGAGGCGCTCCGGAGAGTCGAGTGAGGGACCTCCGACAAGGAGTTGTAGTGCGTTGTTCAATTCCTTATGTTACGCGGTCGTGCAGGTGAAAACATCGGTTTAGAAGGGTGAAGCGCGGTGAATAAGCGCGGCGGTCAGCTTTGGTGAGAGCGTAACGGATGAGGATCTGTATTTCTGGCATGGGTCTCGGCAAGTGGTATCAGGCTGTCGTACTGGCGGGTGTGTTTTGTGCTCCGCTGGCCGCCCAGCGCGATGGCGGGTCGACCTCCGGTCTGAAGCTCTACACCACTACCTCCTCCGCTCCGCTCAGGCCCTTTCTGAACCGCGGCGCCTGGCCCGGGTATTTGAACCTGGGCAAACAGCCCTACTCGCCGACCACAACCAGCGTCCGCTCCTCTGAGCTCTACGATCGTCTAGGAGGTCACCTCTTCCGCGGCTACCCCCTGTTGAGCTGGCGGGAAACGCGCTCTGACCAGGTCGGCGTGCAGGAGAGCGGCCTGCTGCGGGAGAACTATTTCTTCGATTTCTTCAACAATATGATGGTGGCCAGCGACAGCTACCGCGGCTGGAATCTCTCACTGACCGTCGGGGACGCCATTCGCACAAGCCTGTCACCCCTAACCTTACGCAGCCCGAGGTGGCAGGGGCTGCGTTTCGATGGGGAGAGTAAGAATCAGGGATTTACCGGTCTGATGACCCGCGGTGCGGCTCAGAGGTTCTCCTCCTTCGATTCCCCCGGCAAGCAGGATCTGAGCCCAGTTCTCGCCTATGGTGGCCACTACTTTTACCGGCCCAGCGAAGTGCTGACTGTGGGGGCAACCCTTTTCAACCAGCACCAGGTCGATGTGGAATCGAGGCAGGGGAGCTTTATCAGCGGTACCCAACCTTATCAGATTCAGGTCCCCAAGCGGATCTCGGTGTGGATACAGAGCGACGCGCCCGATGGTGGGTCCGTGGCCGGGGTCTACGACGTGGATATCGAGCTGGTTGTGGTCGCCGAAGATGGCAGCCGGACCCGCCTGAGCTCGGACGAGACCGACCCGCCAGAGGTGTACCGCCCCTCGCTGGAACCAGGGCCACCGGTTCGAGGGCGCCAGGTCGGGGACGTCTACCAGGCCAGAGAAGACGAGGTGGTGGAGTACGTTTTCGAGCTGCCCCAGGGGGCTCAGATCGTCAGCGCCGTATTCCGCGCCGATGTGGCCGGCGACTACCGCATATCGGTTCGCCAGGCTCACGACTTCACCGACCTGGCGGCAGGAACCACCGAGGAGCGTCACTGGCCCTCCGCGTTTCCCGATTTCGTCGTCCGCGGCGTGGTCCGTCCCGGTCACTCGCAGCGTTCCAACCTGAAGTACCCCTTCGATTTCAAGCCCCTTGAGGACGATCCACACACCACCGTGGCCAGGGCTTCTGGTAGACCGGGTTTGGACCGCCGGCGCACGGTGAAGTTCGACTACGGCATTCCATCGGGTAAGACGCTCATCGGCACCGATTTCAAGCTGACCGCCAGAGAGTTGATGGCCGAGGGAGAGATCGTCTACAACTCGGAGGAAGGCCATTTTCCATACTCCAATGACGACCAGGACGTCAAAGGCCGAAAGCACAGCAAGGGAAGCTGGGCTTATCTCTTCAACGCGCGTCGGCCGGTTTCGCTGCGGGGAGTTCGTATGGAGGCGGGGGGCGAGATATTCCGCATGGATCCGAACTACAGCGGCGGGTACGACAGCAGACGGGGAGGGACTGTTTTTTTCACCGACAAGGGCGGGTCGAGTGGCACCGAGGCATTCACCCAGGAATTCCCGCTCATGGAGGACAACGACGACGACGACGAATACGTGGATGACAGTTTCAATGACCAGGGCCGCTTCCAGTTTTTCGTCCCGTCGGGAAATTACTCAGGCGGCCGGACTGGTGGGGTGTTTCCGGGGCTCGACGCAGACGGCGATCTCTCACCGGACAACGACAGGGATCGCAACGGCGTGCCGGACTGGACCGAGCCGTTCCTGCTTTTCGACTCGGATCCGGCGAGCTTCACCTATGGAATCGATTTCAACAACAACGGGCAACCCGATTTTCGCGAGAACGACGATCATCCCGACTATCCCATACGCAAGGACCAGGAGGGCTACCACGGCTTTCTGACGCTCCTCGATCTGGCTCCCGTTGGTCGGACTTCGCTGGGTTACTACAGAATGAGTGAGATCGCCGGGGCCGGAGAAGCGAGGGCCCTGTACGCGCGAACGGAGAGCAGTTGGCTGCACCATTCCGGTCTTGCGGTGGAGTTCAACGACGACGTGAAGCTCGTTGAGGACGACGTACGCGATAACGTATACGAGTGGGTCACCGGCGATACCTCTTCGTTTGCCAACGTCTACTCGGTCATCAATCCACCGCCGGCGGACCCGCTGGTTATGCGGAAGAGCATCGTCAACACGGCGTTCCTCAAACTCAGTTACCGGCCGTCATCGGCCTTCGGCGTGCGCACCGACGTGCTCCACTTCGTCAACCGCCAGAGAGAGATCGGTGAAGACACCGAGGGCGGATTCGACCCCGATCTCGACGAAACCGATGTCCTGGTTCAGGAGGCGAATACGTTCTCCGAGCTGTCGCTGATTTCGCGCGCCGAGTACCGCGTCTTCTGGCACAAGCTCGAGTTCTGGACCGGGTTGAAATACGGCTTGCAGGAGGGCCGCCGGGGGCGGGCCTGGAAAAAAACCTCGACTCGCTTTTTCGCGCCTATTTTCAAGACTTCCTACGAAATCATGGACGGCATCAACCTGCAGTGGGGGATGTCGGGTTTCCCGCTCCTGCCCATGCGGTTGACCGACAACGAGGACGAAACGAGAAGCTACGAAGAGCGCAAGATGGTGCTCATGCTGATAGGCCGATCAGACAATTACGAAGGATCGAACGTCAGCATCAGCGTAGGCCTGGAGCTGCACAGAAAGGACTACGAGGAAGCTGGGCGTGAGCTGGATTTCGATTCCTACGCAACCTTCGTAGAGATCGTCGTTGGCAACTGATGGACCTCATTCAATTGAGCGCTCGAGGATCATGATGATGCTCATCGCCAGAAAGCTCACCATCGCGGCCCTGTCCGCCGGCGTTCTGGTACAGGCTGGCGCCGCGATCGCGGGGGGAGCTGCCGGCCCGGATGAGGAACGAGCTGCGCCCGGGTCCTACACCGGCCTGGACGCGGACTTTCTCGCTCGGGGCACGTACGCCTATCGCTCTCTCGCCTCGGATCGCTACATCCGCTACGGCGCCGTCCAGCAGGGAAGGCGGCCCGTGTACGATCGCCTGGGACAGTTCCTGAGCTACGGGAGCTACGGGCTGAAGTGGGACGAGGTGCGCGATGGCTACACGCAGCAGAAGCTGGATGCAGGTATCGATCTCAACCACCTCCGGAGCCGCAGCGGCGCGCTGCGACAGTTCGGGTTTTTCTCTGACTTGGGAGTGGTGCGGGAGAGCTACGGCCAGGAGGCCATGAGCATCGCCGTGGGGCGAAATATGTCGTCGGCCTTCACGCCGCTCATATTCAATCAAATGCAGTACGGCGGGCTCAGGATCGACTATCGGTCCCGGCGTCACGACATGACCTTCATCTACTCCAGAGGCGGCACCCTGGAGCAGACTCTGTTCTCCAATCTTATCGGCGACCAGAGGGATGAGCGGGAACTCTCCCCCGTGCTCGTGGCCGGGGCCAACTGGATCGGTCACTTCGGCAATCTGGACCTGGGCGCCACCTTCTTCCGGCAGCTGCAGTCCAACGTCAAATCAAAACCCGAATCCCTGTGGCGCGGGGACATTCCCTATCCTGAGTTGCGCTCGCCCAAAATCATCACGGTCCGGGTCACCGACGATTCACCCCGAGACCTGGGAGGGGTCGCCGTCTTCGATGCCAGCATCCTGGTGTCAGCGGTGGTCGATGGCGAGATCCAGCAGTATACCAGCTCCTCCACGCTTAATCGGCCCGGCGTCATCTTCGATCCGACCATGGTCAGAATCATGGGACAGCCGAGCGGTCGGCGCGTCGGTCGGCACTGGGAGGCGGACGGGCCTGACGAGCTCGTCGATATCGTTTTTGAGCTCGACCCGAGCCTGGAGGCCGTAGAGGCGGAAATCGAGGTTATGGTTGAGGGCGACTACCGTATCGCCGTGCGCCAGGTGCATGACTTCCAGGTACCCGGCACTACCAGGACTGAAGACCGGACTTGGCCTACGGATCCGTCCAGCGAGAGTAATCCCGGCACCTTCTTCGAGGACAACCTGGTCCAGGGGGATAAATCCTACGAGGCGTTCTATACCGTGAGGCGTTCCAGCGACAGCCCGGCTGTTGGCAAGGGTCCGAAAGCGGTTCGTTTCATGCACGCCATCCCCACGGCGCAGACGTTCTACGGCGCCAACATAGATCTGCACACCGACCGCCTTCGCGTCCAGGGCGAGTATGTCTACAATCCCCAGGATTTCAAGTTTCCCACCCGCGACGGCCGCAGGGTTCAGAAGGCCGCCCGGTCAGGCTACCTGACGGCACTGGCAAGAATGGGGTCCAAGGGCACGATCGGGGCAGAAGTCTATCGCATAGACCCTACCTACGGAGGGTGGTACGACAGCCGCCGGGGTGGGCTGGTGCTGTTCACCGATGTGGGGGGAGATGTCAAAGCCGGAGAGCAACTGGGCACCCAGGCCGTGACCCAGGAGTTCAGGTTTTTCGACGACAACGACGACAATGACAGCGCTCCCGACGACATGATCAGCAGCGGCGATCTCCTGTACACTCCCCTGGGCGCCTTCGAGCGGCCGACTTTCCTCTCGGGGAAACCAGAAGGCGGCGTCTATCCCGGCTTCGACATGGACGGCGACCACGTCCTCGACTTCGACCGGAATCGCAACGGCGTAGAGGACTACCTCGAGCCGTTCCTGGGCTACGACTCCGATCCACCCGAGTTCGATCACGGCATCGACTTCAACAACAATCTGGTACCCGACTACCGCGAGAACGACGACGAGCCGGACTACCCCTACCACCGGGATCAGCAGGGAGTTCACCTGTTCTATGATCTGACACGGCGGCCCTGGTGGCTCAATCTTGCCCGCATAGGTTGGTTTTCGAGCGACGAGATCGTTGGAGGACACAGCAGCAAGGTGAAGTACTTCAGGATGGGGCTGAGCACTGACAGTCCTCAGTTCTGGACGAAGATCCAGAACATCGTCAAACGCGTGCAGGACGACATTCCCGACGATGTCTACCGCATCCTGCTCTTTACGGTGGATCCTCAGAACCTCTCGGCCTCATCGAAACTGGCGAAGCGGCACAACGCGCCCACCCGACCCCCTCCGGCTGATTTTCTTCCCATGAGAAATTCAGTGGTAAATACGTCCTATATCCAGGGCGGATGGCTGCCGTTGGCCGGCGTGCGGATCACCAACACCTTCAAATACGTCCTCAATCGACACCTCGACGATGAGGACAGAGCAGGAGACTCGCTTCAGGAGGCGGAGACGCTGCACAATTTCTCCATGGTCAACAAGGTGTCCTATCAGCGCGAAATCACTCCCGATCTCACCATCACATCTCGTGTAAAGCACCTGCTGGCCAAGTGGGACGAAGGCAGCTATTCGCCGGTTGACACCGTTGTGGTGGGGTCGGAGGCCTCGTGGTCGTTGGTTACCCCGGAGATTCTGGCCACCTACAAACTGACGCCGCGAACGCGGGTGGAGTTCGGTCAGCACGGACTCTTCATTCCCTTGTTGCGCTCCCGGTTCACCGACCGCCTCGACGACGCCAACAACTACACGCAGAATATATCGGTCCTCCAGCTGGGGATGTCGGGCGATTTCGGCGGCTACAAAATGGTCGCCAACGTGGGAGTGCGTTGGGAGAACAGATACCTGGACAAGTCATCGGAACTGGAGGACACGGACCTGTCCGCGTTCTTCATCGACGTGATCTTCGGAGTGGAGTAGCCGCTTGTGATGACAGAGGCCAGCACACATCCGAAACCAAAGTTCAGGCACTTGAGTCTCAGGCACTTGAGTCTCAGGCACTTGAGTCTCAGGCACTGGCTGGGACTCTGTGCTCTGGGCGTCCTGTGGCTGCGCCCGGTTGGCGCTCAAATCACCACTAAGACTGAAATTGGGCGCGATTTCATCGGCACTCCCGCCGCCGTAGAATATCAGAATCACGCCTTTTCTCCCTTCCGCCCTTTTCCCGTCTTTGGCTGGGAGGTCCCGCGCTACGACAGACTCGGACGCTATCTCATGCAGGGACGCGTGATGATCTCCGCCGATGAGCAACGCCCGGGCCTCAGCAAATTTCAAGGGTTGCGGTTCGAGAGGGCGAATGTCTTTGCCATCGGAGCGGACTTCAACTACGCCGTCCTACAGGACTCCTACAAGGGGCGCAACTACGCCTTGATGGTGTTGCTGGGATCTGAGCAGGGAGGACAGGCAACGTCACCGATAAAAACTCAGTTTACTCCGTTAACCCTGAACATGACGCGCTACAACGGGGTACGGCTCGACATCAGCGGCGCCAAGAGCAAGGGGTCTCTCATCTACTCGAAGGGCGCCGGGGGCCGCAAGCGCTTTTCCGTCTTCTCGATCCTCAAGGCAAGTGTAGAGGAGCAGTCTCCGGTCTTTCTGTGGGGTGGACACTGGGAGACGCAACTGGGCTCGGCGCTGCGGCTGGGCAGCACCTTTGTGAATCAGCACATCATGAATACGCGGTCCCGCCAGGGCAGCATCCTGAAGGGCGACATTTCCAACGAGATGCTGCCCCCCGAGCTCATCGCGGTGCGCGTCGTGGACGATTCGCCCCAGGACCTGTCGTCTCCCGCGGCCGCCTACTCCGTGACCGTAATCCTCAAGGGAGTAGATGAGGAGGACAACGAGCAGATCCTGGAGCTCGAAGCCACACCTGGGGGAGGGCGTCGTGTCGGCGACCACTGGGAGGCGCTCGGGGAGGAGGAGCAGATCGAATTCATCTTCGAGCTGCCGGACGGATTCATCCCCAGGGAGGCGGAGTTCAAAGCGGTCGTGGGTGGGGATTACCGCATTCAGGTTCGCCAGGAGTACAAGCACAGCTTCACTCGAATAATAGCTGGGAGGGAGCGCAGCGCGACCGTCAGCCACCAGTGGCCCGCGGAGCCCAGATCGGCCGGCTTGGGCGTCGAGACGTCCGGCTTTGAGTTTGATGCCGGGGATCTCAGATTTCCCATCGACTTCAAGTTCCCGGAGACGCAGCCGGCTTATACGCTGGCGCGGGCCTCCGGGACTCCGCGGGATGTGGAGCCGAGGGAAGTGCGCTTTGATTACGGATTTCCCACCGCGCAGAATTTTGCCAGCGTGGATATCCATGTCGATCACGCGGGGCTGGTACTCGACGGCGAAGTGTCGATGAACGCCCAACACTTCAAATTCCCGGTCGCAGACGGCCGCCGCACCAGCAAGGATGCCGTCGCCTACTATTTGACCGCATCCCGGAAGCTGCCCCTGCTCGGATTGCTGGCTCCCAGCCTCGGCGTCGAGCTATTCCGCATTGAGCCCGACTACGGCGGCAACTTCGACGCCAAGCGAGGGGGTGCCATCTTTCATACCAGCGTTCCCGCTGCGCCTCCGAACACCGCCCTGACCCAGGAGTTCGACCTCTTCGACGACAACGACGACGGGGACCAGTGGCCGGACAACATGCCCAACGACACCGCGCTCTCTGGGGCGAACGACGCGGGGGTGTATCCGGGCCTGGATCAGAACGGCGATATCGTACCCGACACCGATCAGAACGGCAACAGCATACCAGACTGGGATGAGCCTTTCCTTTTCTTCTGGAGCGATCCACCCCAGTTCATTTACGATATCGACATGAACAACAACTCCCTCCCGGACATCACCGAAAACGACGACAAACCGGACTATCCGTACGATCGGGATTCCAAGGGGTTCCACAGCTTTGCGACCTGGAAAAATACCGTTCCCCACCTCGAAATGCTCACTCTGGGGGTTTTCCGTTCCAAGGCCATCAGTCGAGGCGGCGAGAACAATGCCCGTTATCTTCGCTTCGAGCTGGCCTACCGCCCGCGTGAGCGCGGCATCGTGGAGTTCAAGGGGGACGTGAAACAGGTAAAGGACTCGATTCCGGATCCTACTTTTATCTGGCGCACGGCCGTCCCGACTGGAGCCTCCGCGCTGCTGTATCCGTCAGGCGACCCGGTGATCTACGATGGGGGATTCGACATTCGACGGGTGAATTCGAATGTGATTCAGCAGCCCGCCGCACTTGGCGGTAAGCTGTTGGGTCTGAGATCTGTCGATGCCGACCCGATGTTGATGCGCAACAGTACTGTCAGCACGCTGAACATCGATGCCGATCTCGAGCCCGTCGAAAATTTGACCATCCACTCGAGGTACAAGTGGCTGCTCAACCGGCAGCACGAGGACGAGTTCGGCGATGGCTCGACTCAGGATGACAAAACCCTGAGCCGGCTGACCCTGTCCTCGAGGGTGCAGTACCAGTATCCCCTGCGCGAGCGGATTACCCTGGTCGCCAGGATGCGTCACCTGCTGTGGCACGACGCGGGGTATTCGCCCGCAACGCGGCAGCACTGGTCGACCTACGGCCCCCTGTTTGAGGAGTCGTTTGAGTTGACCGACCGCACAGTCTTCGTGGCCGGCCAGGAGGGGATACCTTTCCTGGTGCCGATCCGGCACACCGATTACGACTTCGAAGAGCGGGATTTCAAACGCTGGACCAACGTCTTCATGATGCGAATTACGGGTCAATACATTGGCTGGAAGACCGTGTCCGAGATTGGCTTACAGCTCGAGCGCGTGGAGATGGCCGACGCCGAGGTGAGCAACAGGACGTTCTTCTTAGAGATGTTTTTTGGATTCTGAGACCGCCGCCCGCAGTCGGCGGAAAGAGCTTGAACAGGGGCTGGGCATTT
>Ga0066376_10005770_pt1 | contig 10391 bp, 7 predicted proteins | sample Knorr_S15_td_Bot_FD_77009 | JGI IMG/M metagenome (GOLD analysis project Ga0066376, IMG submission 77009) | Marine microbial communities from Southern Atlantic Ocean transect - Knorr_S15_td_Bottom_ad_5009_LV_A | ecosystem: Environmental > Aquatic > Marine > Oceanic | place: Southern Atlantic... | reverse complement strand
TAAAAAGAGTTGAAAAAATAATTTCAAGTAAAGGCAAAAAAATGATTGGCTGGGACGAAATTCTAATTGGAGGCTTGGCAGATGATGCAGCCGTAATGAGCTGGCAAGGAATGAAAGGTGGAATAGAAGCAGCAAAAATGGAACATAATGTAGTCATGTCACCAACAACATATGCTTATTTAGATTATTCACAAGGGGACCATAGTGTTGAAAATACGATCTATGCAAAACTTAGCCTTCAAAAAACATATAGCTTTGAACCTGTGCCTGATGGTGTAAATTCAAATTACATTCTAGGAGCGCAAGGCAATTTATGGACAGAAGCAATTCCTAGTTTACAATTTGCTTATTACATGACTTATCCTAGAGCATTTGCGTTATCAGAAACATTTTGGAGTCCGAAAGAGAAGAAAGACTGGAATGATTTTATTCAAAAGACGGAGGTTCACTTTAATCGATTTGATTCAACAAATTTTAACATTTCTAAAGCAGTATACGATCCAAAGATCAAAATATTCAAAGAAAATGGAAAAATGATGTGCGAATTAAGTAATTCAATTCCTGAGACTGAACTTTTTTACACAATAGATAATACGTACCCTGTGAGTTTTGGCATAAAATATACAAAGCCTTTTCAGATTCCTGAAGGTGACCTAAGCTTAAGAACACAGACATTCCGAAAAAACTTGGCTATAGGAAGGGAACTTATAGTCCATCGCCAAGAATTAGAGAAACGAATCATAAAATAAATAATATAATGTTTGGGTTAATTATTTCAAGCAGAAATACCTTATGTGTTTCTGCTTGTTATATATAATCTATTTCATGCTTTTGGTAGAAAAAGTTTTGTGACAAATCATTTCAATACTACTTTTGCTTGTATCCTAAAACTTGTTTATTTAAATGAACGCACTTAACACAACATCTGAATACAAAAAAATCAAACACCAGACGGCTGGTCAATTTGAAGAAACTAGGTTTGAGAAGATTCACAATGTGATTTTTAAAAGTTCTTCGGATGCATCTCTTGTGGTTGCCCATGAAATTGCAACACTAATCAAGCAAAAAGAAGCAGAAAGCACCCCTTGTGTTTTAGGACTTGCAACAGGCTCTTCACCCATACGAGTTTATGAAGAACTCGTAAGAATGCATCGAGAAGAAGGCTTGAGTTTTTCTAACGTAATTACGTTTAATTTGGATGAGTATGTGCCCATTCAGCCTAATGACATTCAGAGTTATTATCATTTTATGCACGAGCATTTATTCAATCATATTGATATTTTACCTGAAAACATACACATACCCAATGGCGCCATTCTACCTGAAGATTTGTATCAATATTGTATCGATTACGAACTAAAAATAAAAGCCACTGGCGGATTGGATTTTCAACTTTTAGGAATTGGAAGAACTGGGCATATTGGCTTTAACGAACCGGGCTCTCACTTTAACTCAGGTACAAGAAGCATCACATTAAACCATGTGACAAGAGTAGATTCTGCCTCCAACTTTTTAGGAATAGACAATGTTCCCAGAAAAGCAATTACCATGGGTGTTGGAACCATTAGAAGCGCCAAAAGAATTGTACTACTTGCTTGGGGAATTAACAAAGCAAATATCGTTCAAAACACGTTAGAAGGAGACATCACTTCTCAGAAGCCAGCAACCTATTTACAAAGGCATGAAAATGCTACGGTTATTTTAGATGAGGAAGCCTCTTCTGAACTGACACGAATTAAAACCCCTTGGCTGGTTACTTCCTGTGTCTGGGATCCAGTGTTGCAAAAAAAAGCAATTGTTTGGTTGAGTGAATTGCTAGGAAAGTCAGTTCTTAAACTTACAGACAAAGATTATAATAATAATGGAATGTCTAGTTTGTTAGCAGAAGAAGGCAATGCATATGACTTAAACATTAAAATGTTTAACGCTTTACAACATACAATTACAGGTTGGCCAGGAGGAAAACCAAATGCTGAAGACATACACCGACCAGAAAGAACAAGTCCAGCAAAAAAACGTGTGATTATTTTTAGTCCACACCCAGACGATGACGTAATTTCAATGGGAGGAACCTTTGATCGTTTAGTAGAACAAGGACATGAAGTACATATCGCCTATCAAACTTCTGGAAACATTGCCGTTTCTGATGAAGAGGCCTTAAAATTTGCAGAGGTGACAAAATCCTTACAAATTAAATCTGACACCATAGAGAACATTATAACAAGTCTTAAAACCAAAAATTCACACAGTGAAGATTCGCTAAATACACGAACTTTAAAGGGAATGATTCGCAGAAGTGAGTCTCTTGCAGCTACTCGATATATGGGATTACCAGATAGACATGTTCATTTTTTAGACTTGCCATTTTATGAAACTGGTACGGTAAAAAAAGCCAGTCTTTCCCAAAAAGACATTGATCTTGTTGCTGATTTAATTGACAGCATTAAGCCGCATCAAATTTATGCTGCTGGTGATTTAGCAGACCCACACGGAACACATAAAGTATGTTTGGATGCTGTTTTTGAAGCGTTGACAATTTTAAAACCGAACAAATACATGGATAATTGTTGGGTTTGGCTATACCGTGGTGCCTGGCACGAATGGGAATCTCATGAAATTGAAATGGCGGTACCGATGAGTCCAGATCAAGTTTTAAAGAAGAGACATGCTATTTTCTTTCATCAATCTCAAAAAGACGGAGTCATGTTTCAAGGTGACGACTCAAGAGAATTTTGGGTACGAGTTGAAGACAGAAATAGATTAACCGCCAAAAAATACAATGATTTGGGCTTGGCAGATTATGCTGCCATTGAAGCTTTTAAACGATATCATTTTTAATAAGACTGACAAGAAAGGCAGTCTGCACTCCGCTTTGTGAAAAATCAATAAAAGGCACGAAAAAATCGAGTTGATTTGCAATCAAATTGGTATTTTTGCCTTTCGATGCAACGAACAGAAAAAAAATTTACGGTTACTTCAATCAGTGATTTTAAAACAAAATTATTGGCTTGGGCACAACAATCAGAGACCATTGTTTGGTTAGACTCTAATCAATACCACCAGAAGTACTCTTCTTTTGGCGCTGTATTAGCAATAGATGAGTTTACGTCTATAAAAACGGACTACAACAATGCTTTTGAGCAATTGAAAGAATACCAAACAATCACTAAAGACTATCTTTTTGGATATTTAAGTTATGATCTTAAAAATGATATAGAACTCGTTTCTTCTACTAATTTTGACGGATTGGGTTTTGCTGACCTGTATTTTTTTCAGCCTAAAAAACTTATTTTCATTCATCAAGATACGGTTGAGTTTCGCTACTTAAAAATGGTTGATGATGAAATTGATGCTGATTTTAACGAAATCATGAAAACATCATTTCAAACAAACGTAAAAGACCTCGAAAAAGAAAATGACGTCAAAATAAAACTTCGAATTCATAAAGACGAATACTATCAAAAAGTAAACACCTTATTAGAACATATTCATAGAGGTGACATTTATGAAGCTAATTTTTGCCAAGAATTTTACGCAGAAAACACATGCATCAATCCCTTAGAGGCATACCATCATTTAAATGAAATTTCCGAACCTCCTTTTGCCACTTTTTTAAAGTGCGAACAGCACTATCTACTTTCAGCATCGCCAGAAAGGTATTTGAAAAAAGAAGGTGAAAAAATCATTTCTCAACCCATAAAAGGAACTGCAAAAAGATTGCGAAACCCCATTGACGATGCTCAAATTGCCTTCAATTTAGCACGCGATGAAAAAGAGCGATCAGAAAACATTATGATTGTAGATTTGGTACGTAATGACTTGTCTAAAACTGCCAAAAAAGGATCTGTAAACATCGAAGAATTATGTAAAGTGTACTCGTTCAAACAAGTACATCAACTCATTTCAACAGTCGTTTCTGAAGTCGATAAAAACACACATCCTGTAACGATTATCAAAGACACGTTTCCGATGGGCAGCATGACAGGAGCTCCAAAAATATCGGCAATGAACATCATAGAAAAACTGGAAGAAACAAAACGCGGATTGTACTCTGGCGCTGTTGGTTACTTTACTCCTTCAGGTGATTTTGATTTTAATGTCATCATCCGAAGTATTTTGTACAACGAAGAAAACAACTACGTTTCTTATTCCGTTGGTAGTGCCATTACTGCAAAATCGACACCCGAAAAAGAATATGAAGAATGCTTATTAAAAGCCAAAGCCATGAAATATGTATTGCTAAATTCTAACTAATTAGACATGATCACAGACCAAGACCAAAAATTTAAAACCGTCCTTACAGAGCTGTCGGACACGCTTAGTGAGCAAGCTTTTTTCAATGCCTTTTTAAAAAAATATCCTGAAGATTGGAAACAATTGAAAGTTACCTACTCAAAATTTAAACGAAGCAAACAATTAGGAAAAACGATTCCCTTGCCAAGACCTGAAGAGGCATTAAGACGAACTATTAGAATTTGGTTGAAGACAACTAAAAAAAATGCGTAGCTTTAGCTTTTAATTAGTTATGATGACATCTCAAGAATTTAATTTCAATAGCTATTCGACCAATTTTTATGGTCAGTATTGGCAACCTGCAGAAACCAAAGCGGTAATTTTGTTGGTGCATGGAATGGGAGAACACGCTACTCGTTACACAGACTCTATAATTCCGAAATTGACAGAAAATGGCTTTGGAGTGATTGCTTTTGACCAATTTGGACATGGAAAAACATCTGGAAAACGAGGGCATTGTCCGAGTTTTGAGGCCGTTTTAGAAAGTGTTGAAAAAGTAGCAGAAAAAGCTCTAACTGTTTTTGGAGACAAGCCTCTCTTTTTATATGGGCATTCTATGGGCGGAAATGTGGTGATCAACTATGTGCTTCGAAAAAAACACTCTTTTAAAGGTGTAATTGCTACCAGTCCGTTTTTACAATTGGCCTTTCAGCCACCAGATATTAAACTATTTGTAGGAAAACTCTTGCAAAAAATAGCACCGTCAATGACTATGGGAAATGAACTAGACCCAAGTGATCTTTCTAGAGACAACACAGAAGTTCAAAAATACATTGACGATCCTTTAGTACACAACAGAATAAGTCCGAATTTTTCCATCACATTTATCGAAACAGGAAAATGGGCGATAGAAAATGGGGATACATTACAAACTCCGACGTTGCTTCTACACGGAACGGACGATAAAATTATCGACTATAAAGGAACTCAAGAGTTTTCGAAAAAATCAACATTCGCTACCTTAAAATTGTACGAAGGCGGCTACCATGAATTGCACAATGATTTTTGCAAAGAAGAAATGATGACTGATGTTGTGAATTGGTTGGAAAATCAATTATAATGCTACAAAAATTTCAACAACATATACGTACTAATTTTCCGTTTTTAACGGAGAAAAAACTCTTAGTGGCCATTTCTGGCGGTGTAGACTCTGTTGTTTTAACCCATCTATTGCAACAATTGAATTGCAGCATTTCATTAGCACATTGTAATTTTAAGCTACGAGGAGATGAAAGTGATGCCGATGAAAACTTTGTCAAAGCATTAGGAGAGGAATTACATGTAAAAACCTTTGTTAAACAATTTGACACAGAAAAATTTGCAAAAGAACAGAAACAATCTACCCAAATTGCCGCTAGAAACTTACGCTATACGTGGTTTCAAGAATTGGCAGAAAAGTACGACTTTGATTATATACTAACAGCACATCATGCAGATGATAATTTAGAAACTTTTTTAATCAACCTAACCCGCGGAACGGGATTGGATGGACTAACAGGAATTCCTGCTGTTAACGGAAATATTGTTCGTCCTTTACTCTCTTTTTCTCGAGATGACATCATGCGTTTTGCAACAGAAAACAATATTGTTTGGAGAGAAGACAAAAGCAATGCCGCTACCAAATACATTCGGAATAAAATCAGACATCAAATCATCCCTATTTTAAAAGAAATCAATCCGAGTCTGTTAGGCTCTTTTCAAAAAACTTCAGACCACTTACACGAAAGTCGACAAATTATTGAAGACCGAATTGACACCATTAAAAAAGACATTGTCATTGCTACTGATAATCGGCTTGTGAAAATTGACATTCAAAACCTGAACGCTTTATCAAATCCAAAAGTCTATTTGTATCAGCTTTTAAAAGACTACCACTTTACAGAATGGAATGATATTGTTAATTTACTAAGTGCACAATCAGGAAAACAAGTATTTTCTAAAACACATCGATTGGTAAAAGATCGTGATTTTTTATTGCTCACAGAAATTGAACAAGAAACGAAAACCTCCAATTATTTAATCTCAAAAAACACCACAAAAATTACATTTCCAATTCAATTGACCTTTAAAAAGGTAGCTGAAACAAGTTTTCAAGATCAACAAACTATTTTTCTTGATACAAGAAAAATCACCTTCCCATTAATCTTAAGAAAGTGGAAAAGTGGCGATTATTTTTACCCAATAGGCATGCAGGGGAAAAAGAAAATCAGCAACTACTTTAAAGATGAAAAATATTCATTAATCGACAAAGAAAATACGTGGTTGTTGTGTTCTGAAAATGATATTGTTTGGATTGTCGGCAAAAGACAAGACAAACGGTTTTTACCAAATTCAACTACGTCATCAATTCTAAAAGCCCACATGACCCATTAACCTTATGGGCTTTACTGATTCCTAACATTTCTTCTCTTTACTTAAAATTATGTTAAATTTAACTTCTTTTTAATGTAGAGCAACCCAAAAATTCATTATTTCTAAATTGATTTTGTATTTTTAGCCCCTAAAATTTATTCAAACAAACATCATCATGAAAAAAATATGGCTACTTGTTGCTGCAATAGCAATCGTATCTTGTAAAAATGAAGTACCAATTGATTATGCTGTCATTTCAGGAAAAATAACGAACACTAGTTCAAATGAAGTAACTGTTTACGGTACTACAAATAGATCATTTAAAGAAAAAATTACCTTGGCAGAGGATGGTACTTTTAATGATACTTTAAAAATAAAAACAGGTTCATTTATGTTTTACCAGAACAGAAATGCAACTCCTTTGTACTTAACCGCTGGCGATGCTATTACTATTAACTTTGATGCAAAAGATTTCAAAAACACGTTGACTCTTACAGGTAAAGGATCAGAAATCAGCATCTATTTAATAGCTAAAGGAACTAAAGAAAGAGAATTAATGGGCTCTGGAACTGGAGTGTATGTAAAAGAAGAAGCTGACTATAAAAAAACGTTTTCCGAAATTAAGACCGCACAAGAAGAATTGCTTGCTGCTGCAACTGGAATTTCTGATGATTTTAAAGCAAAAGAAAAAAGAAATTTGAACTATGCCTATTTAGGAAAATTAAATAGATACAAATCATATCATGCATACTATGCAAAAAAGAAAGATTTTGAACCTTCTGAAGGTTTTTTAAGTGAGCTCGCAACAATTACTTATGACAATGAAGAAGATTTCAATTTCTCTTCAGAATATAAAAGTTTAGTTACTGCTCATTATAGTAAAAAAGCGGCTGAACTAGCAAAGAAAGATGCTATTAATAGCGACGTTGCAATGCTTAAAACGGGAAGTGCTATTGAAAATGAGACGATTAAAAACAGCTTATTATTTGATGCAGCAAAATATGGAATTACGTATACAGATAACTTAGAAGACTTCTATGCAGCTTATATGGCAGCATCTACTGATAAAAAGAACAACGATGAAATCACGAAAAGCTACACTACATTAAAAAGATTAGCCAAAGGAAGTCCTTCTCCTAAATTCACAAACTACGAAAACAACGCAGGCGGAACTACTTCTTTAGATGATTTAAAAGGAAAGTATGTTTATGTTGATGTTTGGGCGACTTGGTGTGGTCCTTGTAAAGCTGAAATTCCGTTCTTGAAAAAAATAGAAAAACAATACCATGGTAAAAACATTTATTTCTTGAGTATTTCAATAGATGCCAAAAAAGATCATCAAAAATGGAAAGACATGATCAAGGAAAAAGAATTGGGAGGTATTCAATTATTTGCTGATGACAATTGGAACTCTAAGTTTGTTACTGATTATTTAATCAAAGGAATCCCTAAATTTATTTTATTAGATCCTCAAGGAAACATTGTTACCGCAAATGCCCCAAGACCATCAGATGAAAAATTAGTCAAAATGTTTGACGAATTAAAAATATAATTCGAAAACCAAACTTGACACAAAAACATACAACCTCCTTAGAAATATTGGAGGTTTTTCAAAATTAAAATCATGAAGAAAATTTTTGCCATACTTGGCTTCATCATTGTAGCTACTACAACCCTAAATGCGCAAATTCAAGAACCTGTAACGTGGAATACTTCTTTCGAAAAAATTAGCGATACAGAATACGATTTAATTATCGTTGCGGATATTGAAAGAGAATGGCATGTATATTCACAGCATACTGCAGATGGCGGTGCTTTACCAATTGTAATCTCAAAAGAAAACGAAAAGGATGGCTTTAAATTGGTGGGGAAAGCAGTAGAAAGTGACACCATTAAAAAATACAGTACAATTTTTGAAGTATATGAAACTTATTTTGATGACAGTGCCGTTTTAAAGCAACGTATTGTACTTACAGATAGCAACCTCACAAGAGTAAGCATTACTTTAGAAGGTCAAGTTTGTAAAGAAGTTTGTATCCAAATAGATGAGACCTTTACATTTACTCTAAAAGGAACAGCGAAGAAAGAAACCACATTTGTTGTCGATGAAAAAAGCAAAAGACTGACCAATCAATTACAGTTAGAGTTAAAAAACACGGTCTTATTAAAAACAAATTCTGATGGTAGTTCTAACGAAGGCGGAAGTCTTTTCAGTATTTTCTTTCTTGGTTTTATAGGAGGTTTATTAGCCTTGTTAACACCTTGTGTGTTCCCAATGATTCCATTAACAGTTTCGTTTTTTACAAAACAATCTCAAAGCAAACGTAAAGGAGTTAGCAATGCTATTTTATATGGCGTTTTTATCGTCGTTATCTATCTTTTATTGAGCTTCCCTTTTCATTTCTTAGACAGTTTAGATCCAGAAATTTTGAATACAATTTCTACAAATGTTTGGTTAAATATTTTCTTTTTTGTCATATTGGTTCTCTTTGCAGGCTCTTTCTTCGGGTACTATGAAATTACCTTACCAAGTTCTTGGGGAAATAAAATGGACTCGGCTTCTGGAACAGGAGGGATTATAGGAATTTTCTTTATGGCATTAACATTGGCCATTGTTTCCTTCTCATGTACAGGTCCAATTTTAGGATCGCTGTTAGCAAGTTCTTTAACTTCGGATGGTGGCGCTATGCAACTGACCTCTGGAATGACAGGTTTTGGACTCGCATTGGCATTGCCTTTTGCATTGTTTGCTTTATTTCCAAGTTGGCTGAATTCATTACCAAAATCTGGAGGATGGCTGAATACAACCAAAGTTGTTCTTGGATTTTTAGAATTGGCATTGGCATTTAAATTCTTATCAAATGCCGACTTGGTAGAGCATTGGGGACTTTTAAAACGTGAAATTTTTATCGGTATTTGGATTGTAATCTTTATTGGATTGGCACTCTATTTATTTGCTAAAATCAAATTTCCTCACGATTCTCCAATCAAAAAATTAGGATTTTCTAGAGTCTCTTTTGGAATATTAGTAATCGCTTTTGTAGTGTACTTAATTCCTGGAACGATGAAAAATCCTACTTGGAATTTAAGTTTATTGAGTGGATTTCCTCCTCCACAATTTTATAGCATTTATGAAAAAGAGACCGATTGTCCTTTGGGATTAAATTGTTTTAAAAATTTTGATGAAGGCTTGCAATATGCCAAAGAAAACAACAAACCTATTTTGTTAGATTTTACAGGTTGGGCATGTGTAAACTGTCGAAAAATGGAAGAAACCGTATGGATAGAAAATGATATTTTTACTATTATTCATAAAGAGTATGTCTTAATCTCTTTGTATGTTGATGACAGAAAAGAATTGCCAAAAGAATTACAATTCGACTTTATCCGTAGCAATGGAAATCGGAAAAAGATAGAAACTGTAGGCGATAAATGGGCAACATTCCAAGCTGTTAATTTTAAAACTGCCTCACAACCTTACTATGTATTGATGAGTCCAGATTTAGAAATTTTACATTCGGCACAGCAATATACGGATAGAGATACGTATTATACTTGGTTAAAAGAAGGATTGAAAAATTTTAAGAAATAATAAAAGCATAGTAATAAAAGCCGACAGACGCATTGAAAATTATTTAGTTCATAAATCATTAACAAGTATTACAGAAGAGTTGCCCCAAGATCAATTCCTTAGAATTCACAGATCCTTTACCGTTGCTTTAGATAAAATTAAATCTGTTGAAGGG
>Ga0066376_10005769_pt1 | contig 10395 bp, 7 predicted proteins | sample Knorr_S15_td_Bot_FD_77009 | JGI IMG/M metagenome (GOLD analysis project Ga0066376, IMG submission 77009) | Marine microbial communities from Southern Atlantic Ocean transect - Knorr_S15_td_Bottom_ad_5009_LV_A | ecosystem: Environmental > Aquatic > Marine > Oceanic | place: Southern Atlantic... | reverse complement strand
GCAGGCAGACCGTACTGGCTGGCATTGACCTGTGTCGATGCGGCTGGTCAGGAGGATCTCGCTAATCCTCTGCTCATCGGTCCTGTCGTGCCTACAGGGGGAATCAACGACGGTGTGCCACCGCCGAAGATCCTGGGTGTGAACGCATTCGACACCCCTGATGATGAAGGGGGGAGGGTCACCGTGGAGTGGAACCCATCCATCGCCGAGGACTGCTCCTTCACGACGATCTACGTGATGGACTCCGAACTCTGGATGGGTTGGGACATCGACTCCTCCACAGGCCATGATATGCGCACCGAAGTGCCGCTGACTGCAACATATTTCGGAATCGGCGCCATCGTCACCGACTGCAACACCAACTCCACCATCATCACCTCCGTCGATGGTGAACCGCTCGTCGATGGCAACCTGTACTATGTGGTAGTCGTCGCGTCGGACAAATGGCTCAACGAGGATCTGCTCGACGTCGATATCGTCGCAGTCACGCCGTATCGGCAGCAGGCCGCTGGTTCACAGCCTCCCGAGCGGATCGGATTCCTCGATGCATGGGACAAGCCTGATGATGATGGGTCCGCCATCCGCGTAGCATGGATGCCGAGCGATGTGAGCGACTTCGCCTTCTACATCGTCTGGGCGAACAGTGAACCCGTCGTCGACCTCCAGGATCTCTGGAACGTGGTGGGTGATGATCAGATCAACTGTGGATGCATCAGGATCAATCAGCAGTTCTTCGGCACATTTGATGATGTGATCGAGATCACCATGGACCGGGCCAGATACGGCCCGAGCGGCATGGCGCTGACATCGGACGAGGCGATGCAGAAGGGGATCATCACTGGAACACCGCTCTTCGTGACGGTCACCGTTCACGATGTGAAGGGAAATGTCTGGCTCACCGACCTGCCTATGGTCGAGACCACTCCCGCCAACAACATCGACGATGACATCCCGCCAGCACTGATACAGGGCATCGAGGTCGATGACTGGCCCGATGACGATGGTTCGGCCGTGAGCCTTGAATTCGAGCGCAGTCCCGAGAGCGACATCGCTCAATACGCGATCTACGCCTCATCCGAGCAGTTCTCCAAGGTCGGATTCGGCGGACCTCCCGAACCTGTGGTCTTCCTAGACAGGGATCCTCAGATGCCGGTCGAGATAGACCACCTCTCCAATGGTGATGCGATCATCTCCGAGATGACGGTCTGGGTCGGTGTGGTCGCGATCGATTCCGCCGGGAATTCGGTGACCTCAGGACTGTATGTGGATAGTGCGGTGGCCAAGGACAATCGTGGCGATGATCCCGGTGCATACCTACCCGACGTGGAGAACGTCCGCGCTAGTTGGATCCTCTCCGGCAACGCGATCATGATCGAATGGGACGCGATAGCTGATGCCGAACTCGACCATCTGGAGATCTACATCTCGAACGAGAACTGGGAGACTACGCTCGAGGCTACATTCGTCACCTCCGTCAATATCGCCGACGAGGCCTTCGTGATGCTGGAATTGAACGGGGAGCCATTGGACAACATGTCCGACTGGTACATCGGCATCTCCGCCGCCGACGAGATCACGCATCGCTTCATGGTCGAGCTGGTGCACGTGAATGCATACGGCAGCGTGGGAGGAGATGGGGACCAGCCTCCGAATACCGCCCCTGAATGGCAGGCTCTCGTCCGCAATCCGAGCATCTGGCTCACCATCATGCTGATGCTCGCGATCGCGGTCGTGCTGTTGATGATCGTGCGCTCCCGGCGACGCAAGGGTGATGCGCAGTGGCAATTCGAAGGTACATGGGGGATCAAGTCCGACGAACCGACGACGGACCTGTGGGCGGACACCCCGCTTCCCGAGACCCCTCAGGGAGCCGACCTTCCCCTCGAGGCGGTGAGCGGTGCACCGATGTCGGTCAAACATGACCCTGCTGCTCAGCAGTCGTATCAGGCACCTCAGCCGGCCGTCGCCAGCGAGTCGATTCATGCACTCGAATCCGAACTAGGCGGAGCACAGCAGCAGACGCAGACGAACATCGACACATCCTTCCTAGATGACCTGTTGTGAACAGCATGGACAGAGCCGGAGACGGCGTGTTCACCACTCTGCCATGGGATGGAGGGAACAGGCTGTGCGCGGTCGACTTGCATCTCGACCGTCTGCGAAGGCACGCTGACGTCCTCGGCATCCTCTGGCCGGATGACATCGCCCTCCTGCTGGCCACGGCATTCGACGCTGTCGACCAGACTGTCGTCGAACAGGGAGACTCGGACGACTGCTGCAGGCCGCCGGGACTGCTGAGGATCGAACTGCACCAAGATGGGTCCATCCACCTCGAGGCGCGCTCGAATGAGCATAACCTCGCTCTCGGGGAGGTCGATGCGATCACTCTCTCCGCGCCGGAGGAAGGCCTGTCGACACTCGGTGTCAAGAGACTGGACTGGAGTCTCTATCGCGAGGCTGGGGAGACGGCGCGGGACCATGGTGCGGATGCCGCGCTGCTGGTGCGCGGACGAGTGATCATCGATGGGGACAGAGCCACGCCGATGCTGCTGCTCGCCGACGGCACCGCATGGGTCTGCTCTGCGGAACACGGTGCCGTGGATTCGGTGACTCTCGAGATGGTCTGCGGAGCCATGCTGCGAACTGGCATCCCGTTCAACAGCGGGATGCTCACCGTCAAGATGTTCACCGAGGCGGAGGAGGGGGTGCTGGTGGGCAGCGGCATGGGAATCTCCGCGCTCTCGACGGTCGACGGCAGGGTCATCGGATCAGGCAGCAGACGCCTGCACCGTCAGCTCAGAGGCATTCTCTCCGAGCGCATGGAAGAGAGCTGGATGACCTTCGAGGAGGTGGTGAACAATCACTGAGATCATGCAGCACAGAGTCGGATCCGACCAACTCCTGCTACCTGCCCTCGCCGAGCTGCTGCGCGGCATAGGGCTGCTCGGTGAGGACAACGAGTTCGGCGGCTGCGATGAGATGATGCTCTTCTCGGGAGGGCCGTTGAAGCAGCGGGCGGGCAGGAGTCTGCTGCTCGGCCCACCTATGAGGCGTTTCAGAACCGAGCAGCCTCCACGCTGCGAGTTCGCACCGAATCATCGATCCCAGGATCCACTCGATGGGCGAGTCGAACTCGGGCCGCCGCCTCCACCGTTGATGTGGCAGGTGGAGTCTTGGGCGCGAGGCCGCTGGGAGACGAGCAAGGCTTGTGTCGGGGACGATCTCGCCTCGAGCATGGCTGCCCTGGAGGGTGAGCTCTTCCCCATCGAGGGCTGTCCGGGAACCATCGCCGGAGCCTTCGCATACGATCTTATGCAATGGACCCAGGAGTGGGCTCTGCTCAATCCGCCGGATGATGGCGCACTGCTCGGATTGCTGTTCCCCATCGAGCGCTGGCTGGTGCACGACCGCGCCGAAGGCTGTCTGCGAGCAGGTGGGGCGCGCGGAGATCCCTGGTTGGACAGACTGGGAAGGGTGCTCGAGGAGGTGGAGTTCTCAGAGTTGGAACTGACCATCCCTGGAGAACATCCTCCTCGCGTCGCTGGTGAATGGAGCAACATGGATGATGAAACTCATGCGGATGCTGTGCGGCGAGTCCAGCGATCGATAGCGAGCGGTCAGCTGTACCAGTTGAACTTCGGACGGAAATGGCATGGTCCTCTGGAGGAGGACCCATGGACGATCCAGTGCCGTCTACTGCTCGCCAATCCTGCACCGTGGTCATGTTACCTGAACTCGCCCGACCTCGGCTTGGCTATCTGCTCTTCCAGCCCGGAGATGCTGGTCGACGGGGATGAGGGCAGGTTGTGTACCTCACCTATCAAGGGGACCAAGCCTCGAGGGCTCACCATCGAGCAGGACGCTGAGATGGCCCGAGAGTTGCTCGATTGTCCGAAGGAGAGAGCGGAGCATCTGATGCTGGTCGACCTCGAGCGCAATGACATGACGATGATCTGCAAGCCCGGCAGCGTTTCGAGGACCTCATTCAACCTCGAATCCTACATCGACGTGCATCATCTGGTGAGCGAGGTGCAGGGTGAGCTGCGAGAGGACAGGACCATCTGGCACGCCTTGCAGGCGATGTTCCCCGGTGGGAGCATCAGCGGATGCCCAAAGACAGTGACGATGGCCGCGATCGACCAGCTGGAAGGCGAACCTCGTTCGTTCTGGACGGGCTCGATGGGAATCATGGATCACATCACGAGATCCATCTCGCTCAACATCCTCATCCGCACGCTGGAAGCACATCATCAGGAAAACGGCTGGCAGGGAACCGTACAGGCCGGTGGCGGATTGGTCATCGGATCGGATCCGCAGAGCGAGGTGGAGGAAGCGAAATGGAAGGCAGCGGCGCTGAGGAGGGCCGTGGGATGGATTCCATCCTCACCATCTCCAGGCTCCTCCCACCGAGCACTCGCGTCTGAGACGCTGGATGTCGTAGAGGGTGATTCTCCGCAGCACGGCAGCATCGGGGGGATCCATGTCTGGCCGCACACCATTCCAACCTCGTCGAAGCGGGTGGCGTTCATCGACAACCTCGACTCCTTCTCGTGGAACATCGCCAACTCCCTCGCTCTTCTAGGAGCGGACGTCGTCATCGTGCCGGGACGCGGGTCGCAGAGCCCCGCGCTCGACGAGATGCTCTCGATCCTCGACCCGACGCACATCGTAATCGGACCAGGGCCCGGCACCCCCGGACTCTCCGATCTGAGCATGGATGCCGCCCGCAGGGCTCTTCTCGGAACTCTGCCACCGCTGCTCGGCGTCTGTCTGGGTCATCAGGCGCTGGGGGTAGCCGCCGGATGGCCTCTGGTGGAGAATCGCCACGGTGCGGTCCACGGTCAGAGCCATCTCATCGAACCCGCCGGAGAGCGGCATCGACTCGCGGTCGGGCCGATGACGCGTTATCACAGCCTGGTGCTCGATCCGAATCAGGAGATGCTCGAATCCTCTGCGCTGGAGGTGACCTCGCATGATGCCGAGGGGATGGGGTTGGTGATGTCGCTGAGGCACGACGAGCATGCGGTGCTCGGCGTGCAGTTCCATCCTGAATCCGCGGAGAGCGTAGGAGGGGGGGAGATCTTCAGGGCCTTCCTCTCGATGTGATGCCTGAGTGAAATTGAAGAGGCGCATGGGACTCCACCGAGGTGGAGAGAGCCATGCCGACGTGCCGACACTGCGGCTTCACCGGAAGCAGGATGCATTTCATCCATGGAGTCGGTCCCTCCAAGGATGTCTGCGCCCGCTGCGGTGTCGAGCAGGGGCTTGTGAGCATCGAGGACGCTCCGAACTTCTACAGCAGGGAGACCGCCAGCGCCAGATGGAACCTCGTCGCCCATCGCTGGGCTCCCTGGTTCTGGCTCTCGGTGCTCTGGTCGCTGTGGATCGTACTCCTATCCACCATACCCGTCTGGGGATGGCTCTCTCTTTCAGTGCTGGTCATCCTGTCACTGCTGCTGCCGGTCAGGCAGATCCTCACATCGGCCTCCTTCAATGCAGAGCTCCAGAAGATCACGCCTGAATACGAGCGCCCGAAGGGACACTGAGCTCAATCCCCTGTGAAGAGAAGGGTCACCTGCTGGAACGTGAGCACGGTCGCTGTGATACCGAGCAGGAAGGCTTCCCTGCTCGTCACGGCGAGGAGGAGCACGAGGAACTCGGCCAGCAACCCGACGAACAGCATCAGTTTGATGCCTCTGATGCTCTTGAAGAGGAACCACTTCTCCAACTCCGCATCGTCGATCTCGGTGTTCAGGATGTCCAGCTTCACCGTGGAGCCTCTGATCATGCCGGAGCGCAGCAGTGACAGCCTGAATTCCTCCTGAGAGGAAGAGACGCCGGGCATGGTGCCCTCATCGAAGATGTCGCGCAGGCTGAGCATTATCCACAGGGTGCTGATGATGTCGATGCCGCCGGCCCAGATGGTTCCGAACAAGGCGAGACTGATGAACAGCGCATCGATGTCCCGCTCGAACGAGGCGGAGCCGGACTCGAGCAGGATATTCATCCCGCCGACGAACATGAACAGCAGGGCGGGGATGATGACCAGGCCTATCCAGATGACCTTGGCGGCAGGATGGTGGGCGGCATCGACGAGGAACTTGCCCGCGCTGTCGGTGATCATCGAGGAGAGCAGCAGTCCGAACAGTATTCCGTACAGCGCCCCTATCTCGATCCTCTGCTCACCGATGGAACGCGCGTACAGGTAGAGACTGGATGAGAAGATCACGATGAAGATGCCGCAGAATGCGGCCGCGGTGTGCATCTGCGGCTTTATCACATTGAATATCGACCTCTTCCTGACGGCGAAGGAGGTCATCATGAGCAAGCAGGCTCTCCTGACTTGTAATCATTGTCTCTTCATGTCTTGGCGTGGATCTTGATCACATCGCCGTCCGAGAGGAGATGGTCCGCACCGATGACCATCTTGGTGCGGCCATCGGCCGCGCGGATGAAACCATCACCGAGATCCGAATGAACGGCGTAGGCCAGGCCTCTGGCGGTGGTTCCCCGCGGTATCACGAGCGCATCGGGAAGCACTCTGCCCTCACCATCGGTCCATTTGTTCTCATCCTGCACCGGATATGCGACGGAGCAGCCCAGATGATCGAAGACGACCTTGTCCAGCAACCTGATCAGCCCTGTTCCTCCAAGGTGACCCAGTATCGCCTCTATTCGAGCAAGACCTTCTCTCTGCCCCGTCGATAGTTCGGCCTCGCCTCGGGATGTGATGCTGAATCCGGCCTCACCGATGCCGTAATCGATGAATCCTGCAGCAGCGGCTCTGCGCAGAGCGAGTTCGGTGTCAGCAGAGGTCGGGATGACGAAGCCGCCGCTTCTGCCTGCTACACTCTCGAGAGCCGCCCAGGCATCCGGTTCGACGAGGTCCGCCTTGTTGGCCGCGACGCAGAGGGGGAAGACCGCTTCCCTCAGGCGATGTGCCAGTCTGTTCTTCGACTCGTCAGGCCAGTCCCACGGAGTCGAGAGATCGGGTCGATCCCTCTTGAACGCATCCAGCCCCCTAGCCACCTGAGCAGCGTCGGCGCCGATGCCGACCAGCGCGTCGACGAGGAACCCCGCGAGCCCTCGCTCGCCTTCAGCCTGCGCTCTGCGCACACCTCGATCCCAACCCTTCGAGAGGATGCCTTCGATCCATGCCGCTAGTTCATCGACGAGGAACTCGTGCTCCTCGACGGGATCACACGCGCCCTCGCCTCTCGGATTGCCCTCCAGATCCGTCTCACCGGAGGCATCGATCACCTGGATCAATGCCGAGCAGCGGGAGAGGTCGGAGAGGAACTGATTGCCGCGCCCGCGACCCTGATGGGCTCCTGGGACGAGGCCTGCCACGTCGACCAGGGTAATCGGCACCATGCGCACATCATCGATGCAGGCACCGGTGCGAGGTGAGCAATCGAGTCCCTCGCCGCTCCTTCCAGATCCCTCGAGTTCCGCACGCAGCAGCGCCGCAGGGCACGCATGTCTCGCCGGGAGCAGGCTGACGCCGACGTTCGGCTCGATGGTCGTGAAGGGGTAGTTCGCAATCTCGACGCTGACCTCGGTCAGCGCCGCGAACATCGTCGATTTGCCTACGTTGGGCTTGCCCACCAAACCGATCCTCATGCTGGCTCGATCGATGAACCTACGCCGCCACCCTTGATGCTGGCGGTTGGATCACTCTTCCTCGGAGGCCGAGAGGATGCGGTCGATCAGATCCTGCTTGGTGCCCGCCTTGGACAATCCGAGGCCGGCGGCGATCTCGATCAGCTCCACCTTCAGTCTCGATCCGAGCGATTCGGCATCGACGGGGCTGGTTTCCACCTCGTCCGCCGCTTCGTCCCCTCGAGTTGGGATGATCCTCGCGGGCAGCATGTCCTTCGTGAAGGCCAGTCCGAGTTCGGGAAGGTCGATCATGCCATCGTCATTCAGGTCGAGCGCCGCCACGAGCCTGTCGACCTCTGGAGGCGGCAGATTCGCAAGACCGAGATTGTTGAGCCCCTGACGGAACTCGTATGCGCTGATCGTCATGCTCGAATCCTCGTCGATCTCCTTGAACAGCTCGAAGATCGTCTTGCCGGTGCTCTCGAGATGGTCGGCCAGCTTCCAGAGGATGTCGTCCGCCACATCTGCTGCTGCGCTCAGATCAACGCCTTCAGCATCATGCAGACCGCTGCTTACGAGTATCTCCGTCGGCCCGTCGTCCTCTTCCTCCTGCTCTCCGTGGACCACTATCTCGGTGTCGAGGCCGAGGCCGCGGCCGAGCAGGCCGCGGATGGTGTGGGTGCCGCTGACGAGGCTGTATCTCGGAATCACACCGGTTCGTCCCTTCGTCACCGCGGCGGGGTCTCCTCTGCTGCGGGTGAGGATGATCTGATGCGCCAGGACGAATGAGCCGATGACCGCGAGATAGAACATCACCGCCGTCAGCATCGCTGTGTTCTCCTGGGTGTGGACCATGCCGATGAAGCCGGATTCGGAGACCGCCCGATCGACGAATGCGTCGGTGATGCCGAACAGGGTGGATCCCAGCGCGCCGGTCGCCAGCAGCCAGAAGGCCCAGCGGTGGCGGCTGCGGTCGAAGAGGGTCTTGCCCATCGCCGAGGGCAGCATGCTGCTGATGGCCGCGAAGGCCGCCAGACCGGCGATGCCCCACAACAATGTGTGATCCATCATCGCGCCGAAGCCGGCGAGGTCGCCCTCTCCGGCGAATGTGTTCATCGTGGCGAACATGCCGCCTACCGCGGCCAGCGGCAGCACGCACATCGAAACCACGCTGGCGGCGACGCCCGGTGATTCGACCATCGCCTCCCAGCGTCCGCGCATCGTGGCGAGCACATTGCAGGAAGCGGCCATAATCGGGACGAGAGCGAGAGAGGTGAAGAGCGCTATACGGATCGTGCGACCGCTGTCGTCGACACCGAATCCATCGCTCACCCCGCTCATGAAGGGTGTCAACGTCAGGAATATCAGACCGTAGGTTGTGACTCCGAGCAGCCTGCTCCAGAGCGCGTTGCCCGTCCTGTGCGGAATCAGATAGGTGGCGATGGCGATAGACATCGGCACCAGCCACCATCCATGCAGCGCCTTGGAAGACCACCAGACGGTCTCCATGTCGCCCGAGAGGTAGTAGCAGATGTTGTACAGCGCTCCGTAGCTCAGCGCACCCATCGAGAGCACCACCAGCCAGCTCGAGATGTTCATATCGCGGGAATCCCCATCGTGTATGGTGATCAGATGGTTCGCGAGCATTCCTGCAGCGAGTATTCCGTAAGGGGCGAAGTAGAGCGAGCCGTAAGGCGTCTGAGGGCGCATGTCGGTGAACGACATGATCAACAGCAGCGCTGTCAGGCCCATCCAGCCAACACCGACGAGGGAGCCGCCCGCCTCGCTGGACAGCTTCCTGTCTAGGACGCGATTCTGGATGTGGAGACCGGCGCCGATGAGCGTCATCGACAGGAATCCCCAGAAGGTCGCCACGTTGGCTGCGGTGTCGAGGCCTTTGGCGTCGATCTCGCCGATGGCGGAGGTCAGAGCCGTCGGGTCATGCTCATACCACAGATTGACGAAGGTCAGAGTGGCGGCGAACGGGAGCCAGAACACTCCCATCGTCATCCAGTTGACAGCGGCAGAGCCGCGGTTCTTCGAGAACAGGTCGACGACGCCCACCGCAGCTCTGTCCAGCGAGAAGTGGACGAGGCCTCGCAGGGTGGGGGCCATGCTCCCTATCCCGCGAGTGATGCCTAGGAACAGTCCGACCATCAGAACGAGGAACAACACAACATCCGTCGTCATCATCACACCTCATTCGCGCAGGACCTCTCCCATGGATGAGGCCACGAGGCCTCCGAAGCCGATGAATATCCCGAGCATGAACCACCAGATCGCACCGCTGCCGAACAGACTCGAGAAGGGGGAGAATCCATCGAAGATGTGGAATACCTGAGTGGAGAGAGCAAGGATGCCTAGCACCACCACCACCACCAGTGTCAGAATGACTCTGGATGAATCCGGTTCGGCGAGTCCTTGAGTTACATCGGGTAGGGTATCTTCCGCTTGCATGCATCACACCTGATTTACACTGATGTCGAGTCATGCTGATGAGATAAACATTGACTACGTTGACAGCATGATATCACCATGAAGGTGATGGCCGCCGAGTCAGCGGGAGTAGAACATCTCGTGCGCCGCTGACCTGCGAGCCATGCCCACGCCGAGAGGCGCGGGCAGGACGAGGTCGAGGCCGACCTCGGTGCGCCATCTTTCTTTGCAAGAACAGTCGAGTCCGTTGAATTCGATGGTGTCGCCGCTGACCGAGAAGCGTTCGATTGCAGCGGCTACCTCCTCGTCACAGCTGCCGCAGTTGTGCGCACCGCGAGACTTGCCTGCCGCGGTGGG
>Ga0066376_10005768_pt1 | contig 10396 bp, 7 predicted proteins | sample Knorr_S15_td_Bot_FD_77009 | JGI IMG/M metagenome (GOLD analysis project Ga0066376, IMG submission 77009) | Marine microbial communities from Southern Atlantic Ocean transect - Knorr_S15_td_Bottom_ad_5009_LV_A | ecosystem: Environmental > Aquatic > Marine > Oceanic | place: Southern Atlantic... | reverse complement strand
TATTTACATATTTACTTTTTCAATTTAAATATCTGTACCGGTTTTTCAAAGCCTTTCAATTCATGGGAACCAAAATCTTCAATTTCATAATCATCTTTTACAAAGAAATACGTATCTTCATCCATTAGAATATCCCCAGCAGTTCCGGCACTATCAAGACGGGAAGCTCGATTTACTACCGATCCAATAACAGTATAATCCACTTTTTCAGGGGGACCAATATTTCCCACTTTGGCGTATCCGGTGGCAATGCCAACATACACAGAAAATGGAAATCGATTCTGGACTTTATACTTTTTGTCCAATTCACTTGCTTTATCCTGCATTTCAACTGCTGACTTCACCGCTGCTTGTGCACTGGTCACTCCATCTACAGGGTTTTCAAAAAATGCCATTATTCCATCACCCATATATTTGTCAACAATACCCTTATTGGCAAAAACTATAGAGGTCATCTCTGAAAAATATTCCTCTAAAACTGCTTGAACTTCTGCGGGGTCTGCCTTATCTGTAAAAGAAGTGAATCCGGCAATGTCAGAAAAAAGTACAGATATCCGCTTACGCTCCCCTCCTAATTTCAATATATCAGGATCATTCTTTATTTTATCCATCAAATGGGGAGACAGGTAACTTTTCAGACTCCCTTCTAAAATACCCATGGTAACCTGAGATTGATAAACCAAATAAATCAACATATATCCAAAAGCAGTAATGACAGGAAGAATTACAGACAGAATTGGTATTAATTTCCCCAAATAAATAAATGCTGAAAAATTAAAAACAATATATCCAATTAATAAACCAGTTGATATTAAAGCAAATCTGAGAACATCCAAATTAGAAGCTAATACCATTAATAATGACAGTAAACCAATTACCAGAAGTAATGTTGTGTAACCTCTTGCGGGTGTGATAAATTCTTCATTTAGAATGTTACTCATGGCAATAACGTATATTAATGGATTAAACATTCTTTGATCTATAGGTGTGATACTATGGTCTTTAGCTGGGACTGATGTGTCACCAAAAATAACAGACTTACCTTCCAGGGTAAAAGGGCGTCCTGAAGTAATAATATCCCAAGCTGATACAGATTTAAACTTTCCAGATAAACTGAGTTTTTCAATCTTATCATAACTGATATAATTGATAAGAACGTTACCCTTACCATCCAGTGGAATTTCAATGTCTTTTACAGCATCACCAATTGGGATATCATGAAGAATTAGTTTATGTTTACTAACTACCTCAATATTTTCAATTTTATAACTCAAATGTTCACATAGAAGCCTCAAATAAAAATGGGGAGCTAACCTGCCGTTTACTTCAGAAATAATTGGAAGCCTCCTTAAAACACCATCTCCATCCTCCTCAATATTAACGATTCCTAAACCAGCAGAGGCATCCATGAATTTTCGTTTGGTTTGATATCTTATATTTATTGCATGCCTGGCAAGCCCATGTTCAATTTGGGGTAATTTTTCAAGTTTTAACTGTCCAAGTATCTCTTGATGATCTGACACGACAAGTGGCTTCTTATCATCACCAAATTCAATTAGATAGGGATTTATTGAAACATATGAATTTTCAACAGCAGTTAATAATCTTTTCCAACCAATAGTATCTACTGAAAGGGTGAAAAAAATATCAATTCCTAAACTGGTAGGATTTCCAGCATTGATTTTCTCAATGGACGCTGCATAATAGTCATAAGGCCAGAGATCATATTGGGACTGTTTTTTCGCATAATCATCCACGTTAACCATCACAATATCTGTGTCTATATCCGGTTCCTTATCAAAATGGGTGCGCAAATTGAATTTCAGGTCTGTTATTTTCAGTTCAAAATGACTACTAATAATGGGAAATAACCATAAAATTAGCAGGACTGCTGCAGCAGAAATAACACCACCAACTAAAAGCGGCTGATTAGAATGAGCTTTCTTTATACTTTACCTTTCTTAACGGTGAATTAAAATTATTTTTTGGAAAGCAATACCATTGAAACCATTGCATATATGGGTCAGGCTCATATCTTTTAATGTCTCATCATCTTCACCCCTAAAAGCTACACCACCTGCCATGGGTTCATCCAAACGGCTTGGAATTAACGCAAGATCACCCTTTATATTTGGATCTAAGGCATCAATTTGTCCCTGTATTCTATTGGCAAGCTTTACCTTTGCCTTATTGGGGGCTTTATTATATCGCGATACCAAATTATTCATTTCAGTTAAGGATGTTTTGCTATTTATTAAATAAAAGGTTTCATCCCCGGGTGGATCCGAAAATCCTGACCAGGAAAGAGCTGTTGCATAAATTGTATCTTGAATTACTGCATTGTTTGAATTTAATCTTTTCTTTTGAGAATCAGGATAGAAAATATCAAATGTATTCTCAGAACTTTTAAAAATCAATAAAAAATTGCTTTCCCTTAGATATCCAATATTTATCCTAACCCGATCACCAGTATGGATTACAGATGAGTCTGAAAGTATCACTGTGGAATCAGGATTTGATTTCAACTGACCAAGAATACCATAGGTAAAACTGATTGCTTGATTTTCACCAGCAATAACTGAAACTATACAAAATATAAACATAATTAATTTACTCATGGTTTACCTCCCTTATTATTTCACCAATATGATTTTTTGCATTTTACTAAATTGCAATCTATGCTCTGAATTATATCCATTCAAACGAATAAAATACATTCCACTGGCATGTTGTGTGGCATCCCAGATTGCTTCATGGTACCCTGCTGATTTCAGTTCATTTTTAAGATACGTCACCAATCTGCCCTGAATATCATACACCGATAAAACTATATTAGATTCCTCTGGTAATGCGTAATTCACCGTTGTAATCGGATTAAATGGATTAGGAAATGCTGGACTTAATTCAAAATCATTCGGGATAGGTGAAAATGCCAATACTCGGGAACCACTGCTTATTATACCATTTTTAGTTGAAATTTTATATTTAATTTCTAGTTTTTGATCAACTTTAGTCTGTGCCTCGATATTTCCTAATATAACCTGAGAAAGTTCATGACTTCCCTTAAGGCTTATTAAATTCCGTTCTTTTATTTTCCCATCTTCAAATTCACGTTTAAGAGTAAAATCGAATAACGCACCGTAATTTATTGATTCAAATAAAAGAGTACTTTCTTCTGTATTAACCTCAAACCAAATATGATGGATGGGCTCTGTATATATAGAAACATTCATGATAATTTGATTATCAATAATATCCATAATTGGAGGCAATCCATATTCAACCATTTGTTTATTTACACGCCCCATATTATCAGATGACCAATTCCACATGAGCACAAATGCCATGAGGTCTTCAATATCCCATTGACCATCAAATGCAGGGTTTAGATAGGGAACATCCTGAGGTCTACAAGGACTTCCATCTTGACAGGGACCTAATTCATATTGATAATTTTCTGTGCCCCAATTACTAATGAGGGTTGAAATATCATCAGAATCAAGAGCAATTCCTTCTTCTTCATATGCGCTATTATTATAATCACCGAGGAAGCCAACATTATAGCTCCATGTGGAATCTGGATAAAGTTTATTCAATTGAAATTCATCACCATCTATTGACCTTATATTTTCCCCAATCAAATTAAAATTTATGGATTCACCTGCGGTTAAATTATATAATTCAATTTTGATTTTATCGCCTTCAACAATAATGTTTCCATTAGCACTGTAATCAGAATTTATTTCAATTCCGCTATGGCTATTATCCGAGAGAGCAGTAGTGAACTCAATTTCAATCAATGGCGGATTTACAGAATGGATTGGAATAACTGATTCTGGGGATGAAGAAATTGCCACTAATTGTGGAATGCAATCATTTTCGCCATCGCAATCACCACATAAATCTAAACAGCAACCATCAACTTGATATTGACAACTCCCATTATCTTCGGAAGCCATTACATCAAAATTACATGCGGTAAATTCTGTGCAGCCTGACCTGCCATGAGAAATAGTATAACTAACCTCATTAGATTCAGCCAATTCATATATTTCATGATTATTATCTACCAACCATAACTTTATATTATGATTATCAAATGAATGTCCCCAAATTCCAAATGAAAATTTAAATTCCATTCCATTCATAACACCCGAATTATAAAATTCATTAATTTCTCCATCGACTATATAGTGTAGGTGCCCATCTACAATCCCTGCAAAGTTAATATCTTCTCCAACTAAATAATTAGTAACCAGAACCTCAATGGGAATAGCTGTATCATTCGTATATCGAATCGTGCCATCATTGGGGTATAAAATGTGTATTTCGGGATTACAACTTTGGTTCTCGAAATTATAATCAGAATTAACATCTAGGTCTAAATATTCTTTCATAGTTTTGCTCAATGGAGTACAAAGTGAATTCTGACTTAAAATTTCAGTAACATAGTCAATTAAATTAAGAGCATTATTTGAGTTATTTGAGTATTGGCTTCTTAATAGGTTAACAATAGAATTGGGCAATTGATTAAAATAATTATTACTCAAATCAATCACCCCTAAATTGATCATCGACCCAAGTGTTGATGGAATTCCTCCACTTAAATTATTATCTGGAAGCTTAAGGGATCTCAAATATTTCAGCTTATTGATATCCGCAGGTATTTCACCCATGAGTCCACAATTTTCACATTTCCATAAACCGATTCTTTTAATTCCCTCATTATCTAAGACCCACTCTATTGCACCTAATTCTAATACTTCAATCATTCCGTTTTCATTATCGTCAAATTCTAAATTCAAAGTATGGTCTTGATTAGAACCAAATCTTGACGAGTTATTGATAAATTGCTGCAATACTTCAATATCTGTTTTACAATAAATATTATTATTCATTGTTGTGTCTTGTTGACATAAACATGTTGAACCATCCCCTGCACAAACTCCACAATTATCTAAAACTGCATTCCCACCACAAATTCCTGCACAATCAATGATCACCCCCTCTGAGCAACTATTCTCACAATCATCTTCATTTTGAGTCTCTCCTCCGCATACTCCGCAAGCATCATATTCTGCCCCACCGCCGCAATCGCCATTACAATCAATTTCTTTTAATGATTCAATATCACCTTCGCACCAATTATTACATCCTTGTGGAAAGATGCAGCTTCCATCATCAATTATCGCTGTAGAACTATAATTACATGCATTTGAAGTGGTACATCCCTGACAAGATGAATTATCTCCGCCGCAAATACCACAGCTATCATCAACAAAATGAGTCCCATCATTTTTCCAATTTCCATCACACCCCTGAACGCAGGCATTATCACCCACCATTACACAATCATTACATTCGTTTATAAATGCTGTTCCATTTTGGACTTCATTGCAATCAAATTGAATCCAACAGGGACCTAAACCAGTAGAACCCCCAACACAATCGCCACAGCTATCTATAAAAGCGCCACCATCTAACATCCCATAACAATCTGTACAGGTGGAATTATCTCCGCCACAAACACCACAGGCATCATTGCCTAATTGCACCCAATAACCATCAAGGTTTATACATTGGTTTTCAGATACATCACTAGTAGTACCAAAACATTCATAAACTCCATTGCTCAGTAATAATCCTCCACAATCACCGTTACAATCCCAAATATATGAGCAAGAATTTTCTTGTTGATAATTGGCAAATTCATCATAATTGCAGGCACTAATATCCATGCAGCCCTGTTTAATAATATAGCATTCATCCCAATTCACCATATATTCCTGATTTGAAGCATCACTCATAAAACTGTTAGATGAATTGATGCATACATCATTATTTAAATTAAAATCTTTAATTATAATTGTGATAATTGATTCTCCAATTTCTATTAAATGGGAACCATCGCTATAGATTGTACTAGTACTGTCTATAACATTAATTAGTGTAGTATCTGAAGCATTATGATTGTAAAAGGCGGCAATGATTGAAATACCCTCAAATTGAAATTGGGAATAATATATTATTTTATTGGTTGATAGTAATACTTTTACAAATCCTGTCGAATCATTTATTGCAGTGGGGTTTACATTTTTTATTTCAACATTAATCATCTCTGCAACACAATCATTACCGTCATTCCCATTCTCGGATTCAATAATATTACCCTCATCATCTTTGCCATAACAGGTTAAATCACAACCATATTGCTGGTTACTGCAATCAGGATAGCCATCACCTACCCAATCTTCCGGACAACATTCCTGTACATTATCACCTTCATAATCAGGATTACAATTGGGTATAGCTCCTTCTTCGCAATCTACAGGACCACTATCACTCATGCAGCGAACAGACAACCCTTGAACCATGAAGTCGTTGCCCCGACCCACTCCTAAATTGCCAGAAAATATTACACGTTGCCACACTTTGTTACCACTCACCTCTGTAGATGACCAAAAGGCACTTGCACTGCCCATACTGTAGTAGCCTCCATTGTCGTCGTCGCGGAATCCAGCGGGCAGGGCTGTGAAACCTGAGCTCCCAAATTCGCTGTTATTCACTAGGGAAGAATTATTCCAAAGCCCTGCAATACCTGCTAATTTACTCCCTTCATTAGTACCTCTGAATAACCAGTCAAAACTATTAGCTTCTAATTCGCTCATGCCTAAGTATATTTCTAATTCTTTATATTCATCATCCGTGGGTACATGCCACCCATCGGGACATACTTCTCGACTGTCATCAACAGCGTACCAGTTATATAAATACCCGTAGATGGCAGCATTGCTCTCATCATCATTATACACTGCATACGCACCCGTGGTGAGACCATCCCATGCTATACCATCATATCCTGTTTGTATAGCATCACCATTTTTATAATGTGTGGTTTTCAGATTCTCTGCCATCCAAATTTGTTCACCAATTTGTACTGTTTGGTAGGCATTGCCATCGACATCATAAACGGTGCCAGCCATTGAAATATTTATTATAAAAATAATGGTAGAGGCACGGCATGCCATGTCTCTAAAGTTTATATTTCCACAAATATATTGAAAAATTGGGCACATGATTATTCCACCATCTCAACAAAAGCGTTATAAAAATTATCTATTATAATATCATCATTATTACTATTGCGTAAAGTAGCATCGGTAATGGAAATTTCAGAATCCATATTTCCGATGAGATTGAAAGTTAGTTGAACCATTGGGCCATCTGAATTAAAATCTCCATTGATATTCCAATTTAAAATGGTGATTCGGTTGTCATCTAATTCTGGACAAATATTACCACTTTCAGATCCACAATTATTTGCATTCTCATTATATTGAATTTTGTCAGAATCAAATTGTAATTCAATTTGTGACCCTGCTAAATCATAGATATTTTCAGCATAGAGATACACATTAAATGAATCCTCACCTCTCACCTTTTGGCGGAGGGGATATATTCTAAGAGCTGGTTCAGTGATGGCATCTATTTCAAAATTACCGGCGGTTGGCTCTGCCTGTTCTATCTCATCTATACGGCTTTTAACCTGAAATATGTATTGTCCTTCATCCAAGTCTTCAAGAAGAACAAGTGTGTCAGATGACCAATTTGACCAGTTGATATACATTCCAGCAGGATCCTCATAACTCAGGGCTTCCAATCTAAAGCTGTAGAAAAATGCAAATTTATTGCCTTCCCAGTTAAAGGAGGCTGTTGATCCGTTTACAGATTGAACCAAAGATATTATATCAGGAATCTGTTCGCTGGGTTCAGCCTCAAATGGATTATCAAGGTCAATATCTAATTCTTCACACGCTATGAATAAAATTGGGAGAAGAGAAAATATTCGGCTATATTTGAAAGGCATCTTCAATTAAATCTCCTAAAAACGGATGCTGGCTTCAACCTGGCCATAGTGGTTGATTCCAACTGAAAACCGATTATTATGTGAATAGGCTGACGATCTGTTCTTCTTCACATCACGGATATTCCATAACCAGACAACAGCGGCTATTGTACCGGCAGCAATTCTGCCAACCTGAGCAGTATTTTTGTACCCAAGCTGTAACTCAGCTTCTGATTTCCAATAATTATAACAGTCGCCTAAAAGGTTAGGATCCTCACAGTCCGTTGTTTCACCAACCCCATCCTTATTCTCGTTTGCGATTTGATATTCATTATTTTTACTTGTATATTCAGCAGAAAATCCAACAACCGCTCCAATGGAAGCAATTTCCAATCCGGTAAACAATAATCCCTTGCCCGCCCTGCCTGAGTAATAATGCCCCATCCCAGGAAATACCCATGCCAATTTAGAAGCAGTTTTTATTTTGTTGATTGAATATGATTTTGCATTATTTGGTGAGTTTTGAGTTGGCGAAGATTCCAATCCCCCCCTATTTTGTGTTTGTAATTTTAACATTTTCTTTATCTCTGCCAATTCCATTTCTAAATCAGAGAGCTTTTCACTGCCAGGGGTATTATCAGCAAATTGGACATCTAAAGTTTCACTGATAAAAACAAACTCACCCATGTCACTGCCTATACGTCCTTTTTGGGGAGTATGTGCTCCATCCACATCAACCACCACACGATTTTTAATAAAGCCGCCCAGCTCATCTGCGGTAATAATACCATCATCATTTTCATCTGCAAACCCTTCTCCCAACCCCTTTATCAAATTCCGGGTAAAAGCGCTATGACCCCATTCAGGCTTTTCAATTACCTGTTCATCCTTTCCGCCAGCCGTGATAACTTGCCGACCTCTTTCCCTGGTCATTTTCTTCAAATATTCAGGAGTGGTGTCTTTTTTTAATCCACGAGTATTTATTGTTAAACCGCCATAACAAGCATCCACCAGATAGAGGATATGCTTGGCATAGGACATTTCTGCAATATCATACACCGATTTCATTGGGATACTGGAAAGATAGAGATTGTCCAAATTACCATCCACCGGAATGAGATAACCCATATCACCACCACTGGGAAGTTTATAGGTTTCACCATGCCCGGCATAGAATACAACTACTCTATCTTTTTCTTTGGCTTGGGTGAGAATATCACTGAAGCCTTTGAGAATATTATCCTTCGTAGCTTCTTCATCAATGATAAGTCTGATATTCCCCTCTTTAAATCCATATTTGTCAACCAGCATCTTTTTTACGGCTATCGCATCATTCACAGCATAGTTTAGCGGATCTACATGTTGGTATTTATTAATACCAATAATGAGTGCCCAGCTTTCATTATAGATATTTTTGATAAAAGAAAACTTTTCATTGGCTACCTCCTGAGGTGAATCAACTTCAGATAATAATGCTGAAAATAAACTAAGGATGCAAATTATGTGTTTAAAATTCTTCATGACATACCTCCTGTTATTATTAAATATAGTTTCATCTTTCACTTAAATTTAGGGTTGATGATATAATTATCAAATTAAATTCAACACAAATAAATTCTAAGGAGATATGTGAATATTTAATAAATAATTTTAGAAATGTGATGTAAATCATGTGTTTATTAGTCATTATGACAATTTGTACAATTTTGAAATTTATATAAAGATTTATCAAATTTGTGTTTAATCAATTTTAATTCTTTAGGTTGGGCAGGAAAGTTTAAGATTGAATCCCTTTTTGTAGAAAAAGCAGAAAAAGAAAGATCATGAAATGTTACAGAATGAAGCAATAAGGAATAGGCTTTATTATTATCCTGCCAGAAAAACATTTCACTATAATTTGGACCGGAAGGTATTTCACTTTTAAAATTCTTTCGGGTTGAAAAAATAACCATGACAAGGATGAGAAATGTTACCAAAATAATCATTCGTAACAATGAAGTTCGATTAGACAATGCCCGTAATTTTGTAACTTGTTTGTTTTACGTTTTAGACCTTACCTTTTATGCTCAAAAGCCAATAGGTTTGGTGGCGGCATAATCTCGAACCAGTTGCTCAACTTCCTCACGTACCACCGCTTGAGCACCATCTCCACTCTCATCATTTTGGGGATGGATTAATACATATTTCTCTATCAATTTATCATAAAAGAGCATAAGTGAATCACCTAATACCCTAATTCGCTCTTCTTCAATGATCAATTGGCGCTTTGATTTTAACTTTTGATCTATTTCAGACTTAGCGCCTGAACTTCTTACAAATGGCATAATTACCTCAATTTACCTTCGGGAAAACTACTGATATTTGCGGGTATTTTTCCATTGGTTTATGGAATCAAAAGATGATTTGATATTTTCGCCCACCACATGTTCCTTAGCATAGAGGAGGACAGTCGCTCTTTCCAGTGTTTCATTTGCTAAGACTTTCGATAAAACCTCCACAGATTTATCCTTGGTCAAGTTTTCTACTGCCTGAATAAGCTCTTCATTTCTA
>Ga0066376_10005764_pt1 | contig 10398 bp, 7 predicted proteins | sample Knorr_S15_td_Bot_FD_77009 | JGI IMG/M metagenome (GOLD analysis project Ga0066376, IMG submission 77009) | Marine microbial communities from Southern Atlantic Ocean transect - Knorr_S15_td_Bottom_ad_5009_LV_A | ecosystem: Environmental > Aquatic > Marine > Oceanic | place: Southern Atlantic... | reverse complement strand
GGCGCTGTTCAAGGCCGACGACACCATGGCGTCGCGGGTGATCTCGGCGGCGTCCTTGGGGGATGCGGATTTTGCGTTGTCGTCCATCATCTGGGTGACCATGGCCTGGTCAAGGCTGCCCCAATTGACGCCGATGCGCACCGGCTTGTCGTATTCGAGCGCCACCTCGATCATGGTCGAGAATTGCCGGTCGCGCTTTTCGCGGAACCCGACATTGCCGGGGTTGATACGGTATTTGGCCAACGCCTGCGCGCAAGCTGGATTTTCGCGCAGCAGGGTGTGGCCGATATAGTGGAAATCGCCGACCAGCGGCACGCCGATTCCGAGGCGGTCGAGCCGCTCGCGGATATGGGGCACGGCGCGCGCCGCTTCTGGCCGGTCGACCGTCACCCGGACCAGTTCTGATCCGGCCATCGCCAGCGCCGCGACCTGATCCACGGTCGCCTGGACATCAGCGGTATCGGTGTTGGTCATCGACTGCACGATAATCGGGCCGCCGCCGCCGATGACGACATCGCCGATAGTTACCGGTACGGTGTGATGGCGCGGCGCGATCGGCGCGTGGTTCGACATCGTTGCCTTACTCCTAAATCGCGTTTCCTATTGGATATAGCGTTTCGGCGGTGCCTTGCGATAGGCCGTAGTCACGAATATTCGGTGATTAATACCAACGGTCGCTGATAGCGACCGTTGGTACAACTCGATTGGTGTAGCCTCCCGGTCAGCACTTCAACTCATCTTCACTTCGATGGCAGGCGATGGTATGGCCTTCGCCGAGGTTTCGAACCGGTGGGAATTCCCGATCGCAGGTGCCTTCAATCTTCAGCGGGCAGCGATTGAAAAAGGGACAGCCCGTTTCTGTCAGCTTGACCACCCGGTCTATACCCGCTTTCGCTTCCTGGGTCTCCATGGTCTCTTCCAGCCAGCCGACCCGCAGTTTCGGTACCGAGGCGATCAGCAACCGGGTGTAGGGGTGATACGGTGGCGAGAGCACCCGGTCCGTTCGCCCTTGCTCAACCACCCGCCCCGCGTAGAGCACGACGATCTCATCCGCAAAGGACGCGACGGTGGAGAGGTCATGGCTGATGAAGACAAACGACACCCCGGTCTGCTTGCGCAATCGCTTGAGGAGTTCGATCACATTGGCACCGACAATGGAATCAAGCGCCGAGATGATTTCGTCGCAGAGCAGCACCTCTGGTGACGCCGCGAGTGCGCGGGCGAGATTGACGCGCTGCTTCTGCCCGCCGGACAACTCTTCTGGATAGCGTGCGGCGAATTCCTGGGGCAACTCGACGATGTGGAGCAGTTCGTCGACGCGCTGGCGTTTTTCTTTACCCTTCAACCCAAGATAGAACTCGAGCGGGCGGCCAAGAATGTGGTCGATTCTCTGGCGCGGGTTGAGCGCTGTGTCGGCCATCTGAAAAACAAACTGCATTTTTTGAAGCTCAACGCGGCTGCGTTTTCTGAGATCGGGTTGCAGCGACTCCCCATCCAGCAATACATCCCCCTCGCTTGCCGGCAGCAGACCGGACATGACCCGGGCCAGTGTGGACTTACCGCATCCGGACTCTCCGATCACGCCGACGGTCTGGCCCCGTTCAATGGATACATTCACGTCGCGTAGGACCTTCACTTCCGGGGTGCCACGGCTTCGTTTTCCGTAACCGGCGGTGATATTTTTTACCATCAGAGCAGGAACATCACGCTGGTGTTCCCGTGATAAATCATCGCCTTGGCCTGCTGCCGGTGGTGGCCGGACGGCGGCTATCAGGCGTCGCGTATAGTCGTGCCCCGGTCGGTTGATGACCTGCTCCGCAGTCCCATATTCCTGGATTTCTCCCGCGTAGAGCACGACGATGTGATCGGCAATTTGCGCGACCACGGAAAGATCATGGGTCACGTAAATTGCGGCCGATCCCTCTTGCCTGATCAGCGCTTTAAATGCTTTTAGCACCTCGATCTGAGTGGTGACATCGAGTGCGGTCGTCGGCTCGTCCAGTACCAGCAATTCCGGCCTGCCGCAGAGTGCCATCGCGGCCATCAGCCGTTGCAACTGGCCACCGGAGACCTGATGTGGATACCGACTTCCCAACCGTTCCGGGTCCGGCAGTTCCAGGGCCCGGTACAGCGATTCGGCGCGCTGACTCGCTGCTTCCTGGCTCATCTGCCCATGGAGAACAGCCGACTCGGTCACCTGCGCGCCAATCGTGAACGCCGGATTGAAGGTGGCGGCGGCGCTTTGGGCTAGGTAGGCCACGCGCTGACCGCGAAACTGTCGTTTTTGCGCCGGCGTCATGGCGATGACATCCTGACCGGTCAGACGGACTTCGCCCCCGGTAAACTCAAACCCGGGCTTGATATATCCCAACGCGGACAGCGCAATGGTGGTCTTTCCCGAACCCGATTCGCCGATCAGGGCAACCACCTCTCCACTCTCGACACTGAAACTCACACCCTTGACGATGGGCACCAGACTTCCATCGTCTTTTCGAGCATCGATCTTCAACTGATCGACTTCCAGCAGCGCCGGCATCAGATCATTCTCTTGGCCAGATTTCCACCGGAATGGGCAGAAATATCGTCAACGATCAGGTTGATCGATATCGTCAACGTGGCGATCGCAAGGGCCGGCACCAGCGGTGCAATGGACCCGTAGGGAAGGCCCGCAAGGTTCTCTTTGACCATACTGCCCCACTCCGCCATCGGCGGCTGAACTCCGAGGCCGAGAAAACTCAGGCTCGAAATAAACAGAATGACGTAGACGAACCGCAAACCAAAATCCGTCGCCAGCGGCGTGGCTACGTTGGGCAGTATCTCGCGGGTGATGATCCACCAGAGGCCTTCACCCCGCACCCGCGCCGCTTCGACGAAATCACTGACCATGACATCCTGTCCCAATGCCCGGGCAATCCGGAACACACTGGCCGCGTAAATCAGCCCGGTGAGAACGATCAGGATCGGGATCGTACTGCCGATGGCGGCAATCACGACCAGACCCAGCATGATGCTCGGTATCGACAGCAAGGCATCGTTGACTCGGCTGAGGGTCATATCCAGTATACCTCTCCCGACCGCCGCGGCGATGCCCAGCGTCATACCCACCAGGTAGGCCAAAACCGTCGCGACCAGTGAGATTCCTATGGTGGTCCTCGCACCCCAGAGTGTTCGTGACAGGGTATCCCGGCCAATGAAGTCGGTACCGAGATAGGCGACCATGCTTGGTCCCTGAAAATCGGTCTCGGGATATAGCTGGTTACTGCCAGGCTCGATAAAGAGCGCTTCGTCCAGGATATCCGCTTCATGATAGGGAGCAATGGTGGGACCGATGAATATGATGGCCATCCAGAACGCGACCACACAGGTGCCGAGCTTGCCGCTCCAGGACAACTTCAATCGGCGCCTGGGCGGCGCATCGGGAAGTTCCTCGAACGGCGTTGTTGCGCCGGTTTTATCGTCCCTAACCAACATGCTCGAGACCGTTCCTATTTCGGGTGCCGTAACCTGGGGTTCGACAAAATCGACGCCAAGTCGGCAAAAAATAACAGGATGATGTAGGCCGCGCAGAAGATCATCGCACAGGCCTGGACCAGCGGCAGATCTCGGGTCTGCACGGCGTCGATCATCAGTTTTGCCAGCCCTGGATAAGCAAATATCGTCTCTACAATGACCACCCCGCTGATCAGATACGCCAGGTTCAGGGCGATTACGTTGACGATGGGTCCAATGGCGTTGAACAGCGCATGCCGCAAGATTATTCGATTTCGCGGCACTCCCTTGAGTATCGCCATTTCGATGTAGGGAGAACGCATTACATTGAGTACCGTGGCCCGGGTCATTCGGATTATCTGCGATGACACCACGATAACCAGAGTAAGGGTCGGCATCGCCAGCGCTTTGATTAACTGCCAGCCGGTTTCGTTCCCGCTCATATAGGCAATCGCGGGCAACCAGTGCAGTTTTACCGCAAATATAAGCACCAGAAATGTCGCGACAAAAAATTCAGGCACCGAAATCAGGCTGAGCGTAGAAAAGGTCACGACGCGATCAAGCCGGGTGCCCGGATACATCGCGGTAAACAGTCCCACGGTCATCGACAGCGGAATGGCGATCACCGCGACCATGCCAGCCAGCCGCAAGGTATTCCACATGCGGGGGATGATCATGGTGGAAATGGCCGTGCCGACTGTACCGGCACCGGAACCGGCCTTGGAGATACCGAGATCCCCGGTCAGCAGGTCACCCAGCCAAAGAAAATAGCGTATATGTGCCGGCTGATCCAAGCCGAGCTTGGCACGCAGCGCGGCCAGGGATTCCGGGGTCGCCATTTGACCGAGAATAATCTGAGCGACATCCCCCGGAAGTACGCTAGTGCCGATAAAAATCAGAATGGACACGACAAACATCGTGGCAATACCGACACCGGTCCGGTGCAGGATGGCCCTTGGCATCATGAGTTACGGCCCCGAGTCAATTCGCAGGATTGCTCGTGCGGCAAACATCAAAGACAAAGGCCCGCATGGTGACGTTCATGCAGGCTTTTGCCCGTGAATGATAGACTATCCCTACGCTTCCATCCAGGCAAACTCGACCCATTCATAAGCACCCAGCGAGCCCAGCGGGACATTCGGTATTCCGTGAATCTTGTCACTGACGCCGTCAAGGATATTCAGGTGGTAAGGAATCACCATGCCGCTCCCGTTATGTACCAGGGTCTGCATTTCACAATGCATCGCATGGCGCTCGGCGGGATCGGTTTCAGCCAGAGACAGCTTCAGCAGTTCTCCAAACCGTTCGTTGTTCCAGAAGGTGTCATTCCAATTAGAGCCCGGTGCGAACTGGATCGACATCATGGCATTCGCCGTGGGACGCATATTCCATGTCACGGTGTTCAGCGGCTCCTTCATCCAGATCGCGCCCCAATATCCGTCGGTTGGAACTTTCTTGAGCTTGAGGTCGAAGCCGATTTTTTTCAGGTTGGCCTGCATCAGCACGCATGTATCTTCAATGCCGGTCGCCAACGGAGCAACAAAAAGCTCAGCCGAGGAAACACCGGACTTGTTGAGATGCCACTTCGCCTTGTCCGGGTTATATTGCCGCTGCGGCAATTCGTGGCAATGGTCGGCGCCGTAGGCAGGCGCGATCGGGTGGTCGTTGCCCACGACGCCGTGCCCCTTGAGAATGGCCCGGACGATACGCTCGCGATCCTGGATGTACTGCATCCCCTTTACAAAGTCATCGTTCTCCCCGGGAGCCGTGTTTTTGAGGATGCAAATGCCACCGTAGAGACCCGAAGGCGTCGAATTGACATGAACACCGCCGGCTTCGTCGATCAGACGAACGCTTTTCGCATCGACATTGTTGATGAGCTGTACATCACCTGCAATGAGCGCATTGACGCGGGCAATCGGGTCGGTAATGGCGGTAATTTCCAGCGCATCAAAATTTGCACCCTCTCTCCAGTAATTATCATTACGGACATGCGCCGATTTCACGCCGGGCTGGAACGATTCCAGTAGAAACGGGCCGGTACCATTGCCTTTCTTGAAGTCGGTCGTGTCCTTCTTGACGATCTTGGCTTGTTTCTCGCCGAGTTTAGCCGGCAGGTCAGAATCTGGCGTATCGAGGATCGCCTTCACGGTATGGCTGTCGATCTTTTTCCATTCGCGTACCGCGGTGAAGAACGCCTTGATCACGGAAGGAGAGTCCTTCCCGAGATGGCGGTTCATGCTCCATATCACGTCATCCGCGCTCAGTGGCGATCCATCGTGAAATTGCACCTCTTTGCGGATTTTGAACGTAAATTCGGTGGCGTTGCGGTTGGTCGACCATGCTTCCGCCAATTCGGGGTGCAGGGTCATGTTGTCGAGGATTTGGACCAAATTGTTATAGGTGGCCCTGCCGCGGGTATAATCGATGCCCGACGTCATGACGATCGGATCCATCTGGTCGTCCGGTCCATGCAGGCTGGATGCAAATCTGACGGATCCGCCCTTGCGTGGTGTCGCGGCCAGGGCACTGGCAGATGCCAAGAATCCTCCGGCAGCCATTGCCGAGAGTCCCAGGGCGCCCATTGCCGACATAAACTCCCGCCGGCGCATGAGCCCGTCCCGAAACATCTGCTGAATCGCCTTGATATCCTCCATATCGACGCCTCTCATCGGTTATTCGCTGGTTGACTGCCAGGGTCGGTGCAAAGTTATCATGTTAGGCCGCATTGAGAAGCCATTGAATCGCGCGGGTAAACCATGCACCAGAGGTTCTGAGTATCCTCGGGATCGACCCCAATCAGGATGATGACGGCTGGATTGACGCGCTGATGCGCCGGCTGGAATTATTGACTGGCCAAAGACTGGTCAGCCTGCCCGATTCCGCGCCAACTCTGGAATTGCCCGAGGCAGATAAACTGTATTATCCAAACAGCTTACCGGACCTTCATATGGTCGGGGAGAGAGGATTCGAACCTCCGGCCCCTACGTCCCGAACGTAGTGCTCTACCAGGCTGAGCTACTCCCCGCTTCGCGGCGTGCCTTATATACCCAGACCCGCTGGTTTGCAATCGCGCCGACCCGGCCGGCGATGATATTCCCCTTAATCCGCTGCGGCGGCTGGGGTAGCTTCCGGACTTGCGGCGCGTGTGCAAACGGTGCCGATGCAGGGAAGGTCTCCAGCGAATCATAAATTGGGAAAAAAGGATTCCCAAAGCATGACCCGTGAACGGCTGGCATCGATTGCCTCTGATGTAATTGCTTTTTCACGCCGAACTATACATTCGGAAATTTTGAGAACGGTGGGATTCCTGGGATGCACGCGCAGTGCTCTGGCGTCGAAACCGCCCGCGCGGTCGCAAAGGTTCGGACCTAGCCAGGCGATTGTATTCGCACCCGTAGATATTCCCTTGAGCTTTCGCCGCTGCTGCGTTAGTTTCCAGGCTTGTGGCGATCGCAATAACGATATCGATGCAATGAATACCGCTGGAGCACACGGTGCGAGTGATTTGCCGCAGTAACCCATTTCACAGGGAGGTAACTTGGAATGAACATTAAAGGAATGATTAAAGCCGGGCTTATGGTCGGCTTGGCTGGTGGTTTCGCGCTTGCCAGCACCGGTCCCGCCGACGCGGCCAAGGTCCGCTGGAAAATGCAAAGCACCTTCGGCAGCTCGTTGCCCCATTTGGGCACCTCTGGCGTACGTTTCGTGAACAACGTGAAGGTCATGTCCGGTGGCGACCTCAACATAAAATTCTTCGAGCCCGGCGCCCTGGTGCCGTCGCTGGAATGTTTCGACGCGGTGTCCAAGGGCTCGCTGCAATCCTGCTGGACCACGCCTGGTTACCATGTGGCGAAGTATCCGGCGCTTTCGTTCTTCACCACGGTGCCGTTCGGCCCGCAAATCGGTGAGTTCCTTGGCTGGAAGTGGTTCGGCGGCGGCAACGAACTGAAGCAGGAAATCTACGACAAACACAATCTGATCGCCTTCGACAGTTTCGCGATCGGCGCCGAAACATCCGGCTGGTTCAAAACCGAAATTACTTCGCTTGACCAGATCAAGGGTCTCAAGATGCGCTTCTTCGGCCTCGGCGCGAAGGTCATGGAGAAAATGGGCGTGCAGACGCAACTTCTGCCCGGCGCCGACATCTATCCGGCCCTGGAACGCGGCGTCATCGATGCGACCGAATTTTCGATGCCGACCATCGACACCAAGCTCGGCTTCCATCAGATCGCGAAGTGGAATTACTTCCCGGGCTGGCATCAGCAGGTTTCCGTCAGTGAATTGCTGATGAACAAGGACGAGTGGAACAAACTGTCCGAACAGCACCAGATGATCATCAAGGTGGGTCTCGGCGATAGCGTCATGCATACCTTTGCCGAAACCGAGGCCATGAACTTCGGCGCCATGAAAGTGATGAGGGAAAAACACGGCGTGAAGCTGCGCCGCTGGCCGGACTCGACCCTCGCCAAGTTCGAAGCAGCGTGGAACGAAGTGGTGAAGGAAGAATCCGCGAAGAATGCCCTGTTCAAGAAAGTCTCGGATCATTTCTATGCGTTCCGCAAAGACTACAGCGTCTGGGGCAACGCGCAGGCCCTTAAGGGGACCTATCTTAAATAACCCGATCACGGGTTAGTGTTCGAACTGACGATGGCGCTGGAGTTCTCCATGGTGAGGCTCCAGCGCTTTCTTTCAAGGCGGCGTTCGATGCCATTTGGTAACCGGAGCCCTTAGAGAGCGCGGCATCAACCCGCATTTTGTTACAAGGTAAATAATACGGCGCGCACGCCGATTAATAGCGGCGGGAATAGCGCGCACGCCGATTAATAGCGGCGGGAATAGATAGAGGCGAAAAAACGCATGGTTCTCATCGATTTCGTTAAAGATTACCTGCCCATGTTCATGTTCGCGAGTCTCGCGATCCTCCTGTTCACGGGCTATCCCGTGGCTTTTCTTCTGGGCGGCCTGGCGCTGATGTACGGTTTCATCGGCTATGCGCTGGACATGTTCTCAATTATCGAGTTTTTCAATTTTCTGCCGCGAATTTGGGGCCAGGCGGCGGAGAACCTGGTCCTTGTCGCGGTGCCCACCTTTGTCTTCATGGGCGTCATGATGGAACGCAGCGGCGTCGCCAACGACATGCTGTATGTCTGTCAGGTGCTGCTCAAGAAAGTGCCCGGCGGCCTGGCGATAGCGGTCGCGATAATGGGCACCATCCTGGCCGCGATGACCGGCATTATCGGCGCCTCCGTCACGATGATGACGGCGCTGGCGCTGCCGACGATGCTCAAGCAGCGCTACAGCCATGAACTCGCCACCGGGGTGATTTGCGCATCGGGAACGCTGGGAATCCTGATTCCACCCAGCATCATGCTGATCATCATGGCGGATTTGCTGTCGATTTCGGTCGGCGATCTATTCCTGGCGGCGCTGATGCCGGGACTCCTGCTCGCGACCACCTACGTCATTTATATCGCCGTCGCCGCGGCCACCGTACCCTCCATTGCGCCGCCGCTGCCGCCGGAAGCGCTCTACGTCCCGCCTGGGGAAATGCCGAGCTTGCTGCTGCGGAGCTTCTTCCCGCCCGTCTTTCTGATCGCGCTGATCAAGGGATCGATCCTGCTGGGCTGGGCTACACCGAGCGAGGCCGGCGCGGTCGGCGCCTTCGGCGCGACTGTCATCGCCCTGTGCAACAAGCGCCTAACTAAGGATATGATCGTCGGCGTTTGCCATTCCGCCGGACTGACGGTCGCCTTCATTTTCTTCATCATCATGGCCGCGACCTGTTTCGCCTATGTGTTCCGGTCACTCGGCGGCGACGACGTGATCGAGCACATTATACTCGGCACTGGGCTGGAGTCTTGGGGCCTGCTGTTCCTGATCATGGGAATCGTCTTCGTGCTCGGTTTCTTCCTCGACTGGGTCGAAATTACCCTGATCATTCTGCCGGTCTTCGCGCCCATCGTCGCCACGCTTGAGTTCGGCGACCATGTGCCACTCGAAAACAGGGCGATGATTTACTGGTTTACGGTGTTGATCGCGATCAACCTTCAGACATCGTTTTTGACACCACCGTTTGGATATGCGTTATTTTATTTGAAGGGAATCGCGCCGCGCGAGGTTAACTTGATGAGCATCTACCGCGGTATTATTCCTTTTGTAATCCTGCAGCTCGCGGCCTTGATCATTGTGATCACGTTGCCGAACATTGCGTTATGGCTTCCGGGCCTTAATTGACCGGGGGAGATAATCATGGCGACTGACGAAATTGTACATGTTTCCTCACTGGAGGCTCCCCCGCTGGTCTTGCGCTTGAGCGAGTTGCTGGGCCGGCTGGCCGGCACGATCGGCAAATGGGCGACCCTGTTCATGCTTCCGATGGTCGGCATCACCGTGTGGGACGTATTCCAGCGCAAGGCGATGAAATTCGTCGGTGACATCATGCTGGACCAGGGCTGGCTCGATGCCCGCAACTGGATGTACGGAAATTTGCTGGAATGGCTGCCGTTCCGCTCAACCCTGCTGCAGGAACTCGAATGGCATTTCCATGTCGCCAATTTCGCCTTGGTGCTGGGCTATGGCTACATCTACAACCGCCATGTGCGTGTCGATTTGGTCCGTGAAAAGCTCTCGTTTCGGAACCAGGCCTGGGTCGAGTTTATCGGCGTTTCGCTGTTCATGATCCCGTTTTGCTTGATCGTCGCCTATTTTTCAGTTGATTACGTCGCCAGTGCCTTTGCGACCAACGAGCAGTCCTCGTCGCTGGTCGGGCTGAGCCATCGCTGGGCGATCAAGTCCATTCTGGTCTTCGGACTGCTCCTGGCGGCGGTGGCCGGGTTCGCCGTCTGGCTGCAAGTGGCCTTCGCGTTGTTCGGTCCAAGGAACTATCAGTTCCCTTGCTATGTAATC
>Ga0066376_10005760_pt1 | contig 10403 bp, 10 predicted proteins | sample Knorr_S15_td_Bot_FD_77009 | JGI IMG/M metagenome (GOLD analysis project Ga0066376, IMG submission 77009) | Marine microbial communities from Southern Atlantic Ocean transect - Knorr_S15_td_Bottom_ad_5009_LV_A | ecosystem: Environmental > Aquatic > Marine > Oceanic | place: Southern Atlantic... | reverse complement strand
CCGCTAGAGCATGGAATGAGGCCCTGGAGACGCCGCTGATCAGTCAAGACTCGAGAAATTCTTCCATCGCCTGTCGCCTGTCGTCGGGCAGGCTGACCGCCCGGCGGGCTTCGAGATCGAAATAGACGGCGGTCTTTTCCGAGGTTGCGGCGCGTTCGCCGGTCTCCGCATCGCGCATGCGGTGGCGGGCGGTGATCGACTTGCCGCCGATGCGCAGCAGAACACTCTCGACGACGATCAGGCTGCCGGCGACCACCTCGGCCTGGTATTCCAGGACATCCTTGACGTCGACGAAGCCCCTGTTGAATCCGCCGAGATAGGCGCGGGTGAAGCCCATGGCCGAGACGTGATGCCAGAAGGCCGAGTCGAAGATGCCGACATACTGCGCGGTGTTGAGATGTCCCTGGTGATCGCATTGCCAGGGGTAGATCACCCCGCGATGGGTCTCGATCAGCTTGCCCATGGTCTCCTCCGGCTCAAAATTTCTGGATAGAATAAGGGGAAGGCCCGGCGCTGGGCCGGGCCTTCGATAGAGTCGCGACAGGGTTAACCCCATGCGGCGGAGCTTAAACGAACGACCAGCGCTCGGCCAGTTTTTCGCCGTCGAGTTCCCAGTTGCTGGCCATCACATCGGGCAGTTGGATCTTGGTGCTCGCCGCTGCCACATAGCTCATGAACATCGGGATCACCGCGCCGCCGTCGTTATGGACGATGCGCTGCATCTCTATGTAGATACCGCGGCGCTTGACCTGGTCGAGTTCGGCGCGGCCCTCGATGAGCAGCTTGTTGAAACGCTCGTTCTCCCAGAACGTTTCGTTCCAGTCGGCGCCCGACGAATAGATCTGGCTGAATATCCAGTCCTCGGTCGGTCGGCCGCCCCAGTAACTGGTGGACCAGGGCTGCTTGAGCCAGACGTTCGACCAGTAGCCGTCGTTGGGCTCGCGGATGATCTTGATGTCGATGCCCGCGGCCTTGGCCGACTCGGCATAGAGCTGGCCGGCGTCGACAGCGCCCTCGAAAGCCGTGTCGGCTGCGTGCAACTCGACCGAAAGTGAGTCCATTCCGGCCTGCTTGAGATGATATTTGGCCTTGTCGGGGTCGTATACCCGTTGCGGTATCTCATCGGCCGTGGCGCGGAACTGGTTGGCCGGACCGATGGGGAAGTCGTTGCCAATTTCGCCAAAGCCCTTGAGGATGACCCTGACCCATTGCTCGCGGTCGATGGCGTATTTCAGAGCCAGGCGGACATGGTTGTTGTCGTACGGCGCCTTAGTGGTGATCATCGGCAGAGTGCAATGCTTATTGCCGGTGGTCTTGAAGACCTGGATATTGGAATTGCGCTCCATCAGATGCACGGTCTTCAAATCGACATTGCTCATGACATCGATCTCGCCGGTCTGAAGGGCGCTGGTGCGCGCCACCACATCGGCGATATAGAGGCTCTCGATCTCGTCGAAATGGGCGCGGCCCTGCTTCCAATAGTTGGGGTTGAGCTTGGTATCGGTGCGCACGCCGGGCTCGAAATTCACCAGCGAGTATCCGCCGGTGCCGATGCCGCTTTGCCAATCGATGCCGCCGCCCGACTTCGCCGGGCAGATGACCAAATGGTAATCGCTGACGATATAGGGGAAGTCGGCGCTGCCGCCCGACAGGGTGAAGACCACCGTATTCTTACCGTCGGCCTTGATGTCGGTGATCGAGGATATGATGCCCTTGGCCGCCGACTTGGTGTCTTCGCCACGGTGATGATTGAAGGTCGCTATCACGTCTTCGGCGTCGAATGTCTTGCCGTTGTGGAATTCCACCCCCTGTCGCAGCTTGAAGGTCCAAACCGAGGCGTCGTCGGACGCCGACCAGCTCTCGGCAAGCTCGCCGATCAGGCTGCCGTCCGAATCGATCTCGGTCAGGGCGTTGCGCAGTTGGCCGAAGCTGACGATGATCATGTAGCTGTCCAGGGACTGTGCCGGATCGAGAACATCACCGGAGCCGCCGCCGGTGATTCCCATGCGCAGGCGACCGCCCTTCTTGGGCGCGGCCTTGACCAGGCGCGACGCCATGGTGGTGGCCGCCGTCAGGGTCACGCCCAAGGTCAGGGCCCGGCCGATGAACTCGCGCCGGGAAATGACGCCAAGCTCAAAAAGCTTCGCATAGTGGTTGATTTCACCCATGGTGCTTCTCCCTTTGAACGTCGATATGTTTTTTACCGCACAGGCGGTATGGGCTTAGCGTGACGCAGCTTGCGAGATGAGAAAAGCCGAAATCGAGCATCTAGATGATGGCGTGGCGGACCTTGGCCGACACCCATTCGCTGAGGATGACGGCGACCAGGATGACGATCAGGATCACCGAGACCTGGGTCCAGGTAACGGTGTCGATCGAACTGCTCAACTGAAGGCCGATGCCGCCCGCGCCGACCAGGCCGAGCACCGTCGATTCGCGAATGTTGATGTCCCAACGGAACACCGAGATACCGGCGAAGGCCGGCAGGATCTGCGGCACGATCCCGTAATTCAGTATCTGCGGGCCGCTGGCCCCGGTCGCGGTGATCGCCTCGACCTGGTCTCTGTCGATTTCCTCGATCGCCTCGTAGAGCAGCTTGGAGCAGAAACCGATCGAGCGGAAGCCGATGGCGAGGACACCGGCCAGCACCCCCGGGCCGATGATCATGACCAGCATCAGGGCCCACAGCAGCGAGTTGATGGAGCGCGACGAGACGATGATGAACAGCGCTATGGGGCGAACGAAGGCGGTGCTGGGAGTGGTGTTGCGGGCCGCCAGGAAGGCCAGGGGAAAGGCCATGGCGATCGCCATCAGGGTGCCCAGTGTGGCGATGCTGGCGGTATCCCAGATGGGCCGCCACAGGGCCTCCATATAGCTCCATTTCGGCGGCACCATGCGCTCGCCCAGATCGAGCGCCTGGCGCGGCGCATCCGAGACGAACTCCCAGATGGTTCTCTCCGAGACCAGTTGCCAGCAATACACCACGAGCGCCACGGTGAGAAACTGGCCGCCCCATATCATCAGTTGCCGGCCCCGCTCGCGGCGCTGCCAGACCTTGGTGCCGTTGCCTGTGGAAACCGGCATTACTGCACCCAGTTTCTGATGTAGCCGGAGCTATATTCGACAACCATGACAATGGTGATGATGATCAACAGAATCGCCGCCGCCGAATCGAATTCATAGCGGTCAAACGAGGTCAGAAGGGTCGCGCCGATACCGCCGCCGCCGACAATGCCGACCACCGCCGATTCGCGAAAGTTGATATCGAAACGATACATGCCGAGGCCGATCATCCGCGGAATCACCTGGGGTTGCACGGCATAGTTGAGCCACTGGAGCCAACTCGCCCCGGTCGCCTTGACGGCTTCGGCCTGGCCCGGATCCATGGATTCGATGTCCTCGGCGAGAAGCTTGCCGTAGAAACCGATAGTGGCGATGGACAGAGCGAGGATGCCGGCAAACGGACCGAAGCCGAAAAGCTTCACGGCAAACAGCGCCAGGATGATTTCCGGAAACGTCCGCGATATGGCGAGGACGGCCCGCGCGCAGAGATACACCGGCCGGGGCGCCAGGTTGCGCGCAGCACCCAGACCGATGGGGATCGACAGGGCGATGCCGAACGCCGTCGATATGACGGTCATCCACAGGCTTTCGAGAATGCCTTCCACGATATCGCCGCCGCGCGACGTGAAATCCGGTGGAAAGAACGATGAAAAGAACCGATAGGCTCGCGGCATCCCATCGGCGACCCGCCCCCAGTTGGCGTCCATGGTGCCGAGCGCCAGCGTTATATACACGGCGGCGCCGACCATAAGTCCCCAGCGCAGCAGCGGCCGCTTGATGAACGGCGGGCGTTTCCAGGTCCGTCGGGCCGCGGGGACCGGGCCGGAGGTCATGGCGCCGACCCTCCGCTTGCGCTATCCGCTTCGTCCTGATCGTCATCATCCTGTACGGCGCGGATGGTTTCCGACCAGTCCTCTTCGCCATAGATCTGCGTCAGCACGTCGACGGTCAGTCCGTCGGGTGGGCCGTCGTAGACGATCGTCCCCTCGTCCAGGCCGACGATGCGTTTGGAGAACATCTGCGCCAGCAACACGTCGTGAATATTGATGATGGCGGAGAGGCCGCGCTCTTCGCACAGCTCGACGATGAGACGCATGATCTGACGCGATGTCTTGGGGTCGAGCGACGCCGTGGGTTCATCCACCAGCAAGACTTCCGGGTTCTGCACCAGGGCCCGGCAAATGCCCACCCTTTGGCGCTGGCCGCCGGACAGCTCGTCGGCCCGCTTATCGACCATGTGGTCGAGGCCGACGCGCTCGAGCAGGCGGAATACTTCGTCGATATTGCTTTGCGGAAACCTGCGGAAATAACTGCGCCAGAAACCGACGTAGCCGAGGCGGCCGGAAAGCACGTTTTCCATCACCGTCAGGCGCTCCACCAGGGCGTATTCCTGGAAGATCATGCCCATGCGCCGCCGCGCCTTGCGAAGCTTGCCGGAGTTCAGGGCGGTGAGTTCCAGATCATTCAGATAAACCGAACCGGAGGTCGGCTCGACCAGCCGGTTGATGCAGCGGATCAGCGTCGACTTGCCGGCGCCGGAAGGACCGATCAGAGCCATCACCTGGCCGTCGGGCACCTCCAGGTCAATGTTCTTTAGGGCAAGATCACCGGTCTTGTAGCGCTTGCACAGGCCGACAAGCCGCAGCATGGCATCCCTCGTATGAATTCATTGCTGAAGGTGAATAGACTCCGCCCGCGGGTTCGGTCGGAATGGAACGCCGCGGGCGGAGATAAAGGCTTATTTACAGGTGTACTCGATGCCGTTAGCCGAATCGATCTTGCGGATGACGTTCCAATCGAACTTGTGCACGATCGAGACGAATTTGGCTTCGCCGGATTTCTCGAACTCCTCCTTGAGGGCCGAGCCTTCCCATTCAAAGGTGAAGAAGGCCTGCTTGATCTGAGCCGCCAGGGTCGGATCGAGGTTGTAGACGTGGCCGTAGCCGGTGGTCGGGAAGGTCTGCGATTTGTAGATGGTGCGGATCAGGGCCGGATCCACGACCTTGCGGTCAATCATTCGACGCATGACCGAGTTGGCGATCGAGGCGACTTCGTAGTCCTTGTTGGCGATGCCCAGCACCGAGTTGTCGTGCTTGCCCGAGAAGTTGGTCTTGAAATCGACGTCCTTGATCAGACCGAATTCCGACTTCAGCAGCGCCGACGGGGCCTTGTTGCCCGAGTTGGAGGTCGGCGAGGTGAAGGTCAGGGTTCTGCCCCTGATATCGGCCGGCGTCATCATGTCGCTGTCAGCGGGAACGATGATTTCCATCTCGTAGCCGAAGGAGCCGTCTTCCGACGCCATCATGGCAAACGGCGAAAATCCGGCGCAACTCACGGCGATCGGGTTGCTACCCGTGTTGAACCCGGCGATATGCAGACGGCCCGAACGCATGGCTTCCAATTGGGCGGCATTCGACTGCACCGAGAAGAAGAGAACCTTCTTGCCCGTCACCTTCGCCATATGATCGATGAAACCAGCCCAGACAGACTTGTAAACGGCCGGATCCTCTACCGGCGTGTAGGCGAAGATAATGGTATCCGGATTGACCCAATCGGCCGGATCGGTCGGCAGATCGGCGATCTGATCGCCGTCGCGGTCGCAATATTGTTTGTCGAGGGTGCCGCGCGGGCAATCCTGGGCCGCCAGCGGCGACGGCAGCGCGGCCAGCAGGCCGAGCACCGCGGCGCCCGCGATGAAACTGAAAAACCGGTCTCTTATCGACATATTATGTCTCCCTGTTTGAAAAAACTGTTTGTTCGGCCCTCATGAAACACGAACAGGAAGCAGATGCCAACAGCAAGTTTGAAAACTCAGGCGGGTACCGCCTCGCCAAGATAATCGACGGCGGCCTGGGCGCCGCCCTTGCCGTGGGGGATGCCGAGGGCGATCAGGCCGACCTCGATCACCGTCAGGGTGCCGAGTATCATCGGCGCGTTGACATGGCCCATATGGGCGATGCGGATCGCCTTGCCGGCGAGATCGGCGATGCCGCCGCCGACCACCACGCCGCATTTTTCCTTGCAATAATCGAGCAGCGGCTGAGGCGGGCAGCTCATCCGCACGTTGGTCACCGAATCGGCGCGCTCGGCGGGATCGATAATATTGAAGGACAGGGTCTGGCCTTTGCTCCACACGGAGACCGCGCGGCGTGTCGCCTCGGCCAGCAGGCGATGGCGCTGGAAGACATTTTCCAGGCCTTCCTCGAAGATCATGTCGAGGGCCTTGCGCAGGCCGAACAGTAAATGCTCCGGCGGCGTGCCGCAGTATTTATGGTAATGCTCCTTGCCTTCGCGATGGGTCCAGTCCCAATAGCGGGTGCGCAGACCGGCGCCTTGGTGGGCCGCCACGGCCTTGTCGCCGGCGGCGACGAAGCTCAGGCCCGGCGGGGTCATCAAACCCTTTTGCGAACCGGCGACGGCGATATCGACGCCCCAATCGTCCATGTCGAACGGCATGGTGCCGAGGGAGGCAATGGCGTCGACCATGAGCAAAGCGCCGTGGCCGGCGGCGTCCATGGCCTTGCGCACCGCGGGTATATCGTTGAACACGCTCGAGGCGGTATCGACCTGGACCACCATGACGGCGGTGATCTCGGCGTCCGCATCCTGGCGCAAGCGCGCCTCCAGGGCCGCCATATCGACGGCGCGGCGGGAATCACCGGGCAGGATTTCGACCTCGACCCCCATCATCGACGCCATCTCGCCCCATCCGATGGCGAAGCGCCCGGACTCGAGGACCAGCACCTTGTCGCCCCGCGACAGGGTGTTGCTGACCGCCGCCTCCCAGGCGCCATGGCCGTTGGCGGCGTAGATATAGGTCCGCCCCGCAGTGCCGAAGACCCGGCGGAGATCGTCGAGGCAGGTCGCGGTGATCTCGACAAGCCCGCCCGAGTATATCTCGATGGCCGGGCGGTGCATGGCGTTGAGGACTTCGTCGGGAATGTTGGTCGGACCCGGGATGGCGAGAAATTCACGGCCGCTACGGACGGACATCAGGCAGGTTTCCACTGTGGTTATGGGTCTCTATCACCGATCCAAGGTATAATGTCCAGTCACAGCTTGCGGCCGTAATTTCCCGTCAGACTTCCCAGGGCAGCTTCGCCGCTTCACGGGCGGCGGCGGCGCGGGAGACGCCGATGTCGGCGAGCAGGCGGTCGTCGAGCCGGCGCAGGTCATGGCGCTGGCGGGAGCGATCGTTCCAGGCCAGGCCGACCCTGAACAACCGGATCGCATGATCGGCAAAGACCTTGAATGAACTCTGGTTTTCGGCCGGGGGCGAAAAACCGCCGCCCGAAGTCATCGTGGTGCAGGCGGCGGGTTGCAAATAGGTGGTCATGATGGGTTCTCCCGTTGGCTGGCGCCGGCCCGCGTATGGGGCTCGGCGCGGATGCTTGACTGGAGGAGAGATAGGCTCGGGCGGGGTCGGTCACAAACGATAAATTCTCATGATTCGGATAAGTTTTTCTCATCCCATACCCAGAGGTTGGAAAATCCCCCTCACCATTTGAATAAAAGCCGATATATCCATCGTTGAGCTTCCTTGCGGGACGGAATATATCTAAACTAGATTAGCTAAGCTTATTCATCATACCCGGCATACCTTGATCGCATGGCCAGACGACTGCCCTCGCTCAACGCGCTGCGCGCCTTCGAGGCCGCGGGCCGCCATCTGAGCTTCACCAAGGCGGCCGAAGAGCTCAACGTGACCCAGGCGGCGATCAGCCATCAGGTCAAGGCGCTCGAGGAGCGTCTCGGCATGACGCTGTTCCGCCGCCTCAACCGGGCCCTGCTGCTGACCGATGCGGGCCAGAGCTATTTGCCGCCCCTGCGCGAGGCCTTCGACCGCATGACCGAGGCCACCCAGCGCCTGCGCGCCCATGACGCCCGCCGCGTGCTGACCATCACCACCCTGCCCTCGATCGCCGCCAAATGGCTGGTGCCGCGCCTCGGGCGCTTCCGCGCGGCCCATCCCGACATCGACCTGCGCCTCGATGCCTCGCTCCATCTCACCAACTTCGCCCGCGAGAATGTCGACGCGGCCCTGCGCTACGGGCGCGGCAAATGGGACGGCATGCGCGCCGACCGGCTGATGACCGAGGATTTCTTTCCGGTCTGCAACCCGGGCCTGCTCGAAGGCGCGCATCCCCTGCGCGAGCCCGGGGACATTCTCCACCACACCCTGCTCCATGACGACAGCCGCACCGACTGGACCATGTGGTTTCTCGCCGCCGGCGTGGTCGGCGGCGATCCGACGCGCGGCCCAGCCTTCACGGATTCGAGCCTGGTGCTGCAGGCTGCCGTCGAGGGCCAGGGGGTGGCGCTCGGGCGCGGCGCCCTGGCCGCCGCCGATCTCGACGCGGGCCGCCTGGTGAGGCCCTTCGACATCAGCCTGGAAGCGGAGTTCGCCTATTATATGGTGTGCCCCCTGACCACCGCCGATCACCCCAAGATCGCCAGCTTCCGAGAATGGCTCCTCGCCGAGGCCGAGGATTTCGTTTAGGGGTAGGCGGCGACCACCCCCGGCCGCCGGCCGGCCCAGGGCTGGGCGGCTTCGAGCTGGGCGGCGAGGCGGAAGAGGGTGGCCTCGTCGCCGAAGCGGGCGATGAACTGGGCGCCGATCGGCAGGCCCGCGCCATTCCAGGTGAGCGGCACCGACATGGCCGGCGTGCCGGTCGCGTTGGACAGGGGCGGGAACGCGGCGAAGCCGTGGATTTCGGCGGCATAGGCCTCGAAATCCTCGGTCGCCGGGTCGAGGGCGCCGATCAGCAGGGGCGGCTTGGCCAGGGTCGGCGTAAGCAGCAGATCATACGCCGTGAAGAACCGCCCGAATTGCCGGCCGACCCGGTGCAGGCTATCGACCGCTGCCGCGTAATCGGCGCCGCTCACCTGATCGGCCAGGCCGGCGATATGCCAAGTCATGGGTTCGACCAGGGACTCGGGCGCGACGCCGAGCTCGGCGGCCCTCGCCTCGATCCCGGCGCGCAGGCAGGAAGCGATGATCTTGACCCTCTGCTCATCGATCTCATCGCGGTCGTAATCGGGCTCGGCCTCCTCCACATGATGGCCGAGATCGGCGCAGAGCGCCGCCGCATGGTCCATCGCCGCGAGACAGTCGGGATCGACGGGCGCGCCGTTCGACGGCCGCCCCGATACGGCGATGCGCAAGACCCCCGGATCGGCGCCGACCTCTTCGAGGAAGGGCCGCACCGGTTGCGGTGCCCCGTAGGGATCGCCCACATCCTCGCCGATGATGGCGTCGAGCAGGGCGGCGCTGTCGCGCACGCTTAACGTCACCGCGTGGCTCACCGACATGCCGGCCCAGCCCTCGCCGCCGCGCGGCCCGGTCGGGCTGCGCCCGCGCGTCGGCTTGAGGCCGAACAATCCGCAGCACGACGCCGGCACGCGGATCGAGCCGCCGCCGTCGCTGGCCTGGGCGATGGGCAGGATGCGCGCGGCGACCGCCGCCGCCGCCCCGCCACTCGAGCCGCCGGGGGTGTGGTCGAGGTTCCAGGGGTTGCGCGCCGGGCCGTGGAGCAAAGGCTCGGTGGCGTAGCTCAGGCCCAGCTCGGGAGACGTTGTGCGCCCGAAGATCACCAGCCCGGCGCGCTTGTAGCGGGCGACCAGGGTGCTGTCGAAATCGCAGATGAAGTCTTCATAGAGCCGCGAGCCGTTGGTCAGGGGCGTATCCCGCATCTCCGCGCCGAGGTCCTTGAGCAGGAAGGGAACACCGTGGAAGGGACCGTCGGGCAGGTCCGCCTCGATGGCGGCGCGGGCGCGGTCCTCGAAGCGCGAGGTGACCGCGTTGAGCTGCGGATTGAGCGCCTCCAAACGGGCCAGGGCCTCGTCGAGCAGCTCGTTCGCGCCGATCTCGCCGCCCCGAACCAGAGCGGCCAGGCCGAGGCCGTCGTAGGCTTCGTATTCTGCAAACCGGCTCATGCTTATTCCTAACGATTCGCGGTGGAGATTTTAGTCTTCTGTAGCTCCGAGAAGACTTGAGGGGTACAAATTCGATTGTGTACTGCTACTCTAACGAACCTTGAATATCTTTTTCGATCTTCTCAAATAGGTCTTCACGATCTTCTTCGTCAGAATAATGCGATGGGCTGTTCTCAAACCGGACTAAAGAATACGACTCGTCGTAATATTTCGAATAAAAACCCGCCTCGACTGCCGTGCGCTGAGAATTCCAAACACCCACGGGAAGTTCTACACCAGTCCTAGGCCGCAGACTCATTATACCGCAGCCAGATGCGAATGGACGCGAGCTTGATCATGGCCATGTAGTTCGCCGCCAGCTTGTCGTAGCGGGTGGCGATACGACGAAAGTGTTTGATCTTATT
>Ga0066376_10005757_pt1 | contig 10405 bp, 10 predicted proteins | sample Knorr_S15_td_Bot_FD_77009 | JGI IMG/M metagenome (GOLD analysis project Ga0066376, IMG submission 77009) | Marine microbial communities from Southern Atlantic Ocean transect - Knorr_S15_td_Bottom_ad_5009_LV_A | ecosystem: Environmental > Aquatic > Marine > Oceanic | place: Southern Atlantic... | reverse complement strand
GTCATGATACATACTCCTCGAGGCCGCCAAAAGGCATTATCCGAAGGGGCCCCTCATCCGGAGCTGGTGCCGCGCCACCTGTCATATCAGTAGGCGTTTCGGAATCAAGCCAGACGGCGTAAATCTCATCAGGTGAAGCAGGTATAACATCGGATACGATAAAATCTATAGCCACAAAACCTCCCATGTATTTTTCGTTATAAATTAATGATGTTACGCTTCAATCGGTAATTTCTAACCATATCGACTTGAATCGGAGTTTCCCGAGATGTCTTGTATGCATTGATATCCCCCTTTCTCAAATCTGCTATTCGTTGCATCACCTCCCCGCGTGACAGGCCGTATTTCCTTTTCAGATAACACCCTATCACTAACGGGTTCATCAATTGTTGGTCCTTGAAGGTTCATTTATCGTGTGCGGGTGTTTGCCTCGCATACATGATGATGACTTTCCTAGGATAAAGAGAGAGGACACCATGATGAAGGAAATAACCCAGGATCAAAAGAATGTGTCAAGTATAAATCGATGAGTGTCACATGATATGACGTCCGGATTAAAATTCTTTAAACTGTGTATAATTGTAAACGTCCAGATCTCATATATGACAATGGCATTAAGGATGAGCCTACTGATTTTGCCATTTTTCTAATCGGCCGTTTGCTCCCTTTTTCACACATACCGATATTGGGGCTTCCATACTGGAATGTGCAACAATCACAGGCCGTTGATCGTTTGGGTAATGAACGTCAATCCATCCGATTATCTCATGGCCATAGTGATCCCCGATGAAGAAATCCAGGAAGAGGACATCCGGGTAGGTCTTGTTTTCAAATTCATACCGTAGATCCGGCCAATTATCGAAGGACTTAAGCTCGCAGTGCGCTCTAATTTCAGCGCCAAAGCCCTTGACCCAGGCATCTCGATTATCTTGTTTATCATCTATAAACCAGATTCGGCGCAAAGCATTTCCCCCAAAGCCCAGGATACTTCATGTGGTATATTTACATGATACGGTGTGGAGACAACTCTCTGTACACAGGTATTGCAACCGATGTAGAACGCAGATTCGAAGAACATCAGAGGGACAAAGGCGCGAGGTACCTCCGGGGACGTGGGCCTTTACAGCTCGTGTTCCAGAGAGCAGTAGGTACCAGGAGCCAGGCTTCGAAGGTTGAACATCAGATAAAAAAGTTGTCGAAAGTACGTAAGGAAACACTCATTTCGGGTGGTGAACTTTTGGAAGATTTCCTGACATCACGTTGATGAGATAGGTTTATTTTAACGCATATATTCTAACTTTTTTCGGCGATGAGCCTCTTTATTTCCGTATTCTAATGTTGCAGGAACTACCTTTTATATCGACTAATGCCCACCACCTTCATACCGCCTCTCCCCCGCCGTCACAGCAACCGCCAGGCGATTCTGCAGCGGCGGCAGCGGACAGGTGGCAAAGGCCGTGAAGGCACACGGCGGGTTATAGGCCTTATTGAAATCGATAAACGTGGTACCGTCCGCGCCCGGTGGGTCGACATACAGAAAACGCCCCGCGCCGTATGTTTCCTCTCCGTTGGTTTCGTCTGCAAAAATGACGAAGAGTCGTTCGCCATCGATCGGGTCCAAACGGTATTCCTTGCCATTGATCTCGAATACCAGCGCCCCGGGCGACGGTTGCTCGCGGACCGTGCCGTATACCGTAGGCACGGTGATCATCTTTGGCGGATCGTAGGGTTCTATAGTCGCCTGGACTCGCCAGGCCGGATCGATATCGTACATGTCAACCCCCTTGAACGCCTGAAGATCCGGATGTTCACTGTCCCGAAGTCGCACCGCCTTGCTGCCACCCTCCCGCTCGATGATGAACCAGCTCAATGTGCCATAGGTCAGTTCCGTAGCCCCACGGCCGATGACCAGATCCATAGCCATTATCGGCGCCCCATCATGCAGCACGTCCACACCCGAGTTCACCTTGATGCCGACCTTGCCATCCTTTATAATAAACGACCCCATATAATCCGGTACCTTATCCGCTGGAAACACGAGGTCATTGGATGCATGCGCCCCGAAGGTATGTTCCCCCTCGTCCAGCCAGAACAATCCCGATAAATTCAACCACCCCGTCTGACTCGTGAGCGACGCCATGCGTTTCTCATGCCACTGACTGATTTCCACCTTATGAGCGACAGGATCTACCGGCGGTGGTGGTGGCTTAGGGGTATCACAGGAGATGGTAACTACGAAAAAAACAAGGCCGCAGAGGCTCAGCAGGATGTTTGAATTATTATTTGAAGGCATGTGTAGTCTCCTTATTATCTCCATATCCGTATGGTTTTTTCTTCTGATCAACTATACGGAGAGAGGAAATCGGGGGCCTGCAAGTTTCCTGGTCGATACCGCGATAGAAATCCAAGAAGTGGTGGCGTGGTCAATAGATTTTCTATATTGATAGAATGTGTTTGCAATATACCTCTCGTATGGACCTTGTAGGACCATTCTCGGCAGAAAAACGCTGAACACCCGCACAGTGGAACGAACAGGCCCTGTTTAACAGAATCCGATACACCCCGTGTCTGCCGGGAATCCACTGATTCCGCATCGAGATGAAATCGCGTGTAAAGCTAAAGCGAATCGCTGGCTCGGTCAGATCTGTGGCCACATTGTTCCAGTCGCGATACGCTCGACAGGCCACGGATGTGCCGATCAGATCCCGCATGGTAATCGAAAACTGCTTTGTAAGCGCATGGTCCTGTTCTTCCGGAAACAAATCATTTCTATGATCGAAACGCCTAGCGGCATCCATCACCATTCAAAAATGGTCCATCCACGGGATCTGGGGAAATCGCTTGGGAAATAGCGCGGTGAGAATATTCACCATCTCCGGCTCCAACGGGCGACCCCATACCTCCCAGATGTGTAACGGATAGAACAACCCGAACAGTAAGCCGGTCAATGCCGCCTGGGGTATGGCCACATCAGGGTCTTCCAGATGATCACCGGGCAACGTTTCTACCGTCACCTGGCCCCGATTCAACTTCAACGCTACACCACCAATATCGGTATCTATAACAATCCGTTGTTGCAGATCCTTATACGCCGATTTCTGCAGGCGCTCATGGAATACCGGCTTCATTTTTCTCAGCGTCGAGGCGAGATTGATGATTTTGGCCATGCCGCCTTTTTTATAAGGGACTTTAACGGACTGAACGCCTTCATGCTCTAAAACGCACAGACGGGATAAAGGCAGGTCCGACGGCAGATCCAACCGGATGGAGGTTAGGCCTGACGATAACGCCTTTCGGGCCAGGGTACGTAACAGGGCATCATGTATCCGAGGTGACGGATGGACGCCGGCTTCATGTACCACTAGCTGATGCCCCTTGATCCTGGTGAGGGCGTAGCCGGATAGCTTGTCTCCGTCGGTAACCACCACCCCGTCAAAATCAGGGGCTCGTCGGAGCCAATTCCAGTGGGCGGTATCCCGGCGAGTGATGCCGGGTGTGTCCCGATAGGCGTTTCCGTAAAAAGGGGGGAGCAACGACATATCCGACCGACGTAATGCCCGGCTGCCCGGTACTGAGGGAAACGACTGTAACTTCTGTAACCTGGCAAGGCCCTCGATGGTGGTGGTATATTCCGGCAGAACCGTCATATATCCAAACCGATTGTAATAGTCTTCCGGTATGGAAAACAGTATGGAGACATCGAACCCCTCCTGTGCCATAAACGCCATCGTATCGTTCATCAGCATGGTGGCCAGTCCGCGTTTCCGAAAGGCCGAATCCGTGCCCACAGACGCAATGCCGCCCATACGAAGCGTAGACGATCCGATACAAAGTTCCCTGTCGATAATGTATAATTGCGCCACAATCCGCCCATCTTCATCTTTGATGGTCCGAATCAACGCGTCCGAATGCCGGGGGTGCCGGCGCATCCGCCGGCAAAAAGCGAATTCTTCATGGTACCGACTGAACACCCGTCCGGCAAATTGATCTGATTCAAGGCGTCGTGCTTTACTTGCCCCAGCCATCGAACCGATATTCCATTCTATATCCATATCCATGTAAACAATTCCCCTGACCAGCGGTTCACTCGGTGGGGTTATAGCCCGAACTCGGAACTTTCTACTCGGCACTCGGACCTGCCTATATACTGCCCACTTGTCCACCTGCCCACCCTCATCTCCCCACCGCCTGCTCATGCGGTTTCGTCTTTATATTCGGTAGTCGCTCCCAATACCTTGCCGTGGGTGAATCCCGCCAGTCTTTATCCAGCGTATCCCAGGTGAATGGCTCCCCAAGCCAATTATAATGTGGTTGCAACCAGCTTTCGACAATCGAATGGCTTTGACCGGTGTACCGAAAATCTATCGATAGCCGTAACACATCATGCGTATGGTTATCCGCTGCCGCGTGTACGGTCAATGCTTTGAAAATAAGAACATCTCCCAGGCGGTAGTCGGCCTGAAACCATTCCAGATCCGGATCGACATCGACGGCATGGCCGCCCGGTCCTGGAGCCGTATGTGCAGACAGAAAACCGGCTTTATGACTGCCTTTCAGCAGCTTCAAGCCACCAACTTCCGACGGAACATCTCCCAGAGGCGCCCAGCAGGATAATGTTTCTGTGGAACCGCCGACATAGAACCAGTCCTGATGCGGCTGGGTGCCGCGCTCATTATCATTCGGAAAGGCAATGCGGGCGATGGTCATCGGCAGGGCAAAGACCGGTTCTTCAAAAAGGTCCTCCATCATCCGGTGCATCTGATCATGTAACTTAATTCGATGAAACGCCTCCAACGCCTGAATCTTAGCATACACAGGCCGCCAGGCCTTCGACCCTTCCACCAGCGGTTCATGATCCGTTAACCCATCCATAAGCGCCGACCCTTCCTGCAACCAGCCTTCTTCCCGACAAAATTCCAGAATACACCGCCGTATAAACAACGCCTCCTCCTTCGGAAGGATATCCCTTATGAACAGATACCCATCCTCCTTCAACCGCTTTCGAAGCGCTCCCGGCTGATCCAACAAATCATTTGATTCAGTAAAATAGTTCAATGAAACCCCTTCCGCTTATCCCACAATCTAAAATCCGAAATCCGAAATCTCTCTATCCCTTCTGAAGCACCCGTCCCGCCAGCACCCCCATATGCTCACCCTGATCAATCACCACCGCCCCGTTGACCAGCACATAGTCGATCCCCTGCGCATATTGATGCGGATTCATGAAATCCGCCCGGTCGATTACAGTGACCGGGTTGAACACCACCAGGTCCGCCGCCAGACCTACATCGACTTTACCACGATCCTTCAAACCGAGTCGTTGCGCCGGCATACCGGTCATTTTATGCACTGCTGTGGGCAGATCGAAGAAACGGTCATCCCGGCAATACTTGCCCAACACACGAGGAAACGTGCCGTAATAACGCGGATGCGGCGTAGTTTCGCTCAGAGGGCCATACGTGGCGGCGGCCCCGCCGTCGGAGGCAATCATGACAAGGGGATGGGTCAGCACGGATTTAATCTCTTCCTCGCTCATCCCGAAACCGACCATACCCACGCTGCCATTCTCATTGATGAGTAGCTGACGGACAAATTCAAAGGGATCTTCTTTACTTTCGGCAACGATTTCAGATACTCGTTTACCGATATGAACCTGGTGTTCCTCTTTGCTGACACTTGTAATCATGACGGCGCTCCAGTCTCCGAGCATATCAATTTTCGCCAAGGCCGCCCGCTTCATCCGGGCTAACAGAGCCGGTGTCTGGAGTCGTTTAACGAAGGCGTCTGTCCCGCCGTCCCGAAAACGCGTTGGAAATAAATTCCGGAGGGTGGTTTGATAGGCGATATAGGGATATCTGTCGAGCGTGATATCCATGCCTTCCGCGTTGGCCTTTTCAATGATCTCGAAAGCCTGACTGATTTTGTCCCAATTCCTTTTGCCGGACGCTTTGAAATGGGAAATTTCAAGCGGGATCTCCGCTTTCCGGGCAATATGGATGGCTTCCTCGACCGCCTCAATCAGCCGATCGTCCTCATTACGCATATGTGTGGCATAGATGCCGTCAAAGGATCGAGTGACTTTGCCCAGTTCGGCGATCTCATCTTCATTAGCAAAACTGCCCGGGGTGTATTCCAGCCCGGAGGAAAGGCCCCAAGCGCCTTCAGACATCGCCTGTTCGACAAGGGCCTTCATTACATCGATCTGCCGGGCTGTAGCCCGCACATTCTTATTGCCGACCACCAACCTCCGGATCGTTCCCTGCCCTACGAAGGAGATAAAATTGACCCCAATCTGGTTCTTCTTCAGCGTGGCAAACAAGCCCGTAAAATCCTTCCAGTTGATATCAACCTCGTAACGGGCCCCATAACCTTCCTGCAATCCTTTGAGTTGGGTATCCGTTAACGGCGCCAGCGACTCCCCATCCTGCCCCGCCACCTCGGTCGTCACGCCCTGACGGATCTTACTCTCCGCCTTGGGATTGACCAGGAGCGCCAGGTCTGTATGAGAGTGAATATCTATAAAACCGGGACACACGATCATACCGGTCGCATCAATCACCCTTTTGCTACCGTTATCCCTCAACGACCCCATTTCAACCACCTGATCCCCGATGATTCCGACATCCGCAGAAATCGCTGCCGCGCCGGTCCCGTCGATGACCATACCCCCGGTGATCAGCACATCATACTTCGGCTGCTGCGTACATCCCCCCAACAAGGCGGACATACCCACCGTAGCGGCGCCGGCGCCGGCCAGTCCCGTGGTCTTGATAAATGTCCTTCGTGTCCAATTCATAGAATACTCCTTACCTCGTTTTAACCATCTACCTTTTTAGCCGCTCTTGGAGTCTATGCAGGCATGTTTTTTCAATATCTGTATATTCCGGATGTCCTGCTAAATTTTTCAACTCATATGGATCATGACTTCTATCGAACAGCAGATAGACTTCCTGTTCGGCGTTGATCGCGATTTTCCATTCCGGGGTCATCATCATACATTCCTGTCGGTATTCCGAGATCGATTCTTCCCGGTGTGGTTGCTCAGGATCGCCAAGGACAGGGCCAAGCGACCGGGCGTCCTGGTCATGCGTTATTTCACCGCCGGCCAGGTCTACCAACGTCGGTCCGACATCAAACCACTCTACCATCGTATTGGAAACAGACCCGGCCAGACCAAAATCCGGCGTACGGATCAATAGAGGCACGCGAACGGCGCCGTCCAGGAAGGTTTCTTTATAGATGAGTCCGGCATCCCCGTTATGTTCACCGTGATCGGAAGTCAACACGATGACCGTATTATCCAGCTCACCCCGTTGTTCTATGACAGATAGAATGTGGCCGATCTGGTCATCGATCAGGGTCACATTCCCCGCATAATCCGCGCGCATGGCGCCGACATCGCCGGGGTCGAGTTGGGGCGCCTGTTCGAATCGTTGATCAATCGTGCCGCGAGGCCGGTCGGAGCGGTCTTCAGGTCTCGACGCGGGGGCAGGCATCTTGCCCGGATCATACCTGTTCGCATAGGCCGCCGGTGTATCCCAGGGTTCATGGGGACCGCCGAAGCTCACCCAGCAGAACCAGGGTTCCGGGCGGTCGTAATTCTTCAAATACCGACTCGCCTGCTGACCGACATAGACATCGGCATACCACGCCAGAGGCAGGGAAGACGGTCGAACCATATACGGTTTGTTGGCAAAGCGATCCTTGAAATCCTGCCGATACGCTTCCCACAAACCATGATCCTGCCAGGCAGCGGTCATATGGCTCAATACCCGGGTGCTGGCACGTGGACCACCGATTTCGTTCACATCGTCGAGACCGTACGCATGCATCAGGTGCTCCCGATCCCGCAAATCGCCCTTGTGCGGATGCAGGTGCGTCTTACCGAAAAGACTCGTGCGATACCCTGCCTCACGAATCGCCTGCATCCAGGTTAGCGTTTCCGGCGGCAGCGTATGTTCCATATTATTCCACACCCCGGTGTGGTGTGGATACAAACCCGTAGCCATCGACGTCCGGGCAGAAATACAGACCGGCGAGGTCGTCACGCATTGCGTAAACCGCATGCCCTCTGCCGCGATGCGATCCATATGCGGCGTCTCTATCCACCCGCCGCTGCATCCCATGGCATCCCATCGCTGCTGGTCGGTCATGAGTAGTAGGATGTTGGGATATGAGTTCATTGGTGATTGGTGATTGGTGATTGGTGATTGGTGATTCATTACTCTGCACGCTGCACTGTCTTTCAAGTATTTTTCCTGCTCTATATATAACTCAACCGCCCCTTCCCATTGCATGCCTGTAACAGTCGCCCCATGTATCGTACCGTCCTCCATGGATTCAAAAAAACGGACGACGTTCAGGTTGGCCCCGCGGAAGTCGGTATTTGTGAGATCAGCGCCGGCGAAATTAGCGCCTTCGAGGTCGGCCTCTTGTAGGTCGGCACCAGATAAATCTGCATCACGCAGATCGCTATTGGTGAGATTGGCGCCGCTCAAATCCACACCCGCCAACCGAGCGCCGCGTAAGTTGCAATTTTTAAATTGCAGGCCGTGCATGTCAAGGCATTTAGGGGCCCAGCCTGACAGGTCGATGCTGATGATGACTTTGTCTCTATAGCGGTCAAATGAGTTGGCTTCTCGTAACCGGGCAATAGCTTTTGGTTTCATCGTTCCCGTTTCATACCGCTGGTCACCGGGCCAGGGATCGGCATTGTGATGATATAAACTGGTACGCTCCCAGAAGCCGGGACGGTCCTCTGCGAGTAGAGAAATATGGTGGACCCATTTGAGGCTTTTGTATAAATACCGGGCGGGCGTCAGTGTCCGTACGGGATACCCGTGTTCCACGGCCAGCGGTTCACCGTCGGCATGGGTCACCAGCCAGGTTTCAAGCCGGGCGATTTCGATGGGCAGGGAGGTGTCATGGTTACGGGCGGAATACGCCCCGAACCAGACATATCCGGCGCCTTGTTTCGGTTCGGCCTGATTCAACAGATGCGCCAGTGGAAATCCCGTAAATCGTATGCCTTTGTAGGACCAGCCCGTGACACAGTGAATGTCCGTCATCAATTCATAAGTGGATAAGGCGTATATCTCATCCAGAGTCAGTTCAAACGGCTTATCAACCAACCCATCCACGACCAACCGCCAGTTCGCCTCATCCAACCCCGCTTCCGTCGGGTCCCGCTCTCCGGTCACACGAAACCGATCCGTAGCTGTCTGGCCAGGAGGCAGCCAGTTGGATTTTTGAATTATGAATTTTGAATTATGATTGCTATCAGACATAAACTCACTGCATCAATATTAGTACACGCACGGCGGGCCGTGCACCTTTCAACTCACCATTTCACCAAATCACCACTTTTTTATCTCACCACTTCACCAATCCCAACAGTTTCTTCCCTAAATTCGTCAACTCCGCCGGTGGATTCTGCCCTTCTATATGCCGATCATCTCCAGGAAAAACATTGCCCGCCGGTGGCAACCGATCCCGCCACATGTTGATGCGATCTTGTCGCACTTCTTCATTATAGTCACCAACAGGAGACATGGTAATGAATTGGGCTAATCGCGGTTTATTCGATGTGTTGCGGCCGTTACCATGAGGTAAAAAGCTATGCCATATAAGCAGGTCGCCTGCTCTTCCAGGAATAGGTACAACGTCCAGTTTCGAGATTTCCACTCCCAATGCATCCCGATCTTCCGATTGCGTTTTAATCCATTGCTCATACTTGTGATGGAACCCCGGAACACACTGAAAGCCCCCCTGATTTTCGGCCGTATCCGTTAAATAGAGCACACCCTGTACACGTAACCTGACTTTTAATTCTTTAAACGTATCCAGGTCCCAGTGTATCATGCCGACATGATCCCAATCCGGCTTATCCGGCCGCACGGGCGGTTTCATATTCGCCCGATCCATGCTGCTTAAGAGTTTCTCCGTACCCAAAATCTCGGCAAACGCCTGATGCACCCTCGGACATTGACGATTGTTCCACAGACTCTGCGTCTGGTACATCTCGACCATCCCACCCGATTTATGTGGCGCGTGATACCAGTCGTCCGGATCATCCAGGTTCATTCCCAGGAACCACCATATATCATCAACAACCGCCTGGAGATTCTCCTCCGGAACCGCTTTGGGGATGACCACATAGCCGTTTTTTTCCCAGAACGCGAGGTCGTCGGGAGAAAGAAGGGGAATTTTGAATTTTGAATTTTGAATATACACCCGGACCTTACTTGTACCCATAATCAGTTCAATACCTATACTAGACTGTTTTTAAATCATAATTCAACCATCATAATTCAACCATTAACATCCCTACCCTCCCATCCTCATCTTCAACCCCATCCCATGCAACGCCTGCTTGATATCCTGGACGGTATATTCCCCGTAGTGT
>Ga0066376_10005751_pt1 | contig 10411 bp, 10 predicted proteins | sample Knorr_S15_td_Bot_FD_77009 | JGI IMG/M metagenome (GOLD analysis project Ga0066376, IMG submission 77009) | Marine microbial communities from Southern Atlantic Ocean transect - Knorr_S15_td_Bottom_ad_5009_LV_A | ecosystem: Environmental > Aquatic > Marine > Oceanic | place: Southern Atlantic... | reverse complement strand
TGCAAGGGCTCCTTCGACGGCAAACGAATCATCGGTATCCGCCTGAACTGGGATAAGCGCTATATCACCCTCGCGCCCATCGCTACCGTACTTGGACTCGCGTTTAAGCTCTATGACCCGGATCACCTTCTTGGCGATCGTGACGAATACGGCATTACGGTCGCGTTAATTCCAACCAATCTTCCGGGCGTGACGTTCGGCCGCCGGCATCTCCCGGTCGGTATGCCGTTCCAGAATGGTCCCACCCAGGGTAAGGACGTGTTCGTCCCGCTGGATGCGATTATCGGCGGACCCGAAATGGCGGGTCAGGGATGGCGAATGCTGGTTGAGTTGCTCTCGGTGGGGCGCGGCATCACGTTGCCGAGCAACGCGTTGGGCGGCGCCAAGGCTGCCGTGTACGCGACCGGCGCGTACGCGCGTATCCGCCGCCAGTTCAATCTACCGATCGGAAAATTTCACGGCGTCGGCGAGGTCCTGGCGAGAATGGCCGGCAAGACCTACATCATGACCGCCGCATCGCAAGTTACTTGTGCGGCCCTGAATTCGGGAGAGAAACCAGCCGTCCCTACCGCTATTTTGAAGTACCACAACACGGAATTCGGGCGAGACGTTGCCATCGATGCGATGGATGTGCATGGCGGCAAGGGCATCATGCTGGGACCCAGTAACTATCTCGCCCGCAACTACGAATCCGTGCCTATTGGCGTTACGGTCGAGGGCGCGAATATTCTCACTCGAAGCCTGATCATCTTCGGCCAGGGCGCCGTCCGCTGTCATCCTTTCGTCCTCCCCGAACTGGAAGCCGCAGCCGACGAGGATAAGGAACGCGGCCTGATAGAGTTCGATCGATTGCTTTTTAAACACATCGGTTACGCGGTATCGAATGCCGTGCGCTCGCTCGTAATGGGGTTAACGCTGTCTAAGTTTACCAACGTTCCCGCGAGCGGCTGGATTAGGCGTTATTACCAGCGCGTGAATCGCTACAGCGCGTCATTCGCACTGGCAACCGATATCGCCATGCTCACTCTGGGTGGAGAGCTCAAGCGTAAGGAGCTCCTCTCGGCCCGGCTCGGCGATGCACTAAGCTATCTCTACCTCGTTTCGATGGTACTCAAGCACTATCAGGATCAAGGCTCTCCGGAGGCCGATCGACCCTTGGTCGAGTGGTCGTGCCGCATGCTTTTCTACAGGACGCAGGAACAGCTACACAGCTTCTTACGAAATTTTCCCAATCGCTGGATCGCCGCCGGGCTGCGGCTTTTTATCTTCCCGCGTGGCCGAACCTTCTCGTCTCCATCCGATGAACTCGGTCAAGAACTCGTGGAACTCATTATTAACCCAACAGATGCTCGCGAACGGCTGTGCGCGGATATCTACAAGACCCCAGAGCCCAGCAATCCCCTGAGCTTACTGCAGGAAGCATTGCAACTCGCCGAGAAAATGAAACCGCTGGAACGGAAGGTATTCGACGCGAAGCGCCGTGGCGCTCTTCGCGCCGACGACACGCCGGGGCAGATCGAAGAGGCAAGAAAACACGGCATCATCAGCGCCGCGGAAGCAAAACAGATAATGGCCTTCGATCGGCAAGTCATGGCGCTCATTGCTGTAGACGATTTTTCCCCCGAGGATCTAACGCGCAGCGCGCCCGACGTTCGGGAGAAACCCCGCCGGAAGCCCACAGCGAAGAAGAAAGCCAAGCGAAAGACTAGCGGCAGCGCGAAGAAGCGCCCAAGCACATCAGACTAATTCCAGCGCGGGCGCCGTCACAGAAGCCGCTATGCGGGTGGCTGTGCTACATTTGCGGTCCACCGATACCCTCTTGCAGTGGAGAATCTTATGCTCACTCGTTCGCTCATGACCCTAGTCTGTTGTCTGGCAGTGACAGGCTGTAGCCAGGAGGCCAGCGAGCCGGCGAGTGAGGCCCCAGCAGCGGCTGCGGCACCCGCACCCGCGCCGGCACCGACACTGCCGCGGCAAACATCCCCGCAGGGAGCGATGGTCTATATCATCTCCCCTGAAGACGGCGAAGAAGTTCAGAGTCCCGTCACGGTTGTATTCGGTATCAAGGGCGCAGGTATCGCGCCAGCCGGTATCAACCTGCCGAGTACCGGCCATCATCACCTGATCGTCGATAGCGAACTCGCGAGCATGGCCACGCCGATTCCGGCCGATGCTCAGCATATTCACTTTGGCGGCGGGCAGACAGAGGCTACCGTGGAGCTGTCGGCAGGTGAGCACGTACTGCAGCTCGCGCTCGGTGATTATCTCCATATTCCCCACGATCCGCCATTGCTATCCGATCCGGTTACAGTACAGGTGGTTGAATGACGGGACTCCGGGGTCGAAAATAGCGTCGGAGTAGTTCGGGTGACAGCATAGCGGTTCCTAGGAGTCAGGCGTGTATACGCAGTTTTTCGGGTTAACGGAAAAGCCCTTCTCGATTACTCCGGACCCGCGCTATCTCTATATGAGCCGGCGCCACGCTGACGCGCTGGCGCACCTTATCTATGGCATCTCACAAAGCGGCGGTTTTATTCAGCTGACCGGAGAAGTCGGCACCGGAAAAACGACGCTTGTCCGGAGTTTACTCGAGCAGCTTCCTGAGGAAGCCGACGTCGCCCTGATTCTCAATCCTGAACTGACGACACAGGAATTCCTGACGACGATCGCCGAGGAGTTGAACGTCGAGTTGCCGACCGACGGCTCCACGAAATCTCTGGTCGATCGCCTAAGTGCCCATCTTCTGGATGCGCACGCCCGAGGCCGGCGCACGGCATTGATTGTCGATGAAGCACAGAACCTGGCGACTGATGTCCTCGAGCAGGTCCGGCTGCTGACCAATCTCGAGACACCAAAGCAGAAACTTCTCCAGATTATCCTGATCGGACAACCCGAGCTCCGCGAGGTACTCGATCGCGAAGACATGCGGCAGCTGGCACAGCGCGTCACCGGACGCTATCACCTCGAACCTCTGAGCCAGGACGATACGGCCAAATACCTGGAACATCGTATGAAGGTCGCGGGCGCCCCGGGGGCGATTTTCTCTAAGTCAGCCGTACGGGAGATCTTCCGCTGGTCGAAGGGCGTGCCGCGAATCATTAACGTCATCGCTGATCGATCGTTGCTGGCCGCGTATACGCGGCACACGAGAACCGTCGATAGGCCACTTGTGAAGAGGGCAGCAAGCGAAGTCTATGGCAAGCGACTGGTGCCAATCGTCGAACGACGGCTCGTGGCAGGTATCGCGCTCGCCGGTATCGCCCTGCTCGTTCTCGGGACCTGGCGTAGTCTGAACTCTGGCGGTTCATGGGTCCAAACGCAGTTCGGGCGAACACCGGGGTTCACGCTCGATATTTCGGCTATCGGCGGCTCATCGGAAGTCTCTCTCTCGGCACTCCTGGCGGACCGGACTCTACCCAGAGGTACGGACGCGGCATTCGAGACACTGTTCGGTATCTGGGGAATCCAGTATTTGCGTGGGCCGGACACAGCCTGCCAACAGGCGGAACGGCACTACCTGCGATGTTGGTTTCAGAAAGGCTCGCTCAACCATCTGAAGCGGCTCAATCGGCCCGCGATATTGAGTCTGATCGATGAGCGCGGTGAGCAGTACCAGGTGGTCATGACGGCCCTCGATGCGGAAACCGCGGAGTTCACGATCGCCAATCGTACTTACACGGTGACATTGGAGGAACTCTCACGATATTGGTATGGCGATCACCTCATGCTGTGGAAACCTGGTGCCGGCGCCGAAGAGACCTTGTCACCCGGAATGCAGGACAACGGCGTCAGATGGCTCCGGGAGAGCCTTGCGTTGCTCCAAGGCGAGCCGCTACTCGAGCCGAACTCCGAAGTCTATGATCCGGCGCTCGCGGAACGGGTGCGAGACTATCAGCGCAATCATCGCCTCACCGTCGATGGTATTGTCGGCACGCAGACACAGATCGTCATGAATACGGAGTTGGCGATCCCCGGTACTCCGTTTCTCGTAGAGGCTCCGTGACATGTCTTTTATTCTGGACGCGTTGAGAAAATCTGAGAACGAACGGCAGCAGAGCGCAGTGCCCGGAATCAGCGACGTGCCCACCGTCGTGCATGATGCTCGAGTGCCGAAGTGGGTTCTGGGAGTCATCGCAACGCTGTCAGCCGGAATTTTGGTCCTCGGTTGGGCTTGGTGGCAGAGCAGCGGCGAGAGCAACTTTGCGAACGTCCGTCCAAGTGGAGTGCTGCCGCGGACTCAAACCGTACCGCCTGCGAACACGGCAGGCACCGTGAGGAATCTTGCACGGGAGCCTGGCGCGGGGACCGCTTCAGCCTCACAACAGACCACGGCCGCGCCGGTTACTCCGCCCGCGCCTGAACCGAACATTGCCACGATGGTCATCGGACCGCCGACGATGATGGAACTACTCGCCGCCGGTACGGTGTTGCCGGAGATGACTCTGGAGCTGCACGTCTACAGTCGCAACCCAGCTCAACGCTTCATCCGAATCAATTCAGCAAGCTATCGGGAAGGCGATGTGTTGAGCGAGGGACCGCGGGTCGTTTCGATTACCCAAGAAGGCGTTATTTTGGACTCTCGGGGGCGAGAATTCCTGCTCTCCGCCGATTAGAGCTTTTCGAAAAGACTCAGCCGTTATTCGAGCGTTTCCGGTTCGACCAGTTCGGCGCCCTCGTTGCGCGGGTTATTGACGATTCGCCGAACCTGTCGAACCTCGAGTTCGTGTTCCGGCGCCGGTTTCAATAACTCCAAACGCTCATTCTTTGGTGTCTCGCCCGCTAACCAAAGTGCCTGAGCATCCGCCGCAAGTATCGCGGGCATGCGTTCGTGAACTTTCGCGAGTTTCGCGTTAGCGGCCGTCGTGATGATCACGCAGGTTTCCAGGACCTCCTCGCCGCCGCTTCGCCACTGTTCCCACAGCCCCGCGAATGCCAGGCACTCGCCACTGCCGGGACTCATGAAGAATGGCGACTTACCGGCCGGCGTCTGGCCCCATTCATAGAAACCGCTCGCAAGCACGAGGCAGCGGCGGCGTGAAAAAGCTTGCCGGAAGGCAGGTTTCTCGGCGACAGTCTCCGCCCGGGCGTTAATCAATCGATTACCGATACCGACATCTTTGGCCCAATGGGGCACAAGACCCCAGCGCAATAGATCGAGGCTGCGCAGGCCCTGTTCGTCAGCACGTATCGTCGCTACCGATTGACTTGGAGCGATGTTGTAACGAGGTTCGAACGACGCGTCGGCGCTGACGTCGAACTGGCGAACGATCTCCGCCAGCGGCGCGAACATGGCGAACCGACCACACACGTCAGGTCCGTATGCCGGTACCTCGATTGAGCAGGTAAACGACAATCGAGTACAGGACGATCAACGAGACGCCGATAATCGCGTACGCGGTTCCGATCGGTATATCCGAGGACCCGAGCATACCGTAGCGGAACGCATTGACCATGTAGAGGATCGGATTGAGCCGTGCCACAGCTTGCCACGCCGGCGAAAGTAACGAGATGGAGAAGAACACGCCGCCAAGGTACGTCAACGGTGTTAGGACGAATGTCGGTATGACGGAGATCTCATCGAAATTCTTCGCGAATATCGCGTTCAACAATCCGGCCAACGAGAACACCATCGACGTCAGTATCACGACCGATATGGTAACGAGCGGATGAACGATGCTGAGATCGGCGAACAACAGCGCGACGACGGTAACCAGCGATGCAACGGCCAGCCCTCTGACGACACCACCGATGACATAGCCGGCAACAATAGTCGGAAATGCTAGCGGCGAAACCAGCATCTCCTCGAGATGCCGGTGAAGTTTCCCGGAGAAGAATGATGAGACAACGTTACCGAAGGAATTGGTGATCACGGCCATCATGATCAAGCCGGGGGCGATAAAGGTCATGTACGGAACACCGTCCATTTCCCCGATTCTTCGGCCGATCAAGTTACCGAAGATAATAAAGTACAGCGTCATCGTGATCGCCGGGGGTACGATTGTTTGCACCCAGATTCTGACGACACGACGAATCTCTCGGCGGACGATGGTACCTAGACCAACGATGTTGATTCGTAGCAGATTCGGGTCCCGCTGGTCGCGGAGATTCAGCGTTGTAGAAACAAGAGGCTCTTCAGCGGCCATTACGCTGAGCGCTCCTTTGTCTTCTGCGCCACTAGGCCCATGAAGAGTTCCTCCAAGCGGTTGCTCTTGGTTCGCATGCTCGAGACCTGTAGCCCCGTAGCAGACAGTGTACTGAACAACGCGTTCAAATCCTGCTCGCTGGAGACTTCGACCTCTATCTCGTGCTCGTTTCGCAGCCGCACCTGATAACCATCCAATCTGGGTGCCTCATGGACCGGCTGTTGCAGCGTGAGCACGAATATCTCGCGTTGCAACTTGCTCACGACGTTGGCCATGGTGTCGTTCTCGATAATTCGTCCTTCGTCGATAATTGCGATGTTTCTGCAGAGACTCTCGGCTTCCTCCAGATAATGTGTCGTCAGGATGATCGTCATTCCGAAATCGTTGAGCTCGCGCATGAGTTGCCACATGGAGCGGCGGATTTCGATATCCACACCCGCCGTCGGCTCGTCCAGCATCAGCAACCGGGGCTCGTGAACGAGCGCTCTCGCGATCATTAGGCGGCGCTTCATACCACCTGACAGAGTTCGCGCCATGTCATCGCGCCGATCCCAGAGATGCAGCGCCTTTAGATATTTCTCGGCACGCGCCGTCGCGAGCCGGCGCGACACGCCGTAGTAACCCGCTTGGTTGACCAATATTCTATTGCAGGTCTCAAAGACATTGAGGTTGATCTCCTGCGGGACGACGCCGATACACGCCTTTGCGGCATCAGGACGGAGATCCAGATCTCGACCGAAGACGCTGACGTGACCGCTGGTCTTGTTTACCAGTGACGTAATGATGCCGATAGCGGTTGTTTTACCGGCGCCATTCGGTCCCAACAAGGCGAAAAAGTCACCCTCTTCTACAGTCAGGTCGATGCCTTTCAGTGCCTCGAGGCCATTGGCGTAGACCTTGCGGAGCTGCTTGATGGCGAGTGCGTCCAGCGGAACGATCCTCCATACCGCGAGACGCGGAGTCGGAATAAGGAGTTCCCTATTCTACTCAGCAAGCCGGGAAAATACTTAATGAAATATCGCGACGAGGCCGTCGCTCCCACAAATACGGGGACGGTCTACCTAACTATGTAGACAGCTCAACAGGGTTCGTGAGTTAGGTAGACCGTCCCCGTATTTGTGCCCCGTATTTGTGCCGCCTGGCCGCAATACGCCGCTAGAGCTGATGTAGAGAGATAGCCTGACGGACTGGACGAAACTCTGCGTCGGGATGTAACGCAATCATCCTGAGTGCACGCGGCATCTCGGTCTCGGTCCGGCTGATCAACGTAATCCAAAGCGCTCGGGAACGCACAGGTCAACCGGCCGGGCGTGACAGCCAGTAGCGGTAACTCCGACAAGTGAGAGCAACCGACAACCGATATCGAGACGAACGCGCTCGTTTCGAGCTTGCGATGCGAATGATCAGGCACGAAGCTCGGACCGGAACGATCCGCTACTTCACCGGCTTAAACGACGATCGGATCCGCAAAGTCTATACGAGCTATTTTAAATTCGACGAGGGAGCGCCGGTGAAGGACCGCCGCGGCAAGTCACCGACTCAGATCGCACCACTGATTCAAACGCCCGAGCGCACCCTCGAGTCCGGCGTATTCGTCAGCCTGTTACGCGCGAACGGCTTACTCAGCGTTGAGGATCCACCCGGCCCGACTCTGAAAGGTAGTGTAGATCTGGGGCATCGATTCTGCCAATGTTACGAGACGCATTTACTGGTGGTACCCGATCCTATGCTGTCGTTCGAATGGGGATGGAATTTGTTGTTGGGCATCCGCCGCGGAGACAAGCTGGGAATCACGCGTTGCGAGGACTGCTCGATGAGCTATATCTACGATCTACTGGCACTGCCCCGTAGTGCGTGCCCTGCCTGCCTCTCTCTTCAGCTCCCTCAGCACGCCGAATCGATGATCTGATTCCGATGTGCCTTGCCGCATTCTCACTCCAAGCCTCGGCGGAGTACTCGCTCGTTTTCGCCGCGAATCGTGACGAACTGCATGAACGACCGACTACACCCGCTGGTTGGTGGGACGAGTCCCGCGCGATTCTCGGGGGCAGAGATCTGGTTGCCGGAGGAAGCTGGCTTGCCGTAGACCGCAGCGGGCGACTTGCGGCCGTAACGAATTTTCGTGAAATCTCAGATACCGTTTATTCAGTCTCGCGGGGCCGCCTTGTCCAAGACTATCTGGGCTCATCTGTTGGCGCCGAGGAATACCTCGCCGGCCTCGATGCGCATGCGGCCGATTACGGCCCCTTCAACCTCGTGATATTCGACGGAAAGCGACTTCACTACGCGAGCAACCGCGCCCCTGGGCAGGAGCTCGACCCCGGCGTCTATGCGCTCAGCAATACCCATCTCGGCTCGACCTGGCCCAAGGTAACGCACGCGGAGGCGAGATTAACGGCATGTCTCGATAGCGGCGATCTAAGCGCCTGCCTGTTCGACCTGCTGGCCGATCGAACGCTGCACGGCGAATGGCTTGATTCCGATGACCGCGAATTCAGGTTGAAGTCCACTATTTTTCTTCAGGACGATCATTACGGCACGCGCGCATCCACTGTCGTCCTGCTGTCGCGGAATGGCGAACTGCGATTTATCGAACGCCGGTTCGACGCCGACGGCATGCTGGTCGGTGAGAGTAGCGAGTCGTTCGTAACCCGCACTTCGACGTAGGAGCGGTCGCCTGGCCGCGACAGTCGTCGAAAAATCGCGACGAGGCCGTCGCTCCTACAGCGTGCGGCTTAACCAGCGATTGATGTCGTTAATCTCCTCCGCGCACACCGAATGCCCCATCGAATAGCTGTGCCATTCAATCTCATAGCCCTGCCTCTGCAGCGTTTCTCTCGAAGACAGTCCGAGCGCTTCCGGCAGCGTGGCATCGTCGGCGCCGTGCGCCATGAAGACCGGTATGGAGGCGTTGGCCTGACTTTTCTCGGCTTCCAGCGTCCAAGCCAACGGCAGGTAGGTGGACAACGCCAGCACACCAGCCAGGGGAATTGGATAACGTAGCGCGACCTGTAGCGCAATTGCGCCGCCCTGCGAGAAACCCGCGATCACGACCCTTTCCGCGGGTATTCCACGTTCCACCTCCGCGCCGATCAACGCGCCCACTGACGCCGCGCTAGCGTAGATTCCCTCCTCGTCTTCGAGGTCCATGCGCTCCATTGAGAGGATGTCGTACCACGCGCGCATGCGCACACCTAGATTGACGGTCACCGACCGCACCGGGGCGTGCGGAAAAACGAAACGCGTCGCGACCGGCAGCGTCAACTCTCGAACGATAGGCTCGAAGTCATGTCCGTCCGCGCCCAGGCCATGCAACCAGATAACGCTGGCCACAACCGGCTCGCCGGTCGTGATTTCCACGTTTTCGAGCGTATCTACCAAATTCTGCTCCGTATTGTGCTCAGGACCCTTGTGAAATTTGCGCATAACATATATCGTATGCGCAAATTTATGCACGGAGAGCCAGAGACCATGCCAAGCGCCGTCGCCCTACAACACGCTCGCCGGCGCGCGATTGCTAAGATCCTGAAGCGTAACGCCATCGTTCGCCAGGCGGAGTTGGTGCAACGACTTCGCGACGAGGGCTATCACGCGACTCAGTCGAGCGTCAGCCGGGATCTGAAGGACATGGGCGCCGCCAAGCTCCATTCCGGCTATAGCTTGCCCGAACGTCACAACGGCGACAACGAGCAACAACTTGCGGCCGTCGCAGAGTTCGTCCGGGAAATCCGCTCGGCCGGACCGAATATGCTCGTCATCACGACGGCTATCGGTGCTGCGCAACGAGTCGCCCTGACGCTGGACCGAATTGATTGGCCGGAGATCGTCGGCACACTCTCCGGCGACGACACGATTTTTATCGCGACGACGGGCGCGGCTCAGCTACGACGATTGAGCTCCCGGCTGCGGCAGAGTTTAAAGAAGGCGACATCATGACCGAAAACACGAACCCTATCGTATTAGCCTTCTCCGGCGGACTGGATACATCGTTCTGCGTGCCCTGGTTGCAGGAAACCTACGGCCGCCCGGTGGTAACTGCAACCATCAATACCGGCGGGCTGGATGCCGCGGCGACCGAGGCACTGGCCGAACGAGCCAAGCTTCTCGGTGCAGCCGACCACTTCATCGTGGAGGCGCGCGACGAGTTCTTCGAGAAGGTCCTGAAGTTCCTGATTATGGGCAACGTCCGACGCGGTCAACTCTACCCGTTATGTGTCGGCGCGGAACGCGGCATCCAGGCCCGTTATCTTGCGGAACTCGCTACCAAG
>Ga0066376_10005750_pt1 | contig 10411 bp, 7 predicted proteins | sample Knorr_S15_td_Bot_FD_77009 | JGI IMG/M metagenome (GOLD analysis project Ga0066376, IMG submission 77009) | Marine microbial communities from Southern Atlantic Ocean transect - Knorr_S15_td_Bottom_ad_5009_LV_A | ecosystem: Environmental > Aquatic > Marine > Oceanic | place: Southern Atlantic... | reverse complement strand
GTGCTGCTCGGCGACGAGCTCGACGGCCCGCGCGGCCGCATCTACCTGATCAAGAACATGCTGGAGGCCGACAAGCCGGCCACCGAGAAGGTGGTCAAGCATATCGACCGCTGCCTGTCGTGCCTGTCCTGCATGACCACCTGCCCGTCCGGCGTCAACTACATGCGCCTGGTCGATCACGCGCGCGTTCATATCGAGGAGACCTTTGCCCGGCCGCGCGCCGACCGCTGGCTGCGCGGCTTGCTCGCCTGGCTGTTGCCCAAGCCGGCGTTGTTCCGCCTCGCGCTGCTCGGCGCGGCATTCGCGAAACCGTTGCGGCGTCTGGTGCGCGGGCGGCTTCGCGCGCTGCTCGACATGGCGCCGGGTTCCGTGCCGCCGCCCTCAAGCCTCGACCGGCCCGGCGTGTTTCCGGCCCAGGGCGAACGCCGCCGCCGCGTGGCATTGCTGGCCGGCTGCGCCCAGCGTGTGCTCGACCCCGATATCAACGACGCCACCATCCGCCTGCTCACCCGATTGGGCTGCGAGGTGGTGGTGGCGCCGGACGCCGGCTGCTGCGGCGCGCTGACCCACCACATGGGGCGCGCGGCCGATGCCCAGGCCAGCGCGCGCGCCAACGTCGCGGCGTGGTCGGCGGAGATCGCCGGCGCCGGGCTTGACGCCATCGTGATCAACGCGTCGGGCTGCGGCACCATGGTCAAGGACTACGGGCACGTGTTGCGCGACGATCCCGTTTGGGCGGAGCGCGCGGCGCAAGTGGCGGGCCTCGCGCGCGATGTCAGCGAGGTGATCGGCGAACTGGAACTGGCGCCCACGGGTGAAGTTGGCGCGCTAACGGTTGCCTACCATTCCGCCTGTTCGCTGCAACACGGCCAGAAAATTCACGACGCGCCGCGCGACCTGTTGGCGGCGGCCGGCTTCGACGTGCGCGACGTGGCGGAAGGCCACCTGTGTTGCGGCTCCGCCGGCACCTACAATCTTCTCCAGCCCGACTTGGCCGCGCGCTTGCTGGAACGCAAGGTGGCCAATATCAGGCGCCTAGGCGCCGATGTCGTCGCCGCGGGCAATAGCGGCTGCATGAGCCAGATTGGCGGCGCCCTCGACATTCCCGTGGTGCACACGGTCGAGTTGCTGGATTGGGCCACCGGAGGGCCGAAACCGGCCAAGATGGGTTAACGCTTGGCGCATGGTTGCCGGGCGCGCATAATCTTCCCATGCGTGGTTTGATCGTTTTGGTGGTATTCGCGATGGCGGTGTGGGGACAGCCGGGTTGGGCGGCCCAGGACGACCCGCGCCTCGACGGCCTGTTCGCCGATCTGCGAACGGCGGACCAGGCGCGCGCGGCGGTGGCCATCGAGACGGAAATCTGGCGCATCTGGATCGAGACCAAGGACGAGGCGCTTGACCTGCTGATGGCGCGCGGCGCGGCGGCCATGCAATCGGGCAACTATCGCTCCGCGCTGGTCGCCTTCAACGCTATCGTCGAGGCGGCGCCCGATTTCGCCGAGGGTTGGAACAAGCGCGCGACCTTGTACTGGCTGATGGGCGAGCACGAAAAGTCCATCGCCGATATCGACCGCACGCTGGCCCTGGAGCCGCGCCATTTCGGCGCGCTTTCGGGTCTCGCGCTGATCCGCGAGGCACAGGACAAGCCCGATCTGGCCCTCGACGCGCTCAAGCGCGCCGCCGCGGTCCATCCCCGCATGGGCTACCTCGAACAGCGCATCCGGCAACTAAACCGCGCCCTCGGCGAGCCCATCTGAGACGGGCGCCGTTGCGCCTACGTGCAGGGCGGCGAGTCTTCGGTACGGGCGCCGCAGGTGATGTTGCACTGAGGATCGTCGGCGCCCAGCACGAGGCCACCCGCGCGATAGAAGCTGTTGGCGCAGGTCACTTTCGCGACGCTTTCGGTGCTGGCGGTCAAATACGCGTCATCGATATAGCAGGCGAGAAACCGCTCGGTGACGACCAGGGTCCAGTCTTCGGTCACGGTCACTTTTTCCGCGTCCTGGCCCTGCCAGGTGGCCGATTCCGTCGCATGGGTCTTGGCGGCGAGGCTTGGCGCCCACGCCTGGATGCAGCCCTTGGGCGGATTGGCTTTCGCCGCCTCAAGCGCGGCGTCCTCGAGGACGGGGGCCTCGCTGGTCAGATCGGCGGCGGTCACGTCGGCTTTCGCCGTGGCGGTGAACATGAAAAGGGCCGGCAGCAGCGCCGCGGCAAGCTTGAACGTCATTCGATCGGTCTCCCGTTGGTGGTCATGATTGGCGCGGCGCAATGCTATTGCGGCCAGCGCCGGCGGGTCTTTGACATAGATCAAGGAAAAGGGCGACGAATTGATATCGCCGCCCCAAAACGTCGCGCAGCCCGCGCCGCGCGGATCAGGCGAACATGTTCAATCCGGCGAAATCGCCCCTGAGCAGTTGCGCGGTGTCGGAACGGCCCAGCCATTCGCCGATCATGGTGGCGTAGACGCGGCGGAAATCGGTGGTGTAAATCAGATTGCCGTCGTCGAGCTCGGTCAGGCTGGGCGGCGCGCCGTACTGGCCGCCCTTGACCGTGTGGCCGGCCACGAACATGGGCGTCGCCGTACCGTGGTCGGTGCCGCCGCTGGCGTTCTCCGGCACGCGCCGGCCGAATTCGGTGAACACCATCATGGCGATCTCATTGGCGCGGCCGAGCCGGGCGATGTCCTCCAGGAAGCCGTCCATGGCGTCCACCGCGTAGGTCAGCAGGCGCGCGTGCAGATCGACCTGATGAACGTGGGTGTCGAAGGAATTGCCCCGGTATTTCACGTAGTAGAGCCGCGTCGGCATGCCGGCGTCGATCAGCGCCGCCACCTTGCGCAGGTCTTGCGACAGTGGGAGCTCGAGGCCGTAGGACACCGGGGTGTGGTAGTCGCTCCACGCCTGGCGCACGAAGGCGGCGCTTTTGCGGGCGCTTTCCGCGACATCGCTGAGATAGGCCAGGGTCGCGTTCGGCGACTCCCTGTCGCCGGTCAACTGGGCCAGAACCGGAGCCTGCTCGTGGCGTCCCTCGCGCAGGAAGCGGTCCGGGTCGTCGAATACCAGCGGCGCGTGGACGCGCGAGCGTACCGCTAGCGACTGCGCCTTGCCGATATTGACGATCAGGTTCTCGGCGCCGTCGGGCCGCATGGCGTCGGCGATGCGTCCCACCCAGCCGAGTGTTTCGCCGCCATGGGGCACGCCGGTATGCCAGAACCCCATGGACGCGAAATGGGACAGGATCGGGTTTTCGTAGCCGCAGCCATGCACGATGGCCAGCTTGCCCTGGTCGTAAAGCCGCTGGAAGCTGCCCATGGAGGGGTGGAAGCCGAAATAATCGTCGATCCGCAGCACGTCCTTGGCCGGGATGCCGATCGACGGGCGCTGGCGGTAATAGGCGTCGTCGCCGTACGGCACCACCGTATTGAGCCCGTCATTGCCGCCGTCGAGTTCGACCACCACCAGGATCCGTTCGGGATGCGCTTCCGTGCCATCGGCGGCCATGGCGCGGGCGAACAGGGACGGCATGGCGGACGCGCCCAGGCCGTAAAGGCCGGCGCGCAAGACCTGGCGGCGGTTCAAGGGGAAGGCGGGGTGGCGTTTCGACATGGCTCTCTCCCTCAGCCCAACTGATATTCGGGCGCGCTCATGATCAGATGCAGCAGATGCCTGAGCGGCTCCTCGAGATAGCTCATCGCGGCCCTCACGTCGCTGGTGCCCAGTTCGCCGTCCAGGAACGCCACCAAGGCGGCCTGTTGGTCGGCGGACAGGCGCGCGCGCAACAGCCGCGCGGTGAAATAATCGACGGTATCAGTGGTGGTTTTCACACCCGCGTCCCGCGCCATGGCCGTCAAATCCATGGCCGCCGCCACGCGCGGGATCGCCTTGACCCGTTTCATGGCCATCACCGTGCCGTGATAGGCGGCGTAGCGCGTGTTGAACTCCTCGTCGGACACCGCGACCATGCGGTCGGCCATGGACATCATGCCGTCGGAGGTGTCGCCGCCCTCGATGGTCGCGGCGGTGATGTCGAGGCCGACATCGAGCTTGAGGCCGACGTTACGATAGATTTGCGTAAGCGCGCGGTCCGGCGCGCGGAACTCGCCGATCGGCGGGAACAATACGTCCCTGGCGAAATTGCCGCGTTGCATCAGGGTGGCCGCGGTGATCCAGCTTCGCCCGCCTTCCCAGCCCGCCACGTTGGGCGGATAGAGCAGCTTCTGGCCCAGCGCCTCGGTGGCGCGGTGGAAGTCGGGCACGCCCGGCAGGTCCGTCAGGCCGAGCTTGCGGTAGGTCGAGATCACCAGTTGCACCGGGCTTTTGATCTGCGTGGCATAGGCGTGCGGGGCGTAAAAGTCCTTCGACAGGAACATGGCGCGCAGCAACGGCGCGATCTCGTAGTCCTGGCGGAACCGGGCGGCGAGCCGGTCGATCACGCCTGCCGGGGCTGAGTCGCTGACGAAGAAGCGATACAGCTTGCCGACGATGAAGCGGGCGGTGGCGTCCTCTTCCAGCACGATATCGAGTATGTCGGTGCCGTCGAAATTGCCGGTGCGGCCGAGGAAGGTCTTCGCGTCGGTGTCGTGTTTCTCGGTGTCGAGGACGAAATCCAGCCCATCGTTGGTCCAGCCGGTGAAGGCGCGGGCGGCCTCGCGAATGTCGGCCTCCGTGTAGTTGCCGATGCCGATGGTGAACAGTTCCAGGACCTCGCGCGAGAAATTCTCGTTGGGGCTGCCCTTCACGTTCTGGCCGGCGTCGAGATAGACCAGCATGGCCGGGTCGTGCGCCACCGCCACCACCAGGTCGCGGAAATTGCCCACGCCGAGGCGGCGGAATGTGGCCAGTTGGTTGGCCATCTTGCGGTAGTCGCGCACCTTGTCGTCGCCGGTGGCGAAATGGCCGTGCCAGAACAGCGCGATCTTCTCTTCCAACGGCCGTTGGGTGGCCAGCATGCGCCATGCCCAATATTGGCCCAGGCGATGATTCTCCAGCCGGTCCGAGCGCAGGTAATAGAAATACTTGTTGACCACGTGCTGATAGGGCCGGTCGCCGCCGGGCTTGACCTTGACGCCCATGGCCTCGCCATCGGCGCGCGCCCACTTGACGGTCTGCGCGCGGCTGCGCGGGAACGGCTCCATGCCGGGATCGAAAATGCCGGATTCCTCGAATGGCGCGAGTTGGTTCGGCATGGCGTGGTAGTTGACCAGCCAATCCACCGCCTGTTCCGGCGTCATGGCGGCGAGGCGCGCGATTTCCTCCGGCGTGCCGCCGAAACCCGCGCGTTCCAGCAAATGCGCCGCGCGGTCGTGGCTCCAGTCCGCGGCCGCGATCGGGCTCAAATCGCCGGCCCAGTCATCGGCCCAGTCATCGGTGACGGCTGGGGTGGCGACGATCGCCAGGGCCAAAGTGCCCAAGGCGCCGCCGATCCGCGTCATGGACAGCCGTGTCATCGGTGGACTCCTCCCTCAACGCTCTTTCTCGGAGGCGGAATATACCGCATTCGCCGAGTCGCCGCAGCCTATCGTGGCCATTCGCCGCCGGCATGGCGCGCGCTATAGTGCGCGAAGACGAGGGACCGGAGGGACGGCGATGGATTTCGGATTGACCGAGGAACAGAAGCAGATTCGCGCGGCGATCGAAAAGATCTGCGCGCGCTTCGACGACGCCTATTGGCTGGCGCGCGACGCCGACGGCCGCTTCCCGCACGAACTGAGCGAAGCGCTGGCCGCCGACGGCTGGCTCGGTATCGCCATGCCCACCGAATATGGCGGCGCCGGGCTGGGCATCACCGAGGCGGCGATCATGATGCAGACCATCGCCGAATCCGGCGCGGCGATGAGCGGCGCGTCTTCGGTGCACATGAACATTTTCGGCCCCAATCCGATTGTCGTATTCGGTACGGACGAACAAAAAGCGCGCATGCTGCCGCCGCTGATCCGGGGCGAGCAACGCGCCTGTTTCGGCGTCACCGAACCCGACACCGGCCTCGACACCACGCGCCTCAAGACCCGCGCGGTGCGCGATGGCGACCGCTACATCGTCAACGGCAAGAAAGTCTGGACCTCGACGGCCCAGGTCGCCGACAAGATATTGCTGATCGCGCGCACCACGCCGATCGAGGACACCGCGCGCCCCGCCGACGGCCTCTCCCTGTTCTACACCGACCTCGACCGCAATACCGTGGACGTACGCGAGATCAAGAAGATGGGCCGCCACTGCGTCGATTCGAATGAACTCTTTATCGACGGCCTGGAAATCCCCGTGGCGGACCGCATCGGCGAAGAAGGCATGGGCTTTCGCTACCTGCTGCACGGCCTCAACCCGGAGCGCGTGCTGGTGGCGGCGGAAGCGGTAGGGATCGGCCGTCTCGCCCTGGACCGCGCCGCCGCCTACGCCCGCGACCGGGTGGTGTTCGGCCGGCCGATCGGCCAGAACCAGGCGATCCAGCACCCCTTGGCCGAAAGCTGGGCCGAGCTCGAGGCCGCCAACCTGATGGTATTCAAGGCCGCCGCGCTGTACGACGCCGGCGAGCCATGCGGGCTGGAGGCCAACGCCGGCAAGCTGCTCGCCGCCCGCGCCGGCCACATGGCGTGCGAGCGCGCGGTGTTGACCCACGGCGGCTACGGCTACGCGCGCGAGTTCCACGTCGAGCGCTACCTGCGCGAACAATGGATCAACAAACTGGCGCCGGTCAGCGAACAATTGTTGCTATGCTACATCGCCGAACGCGCGTTGGACTTGCCAAAATCCTATTAGCGGGACAGCTCCGCCGCTTCCGCGCGCAGGGTGGCGCGGCGGATTTTGCCGGTGGCGGTGCGGGGCAGGGCGTCGATGTAGCGCACCGCGTGGGGAGATTTGTGGCGCCCCAGCCGGGCCGCGACCGCGTCGTGGATTCGCGCGGTCAGGTCCGCTTGACGGTCCTGTTCCGCGCCGGTGACGAACAGCACCGTGCGCTCCAACCCGTCGCTGTCCGCCGCCGCCACCAGGGCGACTTCGATCTCCGGCAGGGCGGCCAGCACGCAATCCTCGATCTCCACCGGATTGACCCATTGGCCGGCGATCTTGAGCATGTCGTCGCTTCGCCCCTCGTGAAAGCCATAGCCGTCGGCGTCGAAACGGAACACGTCGCCGGTGCGGAACCAGCCGCCGCCGAAGGCCGCCGCCGTGGCCTCGGGCCGCTTCCAGTAGCCGGCGCACAGGGTCTCCATGGCAACCCAAAGATGGCCCGGCGCGTCGGCCTCCGTGACCGGCCGCCCCGCCTCGTCGGTTAGTTTGACTTGGGCGCCCGGGGTCGGCCGGCCGGCGCTGCCGGCGCGCGTCGCGTCGGGCGGGTTGGCCAGGAACATCAGCGCGGTCTCCGTGGTGCCGATGCCTTCCACAATGGGCCGGCCGGCCGCCTCACGCCAGCGCGCGAACAGCGGCTCCGGCATGCGCTCGCCGGCGGAGACGAAACGGCGGACCCCGCCCATGTCGCCGACGCCGTGCTCCAGCAGCGCGCGGTAGAAGGTGGGCACGCTGAACAGCGCCGTCGGACGGTGGCGCGCGACCAGTTCGGCGACCTCCGCCGGGCGCGGCCAGCGCGCGTCCAGCACCGTGCTGGCGCCGAGTTGGAGCGCGCCGAACAGGCAATGGCCCAGGGAATAGGCGAAGAACAGCCGCGACGAGGCGTAGAGGCGATCGTCGGGCCCCAGCCCGAGCACCTGGCGCATCACGCGGTCCGCCACGCGTAGGCCGCCGTGGCGATGCACCGCCGCCTTGGGCGCGCCCGTGGTGCCCGAGGTGTATATCCAATACGCCATGTCGTCGGTTGCCATGACGGCGCTGTCGAGATTGTCCGGCCGGTCGGCGATGCCATCGGCGTCGGTGACGATCATCGTGGGACGGCGCGCCAGACCGGCCATGGCCTCGCGGGCGGTGTGTTCCGACGCGGGATCCACCACGACGCAGCGCGCCTCGCTGTCGTCGAGGGCGAAGGCCAGCTCGTCGGCCGACCAGCGCGGATTGACCGCCACCGGCACCGCGCCAATGCGCATGGCGCCCAGATAGGCGGCGACCAGCGCCGGGTCGTCGTCGAGGCTTAGCACCACGCGGTCGCCGCGAGTCACGCCGCGTTCCCGCAAACCATGGCCCCACTGATTGACGCGCGCGTTCAGCGCGCCGTATGTGAGATCGCCCCAATCGCCGAGCAGCGCGACCCGTTCCTCGCGGCCGGGCCGCAATACTTCGTCGGCGCCGTTCACGCCATGCCCCCCACTATCCACGTCGCGCCAGTCTATGCGGCGCCGCGATGATCGCAATCCCGGGCTTTCACACCCGGCCGGCATGGTATAGTCGCCGTCGCGACGACAAGGGGAGAGGTGCGATGTGGCGTGCGATTTGTGTAATTCTGGCGGTGTTGCTGACCGGCGCCGGGGCGGCGTCGGCCGGCGAGCCGGTCAAGATCGGCCTTCTGCTGCCGTATTCGGGCGTCTTCGCCGTGATCGGCGCCGATATCACCGATGGGCTGGAGTTCGGCCTGGCCCGGTTTCGCGCCCGAACGACGCGTTCCATCGAACTGTTCAGGGAGGACACCGAGGTCAAGCCCACGGTGGGCCTGACCAAGGCCAAGAAGCTGGTGTACCGCGACGAGGTCGATCTGCTGGTCGGCCCCGTGGGTTCCAACGTGGCCAACGCGCTGCGCGATTTCGTGCACGGCGCGGAGATACCGCTGATCATCCCCAACGCCGGCAACAATCTGCTGACCGGCGAGCGCTGCAGCAAGTGGATTTTGCGCACGTCCTTTTCCAACGCGCAGGTCACGCGCGGCATGGGCCCGTGGATGGTGGCGCATGGTTACGAGCGGGTCTACCTGATGGCGCCCGATTACGCCGCCGGTCACCAAATGATGGATGCGTTCCGCGAGACCTTCACGGCCGCCGGCGGCACGGTGGTCGGCGAGGCCTATCCATCGCTGCGCGAGACGCGCGATTACGGCCCCTATCTGGCCCAGGTCAAGGCGGCCGCGCCGCAGGCCATGTTCGTGTTTTTCGCGGGCGGGCCGGCGATACAGTTCGTCAAGCAGTACGCTGAGTTCGGGCTCAAGGACACCATCAAGCTGGCCGGCGCCGGCTGGCTGACCTCGCCGCTCTACATCGACGAGCAAGGGCCGGCCGCCGCGGGCGTGCTCGGTATTCTCAATTACGTGCCGTCCATCGAGACGCCCGAGAACATCGAATTCCAGCTCGCGTTCCAGAACATGTTCGGTCGCGTGGCCTCGGAATTCGCCGTGCAAGGGTACGATACCGCGCGCCTGATCATCGAGGCCCTGGCCTTGCGAGAAGGCGACGTCAAAAACCGGGCGGCGCTGGTCAAGGCCATGCACAAGGTGACGTTCACCGGCCCGCGCGGCGAGTTGCGCATCGACCCGGCGACCAACAACATCATCCAGGACATCCACATTTTCGAGACCCGCGCGGCCGGCGGCAAGGTGCGCGCGGTGGTGATCGACACCTTGCCCGCCATGCAGGATCCGCCCAACGGCTGCCGCCTGTAAATTGGCATAGCCGCGCGCCGCCATGCCGCTGGAGACGGCCTTTATCGGCATCCAACTGCTGAACGGATTGCAACTCGCCAGCCTGCTGTTCCTGCTTTCGGTCGGCCTGTCGGTGGTGTTCGGGTTGATGAACTTCATCAACCTGGCGCACGGCACGTTGTACATGCTGGGCGCCTTCATCGGCCTTTCCCTGGAACGCTGGACGGGCTCGTACTGGATCGCCCTGGCGCTGGCGCCGCTGGCCGTGGCCGCGGTCGGGGCGGTGTTCCACGTGGTGTTGTTGCGCCGGCTCCAGGCGGCGGCGCCGATGAAGCAGGTGCTGGTGACGTTCGGGCTGATTTTCATCGGCCTGGATTCGGTGCGCTATATCTGGGGCTACCACACGCACGGCATGGCGCCGCCGGAATTGTTCGCCGGCGCCGTTAATATTCTGGGCGAGACCTATCCGGCCTATCGGCTGCTGGTGATCGGCCTCGGCCTGGTGGTGCTGGTCGGTCTCGTGTTCGGCCTGGAGCGCACCCGCCTGGGCGCGGTGGTGCGCGCCGGGGTCGATGACCGCGAGACCGCGATGGCGCTTGGTATCGATGTCGAGCGCGCCTTCTTCGTGGTGTTCTGCCTGGGCTGCGGCCTGGCCGGGCTGGCCGGCGTGGTCGCCGCGCCGGTGCTCTCGGTCTATCCCGGCATGGGCATGTCGGTGCTGATCCTGACCTTGATCGTGGTGGTGGTCGGCGGGCCGGGCAGCCTCGGCGGCGCGGCGCTGGGCGCCCTGCTGATCGGCATGGCCGAGACCTTCGGCCAGGTCCTGGTTCCCGAGTTCTCCAGCGTGGTGATCTACGCGGTGATGGCGCTGGTCCTGGTGCTGCGCCCGGGCGGACTTGTG
>Ga0066376_10005749_pt1 | contig 10411 bp, 10 predicted proteins | sample Knorr_S15_td_Bot_FD_77009 | JGI IMG/M metagenome (GOLD analysis project Ga0066376, IMG submission 77009) | Marine microbial communities from Southern Atlantic Ocean transect - Knorr_S15_td_Bottom_ad_5009_LV_A | ecosystem: Environmental > Aquatic > Marine > Oceanic | place: Southern Atlantic... | reverse complement strand
GATCAGAGCCGCGCCATCGACGATGTGATCGGCGACCTCGTCTCGGGCCGGCCGATGGACCGGTTGATCTGCGGCGATGTGGGGTTCGGCAAGACCGAGGTCGCCATGCGCGCCGCCTTCGTCGCCGTGATGGCGGGCCGCCAGGTCGCCGTGTTGGTGCCGACCACCCTGCTTTGCCGCCAGCACTACGCCAACTTTATGGAACGCTTTCAGGGATTGCCGGTGCGCATCGGCCAACTCTCAAGGCTGGTTGCCCCCAAACAGACGAGCGAGACCAAAGCGGGCATGGAGAGCGGTCAGGTCGATATCGTCATCGGCACCCATGCGCTGCTCGGCAAATCCATCGCCTTCAAACATCTTGGTCTGCTGGTGATCGATGAGGAGCAGCATTTCGGCGTTGCCCATAAGGAGCGCCTGAAGAAGATTCGCAGCGATGTCCATGTGTTGACCCTGACCGCGACGCCGATCCCGCGAACCATGCAGATGGCTCTGACCGGGGTGCGCGAGCTCAGCCTCATGGCGACCCCGCCGGTCGATCGGCTGGCCGTGCGCAGCTTCATCATGCCCTACGATGCGGTGGTGGTGCGCGAAGCCATCCTGCGCGAGCATTTTCGCGGCGGGCAGAGCTTCTTCGTTTGTCCCCGGGTGTCGGATATCGGGCCCGCCGCCGAACGGCTGCGCGAGCTTGTGCCCGAGGTGAAGATCGCCATCGCCCATGGCCAGATGGCGTCGCGCGAGCTTGAGACCGTGATGAACGCCTTCTATGACCGCAGCTACGACGTGCTGATATCGACCGCGATTATCGAATCCGGTCTCGATATTCCCAGCGTCAACACGTTGATCGTCCATCGCGCCCATATGTTCGGCCTGTCCCAGCTCTATCAGCTTCGCGGCCGCATCGGGCGCTCGAAGCTGCGCGCCTATGCCTATTTCACCCTGCCACCCCATGGCGGCATGACCAACGCCGCCACCAAGCGGCTTGAGGTGCTGCACAAGCTCGACAGCCTGGGCGCCGGTTTCAGCCTGGCCAGCCATGATCTGGATATTCGCGGCGCCGGCAATCTGCTGGGGGCCGAGCAATCGGGCCATATTCGCGAGGTCGGCCTGGAGCTTTTCCAGCATATGCTTGAAGAGGCGGTGCGTACGGCTCGGGCGGCGGGGGAGGCCGGGGATGGCGATGCCGAGCCGCCCGAGGCGGAGTGGACACCGCAGATCAATGTCGGCGCGGCGGTCCTCATCCCCGAGGATTACGTCACCGATCTCGGCGTCAGACTGGCGCTCTACCGTCGTCTCGGCATGCTGGAGAGCCGCGCCGAGATTGACGGCTTCGCGGCCGAGCTGATCGACCGTTTCGGGCCGCTGCCGGTGCTGGTCGAAAATCTGCTCGAAGTGATGACCATCAAGCGCCTGTGCCGCGTTGCCGGGGTCGCCACTGTCGAGGCCGGCGCCACGGGCGCGGTGCTGTCCTTTTTTGAGAACCGCTTCGCCAATCCGGCGGGGCTGGTGGAGTTCATCGGCAAGCAGACCGTCGGCACCAAGCTACGCGCCGATCACAGCCTGCTAGTTCCCGGCGACTGGGGCGAAGCGGAGGCGCGCCTCAAGGGGGTGCGTGAAATCCTCAGCGAGCTCGCCGATGTCGCCCGGATGGATGGGTGACGCTGACCTTACTCGGCGGCTTCTTCTTCGGCTGCGACGGCGGTGTCGAAGATGCGCTGGAAGACTTCGGGGGCCTGGGCGCCGGAGATGGCGAAGCGCTTGTCGATGATGAAGCAGGGTACGCCGGTGACGCCGATATGGCGCATTTGGCGGTCTTCGCTGGTGACCTCCTCGACGCCTTCGTCGGATTCCAGATAGTCGCGGGTCGCGGCCTCATCGAGGCCCGCCTCAGTGGCGATTGCAATGAGCTGCTGAATATCACCGACATCGACGCCGGCGAGGAAGTAGCGGCGGAACAGTAATTCGACCACCGAGTCCTGGACACCATGACGGCCGGCCAGGAGGATCAGCCGATGGGCGTTGATGGTGTTGGGGGTGCGCTTGATAGCATCGAAGGCGAATTCGATGCCTTCGGTGGCGCCGGCTTGCTCGATATCGCTATAGATCGATGCGGCGCGGTCGGCGCCGCCGAACTTGGTGGCGAGATAATTTTCACGGTCCATGCCCTCTTCGGGCATGCCGGGGTTGAGCTGGAAGGCGTGCCAGGCGATTTCCACGGAAAGATCGGGCCGCGCGGCGAGAGCCGCTTCCAGGCGGCGCTTGCCGACATAGCACCAGGGGCAAACAACGTCGGATATGATATCGATAAGCATGCGTGAGCTTACCTGATTTGATGCCTGTCCCTCAAGCGACCTTGGTGAGCACCCGCTCGAGGAACGATTCGGCGCTGTCACCGGCTTCCAGCAGGGCGCAGCCCAGCTTGAGACGAACGGTGACGGGTTCTTGGTCCGTACTCACGCCGAGTTCTGTCATGGACACAATATTGGCGATGCGCCGCATGACCATGATGGCATCCACATAGGCGGTCTCGGGCATGACGATGCAGAAGCTCTGACCGCCATAGCGCGCGGTGAGATCTTCGCCACGAACCAGACGACCGATCAGACCGCCGGTCTGGCGCAGCAATATATCTCCGGCGGCGTAACCATGTTGCTTGTTAATGCCGGACATGTCTTTAACGTCGAAAACACCCACCGCGACCTGGCTTTCCGAGCGGCCCACCCCGTCGATCAAATCGGCCAGGTAATCATGCAGGAATCCGTAGCTGTAGAGCCCTGTGAGGCTATCGCTTGTCTCGATATGCTGGGACCGCTGGTAGGCTTCCAGCATACGGCCTCGATAGCGTTGCTGCTTGATAAGCATGGCAAGGCGGGCGCGTAGATTGGCGGCGTTAACTGGCCGCAGCAGCAAATCGCTGGCGCCATGTTCGAAGGGCGCGGTCGGATCGGTGAAACTGTCTTTGTCCGCAACCAACAAGATCGGTAGGTTATACAGCCTGGGATTGTCTCGGATGTCGGCGCACATGGTCAGCCATTGATCGGCCGCGCCATTGACCGCGATGACGGTCGCCTCATAGTGACCGTCGACAAGCTCTTCAATTGCCTTGTTCGGGTCGGTGGAGAAGGAGATGGTTTTCTGGCTGCCAAGCATGTCGTCGAAAATTTGTTTGTCTTCGTTGAAATTTCCAACCGCGAGGACATGCATGTTGTCGCTGTCGATAGGCGTATCCCAGGGGGTGTCAGGGGTTAGTCCGTAGCGCTGTTCGATAGCTTCCCGGCGGGAAAGTTTCGATTGCATGACATGAAGCCGCGTCAGCGAGCGCAGACGCGCCATGAGTTCGCTCTTCATGGATTCGACCGGCAATTGATCGTCGACAACTCCGTCGATGGCGTCGTCGTCCAGCTTATCCTTCGCTGCATTGCCGATGATGATAATCGGCAGTTGGTGGGTCTGCTCTCCGGTCTTAAGAAGGCGCACCATCTTAGTTGCGGCGAGCGGCGTATCACCGGCGCGGATTACGATGGCGTTGGCGCCTTTAGCCTGAACAGACACGGCATTGGCGTCGTCCGTCGTCATCGGCATGATGTCGCAGCCGAAATCTTCCAAACCCGCAATCAGGGTGGGAACCGTAGGGTGGTCATGGTCAATGAGCACAACCCGCATGGTGCCAGTCATAGTACCCAACTTTGGTTTGTTTCCCAATGCTTAACCTAGAGCGATATTGCTTAATATTTGATTAATCATTGGCTTGATGAGGCCCCTTCCAAAGCCTATGAATATTCTCTTGCAACAGTTTGGTTTAGGAGAGGCAATTATGACGACGCCGTTTATTCTCGAAGGCAAGGTTGCCCTGGTCACCGGCGCATCGAGCGGCCTTGGTCGGCACTTTGCTCTGACGATGGCGCGCGCCGGAGCGAAGGTCGCGGTGGCGGCGCGTCGGGTCGACAAACTTGATGCCCTGGTCGAGGAGATTGAAGGCTTCGACGGGCGCGCCCTGGCGATCTCTCTCGATGTCACCGATCCATCCAGTATCGAGGCAGCGGTTGGCACCGCGGAGACAGAGCTCGGCGCGATTGCTGTTCTGGTCAACAACGCCGGCGTCGGCGGCTCCAAACCGGCGCTGGAAACCGAGCCCGCGGATTGGGACCGAATCGTCGACACCAATCTCAGGGGCGCCTGGCTGATGGCCCAGGAGACCGCCCGTCACATGACCCGCCTCGGTCATGGAGGGTCAATCATCAATATCGCTTCCATGCTGGGCCTAGTGGTGCGCAGCCAGGTGCCGGCCTATTGCGCGTCCAAGGCGGGGCTTATTCATCTCACCCGGGCGATGGCGCTCGAGCTGGCCGCCAATGACATCCGCGTCAACGCCATTGCGCCGGGTTATTTCGAGACCGATTTGTCGCGTCCTTTCCTCACCACCGAGGCCGGGCGTGAGCTGGTGGAGCGAATTCCGCAGCGGCGGGTCGGTGAGTTTTCCGAACTCGACGGTATTCTGATGCTGCTCGCCTCGGACGCTTCGCGTTATATGACCGGCACGGTGACCACCGTCGATGGCGGCTATTCGATTTCCTGATCAGGCGGCGGCAATGACCTCTTCGACCGGCGTTCCCAGCCATCCGGCCTCGCGTTTTTGCCAATAGAGATTGCGCAGCCGGGAAGAAATTTCACCGGGTTTACCGTTCGAGAAAATACGATCATCGACCTTGACCACCGGCATGATGCCGCCGGCGGTCGAACAGATGAAAGCCTCGTCCGCCTCGAGAAGCGCTTCGGGCTGGTAATCGCCGCTCTCCACCGAGGTTCCGATTTCATCCGCCAATTCGACGACTGTCCGCCGAGTGATGCCTTCGAGCATGTTTCGCTTGGGCGTATGCAGGGTCCCGTCGGCGACGAAGAAGATATTGAACCCCGGTCCTTCCGCGAGATAACCGTCGGGGGTGCAGAGAACCGCGTTATGGGCGCCGGCGTCGGTCGCCTCAATGCGCGCCTGGGTAAAATCGCCCCAATGGAAATTCTTGAACCGCGCATCGACACATTCGTCGGGAATTCGCCGGGTCTTGGCGACGATAATGCTGATGCCCACATCCTGCGCCTCCGGGGGCACGATCCAGACATAGGGTATGGCAAAGGCGATGAAGCTGACATGGGTGTCGCGAAGATCGGGCGTAAAATCACCGATATAGGATTTATAGGCGCCACGGGTCAGGGCGACCTCTACATAGGCGTTGTCGGCAACATCGCCGCGATGGACGCAATTGCCGAGTATCTGCCTGATCTCGCTCTCGTCGTAGGGACAGCGCATGCCGACGCCCGCACAAGACCGCATGAAGCGTTCGATATGGTCGTCGATACGGAAAAACCGGCCCTTCCATACGGACGTCACATCATAGACCACATCGCTTTTGGTGAAGCCCAGGTCGAAGACAGAAATCTTGGCGTTTGCCGGCTCGACATAGGCGCCCTCGATGAAGGCCATTCCCCGGTCAATCATGAAAAAAACATGGCGTGTTCTTCCGATGTTGCCGATGCGCTAATTTTCGTCGTCGTCCTGCTGTTTGATACTTTTATCCGGGTTATCGACAACCTGGCGCAGCAGGTGGTTCATTTTACGGATTTCTTCAATCAACACGAGATCGCGTTCCGCAGCATTTTCCGAGATTTCCTTGATCATGGGTTTTTCCGGTAAAAGGAAAACGGCATGATGACCGGAACCAGGATGATGAGAATGATCACGGAAATAACCACGACATCGGTAACGGTCATGGATTCATTTAGTCCGATGAGCGCGCCTAGAATCGTATCGAAAAAGTCGCCGGAGTTGGAATTCATAATTAAATCTCCTTGGTCGCCGCTTCGAGCCCTGGGCGCATTGTTTTCTTCATAGTAGATGATTTCAAGATTGTGTTGGGCATCGGTGCTGCCTTGGTTGGCGGCCATACGATACCAACGTTTTGCTTCGGTCATGTCCTGGGTCACGCCTTGGCCGTGCTCATACATGTAGCCAAGGCTGTATTGGGCTTCTACATGGTCCTGGAAGGCGGCCAGACGCAGCCATCTCGCCGCTTCGTGATCATCCGGGTCGACTGCCCAGCCGTTGCGATAGAGAATGCCTAGATAATATAGAGAATGCCTAGATAATACTGAGCGTTGGCGTTTTCGCTCTCTGCGAGCGGCTCAAATTGTTCCAGGGCGGACTCGTAGTCACCCTTGTCGAAAGCGGCCTTGCCTTCTTCATACCCCGCCCAGACCGGCGTGGATATCCAGACCGAAATGGCGATGGCGAGCAGGAAATTTATAGTTGTACGAATCATCTTCGTTGAGGTTACCGTGAACTTGCGTTAGGCGCGACCCACTCTATGATCAGCTACCGAATTAGGCCATTTATAATTACTCAGTTAAACCCACGGGAGACAGTTTGAATGCCTACAATAATTATTGCGGATGCTGTGCACAGCGTCACGCTCACCAATGGAATACTCCGTATTCGACTGGGAATGATTGCCGGCGACAATGAGGTGCAGGAATCCGGAATCTTGTTGATGCCGGCAAATCAAGCCGGCCCGATCATCAATCATTTGACCAACAGCCTGAAGGAAATTTCCGAAAAAATACAGGAACAGCAAACCACGAACCTTGCTGAAGAAGCGGTCGCTGCGCTTGAGGCCAGCAATGCGGAAGATGAGGCCGATAAGGCGGATGATAGCGAGTGATCAACGCGCTCCAGTCATTCGTCAACGCAGTTAAAAGAATTACACCCTAATGGCAAAAACCGCATTCATTACCGGGATATCGGGGCAGGATGGTGCCTATCTCGCAAAGCTGCTCCTGGAAAAGGGGTACCGCGTTGTCGGCGCCACACGACGCACCGCGTCGATCAATACGTTACGGCTTCAGTATCTTGGCGTAGAAAAAGATGTCGAGCTGATCGATTTTGACCTGCTTGAGTTCACTAATATCCTGCGGGTCATAGAGCAAACGGCGCCGGACGAAATTTATAACCTGGCGGCGCAGAGCTTTGTCGGGACATCTTTTGAGCAGCCCCTGTTGACCGGCAATGTCAATGCCTTGGGCGTCACCAGAATCCTGGAGGCGATCCGCACATTCGGTATTTCGAGCTGCCGTTTTTATCAGGCTTCAACCAGCGAGCTGTTCGGCAAGGTTCAGACTGTCCCGCAGAACGAAGAAACATCGTTCCATCCCCGCAGCCCTTATGGCGTGGCTAAACTCTATAGCCACTGGATTACGGTGAACTACCGAGAATCCTTCGGCTTGCATTGTTCGTCCGGCATCCTGTTCAATCATGAATCACCGCTTCGCGGCGTTGAGTTCGTCACCCGCAAGATCACCCTCGGCCTCGCCAACATTCAGGCCGGCAACCAGGAGTTCCTTGAGCTTGGAAACCTGGACGCTCAGCGGGACTGGGGTTTTGCCGGAAATTATGTTGAAGCCATGTGGCTGATGCTGCAGCAAGCAATACCGTACGACTATGTCATCGCCACCGGAAAGACACATTCTATTCGCAAGCTTATCGAATTAGCCGCCCCCCTGTACGGCATGGAAATTGAGTGGTCCGGCGAGGGAGTGGATACGGTGGGGACGGACCGTAAAACCGGCAAGGCAATTATAAAAATTAACCCGAAGTACTTCCGGCCCGCTGAAGTGGACCTTCTGGTTGGTGATTCTTCCAAGGCGAAGGAAAAACTCGGCTGGATCAGCAAAACCAGTTTTGCCGAGTTGGTTGAAGTGATGGCCGCGGCTGATCAAAAGCGAGTCGGCGACGGACAGGTCAATTTCTAATCAAAAAATTTCTTTGATATCAATCACCTATAGCTGACCCGCCGATAAGTATAGACAATGGGATTGAGGTTCCCTTGGCGGGGGAATGTAGGTACGATTGCCGCCGATTCGAAGTCGATACCAAAGATCAGCGATCAAAAACCTCCAGGGCATTTTGATCGCTGTTCCTTGAATGCAGTTTCTTGATGATCATTGAATAATGTCGGAATATTCAGGCTGTTACCCTGTAAATTGCATGCCCGTAGCATATATAGCCCGTAGGTAAGAACGGATCGAGATAATGAAACAAAGGCTAAACACCCCGCTTAACGATGCATTTAATGCATGCAAGCCTGTTTTAGGGTCCGTGGTGATATTCAGCTTCTTTATCAACTTGCTGCTGTTTGTCGGGCCCATGTATATGCTGCAAATTTATGATCGGGTGTTGTCCAGCCGGAGCGAATACACATTATTAATGCTGTCTTTGGTCGTTGTGATGCTTTTTATGGTTTATGGGACTTTAGAGGGCGTTCGATCGAGAATTCTCGTCAGAACAGGGGTTAAATTTAACAACGTACTGGCGCCGACGCTTTTCGATACGGTTTTCAAGCATGCGATAAAGGTGTCGGGAGGCGCTCAAGGCCAAGCCTTGCGGGATATGGATACAGTCCGGGAAGTGTTGTCGGGTTCAGGCATCCTTGCCTTTTGCGACGCGCCTTGGGTGCCCATTTTTCTTGCCGGCTGTTTCCTCATTCACCCGTGGTTAGGGTATCTCTCTCTTGCTGGCGCTGTGCTTATTTTTATCCTTGCGATAGTCAATGAGCTGTTGACCGGTAAGAAACTTCGTGAGGGGGGTGCGCAGTCCATAGTGGCGACTTCTTATGCGTCGTCTACCTTGAAGAATGCTGAGGTGGCCCAGGCGATGGGTATGACGGGCGCCATCAAAGATCGCTGGGCAACCCGCCATGGTGACATGCTGTATTCTCAGTCCGTTGCAAGCGCCTCGGCTGGAAGCGTTCTTGCGACGTCCAAATTTGTTCGCGTGACGGTTCAGAGCGCTGTATTGGGCCTCGGCGCCTACCTTGCACTTCAGCAGGAAATAACGCCTGGCGCGATGATCGCAGCTTCCATAATCATGGGGCGGGCACTGGCTCCCGTGGAGCAGGCGGTCGGCAATTGGAAACAGTTTTCTGCGGCTCGCTCAGCCACCCAACGCCTGCAGATGCTGTTTCAGTCGATTCCCCCCGATAGTGAGCGCATGTCGCTTCCGGATCCCGAAGGTGAGATTAATGTTGAAGGGGTAGTAGCCGCTCCCCCGGGAAGTCAACTCGCCGTTTTAAAGGGGATCAGCTTTTCCCTTAGTGCCGGTGAGACATTGGCCATCATCGGCCCTAGCGCCGCCGGTAAGTCAACGTTAGCGCGGGTTTTGGTTGGTGTATGGCCTGTCGCCCAGGGGGCGGTGCGTCTGGACGGCTCTGAGTTGAAGCATTGGAACAAAGAGCAATTAGGCAAGCATGTCGGGTACCTGCCTCAAGATGTTGAGCTGTTCGCCGGAACAATTGCCGAAAATATCTCCCGGTTTTCAGAAACAGACGATGAAGTCGTTATCAGGGCGGCGGAATTAGCCGGTGTTCACGAGATGATTCAGAGGCTGCCTAATGGTTACGAGACGGAAATTGGCGAGGGCGGGCAGGCTTTATCCGGCGGGCAAAGACAGCGGATAGCCCTTGCTCGAGCGCTCTTTAACGAACCCTGTCTCATCGTATTGGATGAGCCCAATGCCAGTCTTGATAAAGCCGGCGAGGAAGCCTTAGCCGATGCCTTGCGGAGCCTCAAGAAAATGAAAAAGACGGTCATCGTAATATCCCACAAGCCGAGCCTATTGTCCCTTGTGGACAAAATTCTGGTTATGCATCTGGGAACAGTTCAAACATTCGGCGCGCGCGATGACGTCTTGAAACAGTTGACCACTGCCAAGACGGCCTGAAAGCAAAATATATGACTAAGACCGACGACGAGAAAACCATCAAAAAGCTACGCGCGCCGAGCAGCGCGGCTCCTGCTGTCTTTTTTGGATATGTGGTGATTTTCTTGTTCTTCGGTGTGCTGGGTACGTGGTCTTATTATGCTCCCTTGTCCAGCGCAGTGATTGCCCCCGGAACCATTGTCGTTGAGTCGAACCGGAAAATTGTTCAACATTTTGAAGGGGGTATCGTACGGGAAATTCTCGTGGAAGAATCCTCGGTTGTCCAGGCCGGCGATGTCTTGATCCGTCTGGAGAACACCCAGGCGCTTGCTTCAGAAGCGGTAATTGAAAACCAGCTATTTGACAATCTGTCACGAGAGGCTCGGTTGCTTGCAGAGCGGGATAAGCGGGAGAAGATCGAATTTCCCGCCGAATTACGCGAGAGAATGACGACACTGCTGGTCAAAAATATTGTTGATGACCAAATAACTCAGTTCCATAAACGCCGCATCTCCCTGGCTGGCCAGGTTAGTATTTTGCAGGCAAGATCATCACAGTATCAGAGTCAGATATCCGGCCTGACCGCCCAAAGAGCGGGCATGAAAGAGCAGGTCAAAATATTTAAAGAAGAGCTTGTCGGCTTACGCGTGCTCTATGAAGACGGTTATT
>Ga0066376_10005747_pt1 | contig 10411 bp, 7 predicted proteins | sample Knorr_S15_td_Bot_FD_77009 | JGI IMG/M metagenome (GOLD analysis project Ga0066376, IMG submission 77009) | Marine microbial communities from Southern Atlantic Ocean transect - Knorr_S15_td_Bottom_ad_5009_LV_A | ecosystem: Environmental > Aquatic > Marine > Oceanic | place: Southern Atlantic... | reverse complement strand
GGATCCCGGCCCTCTTCCTCGCCGCCTTCAGCACCCGTTGGATCGTCGAGGCCACCATTGGCTTCTCAGGATCCTGTCCTCGCCGTGGGACGTTCGCGGAGAGTGACGGTTCCGCTCCGCACCACGTACTGCCCACACCTCGCTGGAGCCCCATCCTTGCCCACTCGGTACAACGGATCTCATCTTGCCTGGATCGCCAAGGAGGTGTTCGAGAGGTGTCCGTACAGTCTACGAGGGGACGAACATGACGATCTCGCGTCGAGAAATGCTCAAGATAAGCGCAGGGGCCGGGGCCGGCCTGCTGCTCAGTGGGGTGCCGGCCTGTGCTCAGCAACAGCCGCAGCTCATGCGTGCCATCCCGTCTTCGGGGGAGATGATTCCGGCCGTGGGGCTCGGTAGCGCGCGTACGTTCGGTGTGGGCCCGCCGAACCCTGAATGGGTTCCCTTGGGCGACGTAGTGCGACTCTTCCATGAGATGGGGGGGCGCTTCTTCGATACCTCTCCGTCGTACGGGACCTCGGAACAGGTGTCGGGCCAGATCATCAGGGAGCTCGGAATCCTGGACGACATCTTCTTCGCCACCAAGATCTCGACACGCGGAGGGCGGGAGGCCGGGATTGCTCAGCAGGAGGAGTCGTTCCGGGACTGGAGGCGCGACGTCATCGACCTGAACCAGGTGCATAACCTGCAGGATACGGCCATCCACTTGACGACGATCCGACAGGCGAAGGAGGAGGGTCGCACCCGGTACGTGGGCGTGACGACCTCCTTCGGAGGGCAGTACGAGCGGATGGAGCGGGTGCTCCGGACGGAGGAGCTCGACTTCTTCCAGGTCAACTATTCGCTCGGGGAGCGCGAGGCGGCCGAGCGTCTGATTCCGCTGGCGCAGGACCGAGGGATTGCGGTGATCGTGAACGAGCCGTTCAACGTGGGCCGCCTCTTTGGCGCTGCTAGCGGCCGAGAGCTTCCGGATTGGGCTGCCGAGTTCGACTGTGAAAGCTGGGCGCAGTTCTTTCTCAAGTATATTCTGTCGCATCCGGCGGTGACGACCGTGATTCCGGCTACGGGGGATCCCGAGCACCTCGTCGACAACATGGGGGCCGGCATCGGGCGGCTGCCCGACGAGCGGACCCGGAGGCGCATGGAAGAGATGTTCGACAACTTGTAGTCCTTTCAGGATCTGCATGGCGACCCACTGGGCGATCGATCTCGGTACATCCAATACGACGGTCTGCGAAGACAGGTCGGGGCGCCCGCACGTCGTGAATCTGCCTGAGCTGGTCAAGGTGGAGCCGGTCACCCAGACCCCGGTCATCCCGTCGGTCCTGTGCATCATGGACGACGAGGCCCAGACTGTTCTGATCGGCCAGGAGGCCGTCACCTACAATTGGGACGGGCAGGCGGCGGGCTTCATCCAGGACTTCAAGAGGTACCTGGGTACGGAGAGCCAGCGCACGATGGCCCGGGTCGGCCAGCGCACGTTCACGGCTCACGACGCGTCGGTGCTCTTCCTACGCGAGTTGATCCGCACGCTCGAGGACCAGTTCGGCGAGGAAGTGACCGATGTGACGATCTCGACGCCTTCGGGGTTCTTCGAGACGTACCGGGCCGAGCTCCGACAGATTGTCCGGCGGCTCAAACACCCGAGTTGGTGGGGGCGTTTCTGGGCCCGTTTGATGCGTCGTACGGGGACCATCCAGTTCCGCACGGTCGACGAGCCCGTGGCCGCGGCGCTCGGGTATGGCGTGGACATCGGCCGGCCCACGACGCTCGTGGCCTTCGACTTCGGTGGGGGATCGATGGAGGCGGCGGTCGTTCGCTCGCACGCCTCGGAGGTGGTCGAGGCGGGCCGGGCGGACGTCCTCGCCAAGCAGGCGGTTCAGATCGGGGGTGGTGACGTCGACCGCCGGATTCTGGAGGAGTTCCTCCCGACGGCGCTGCACGACTGGCCGGAGTGGGACGTGGCGCTCCACTGGGAAGCAGAGCGCGTGAAGCTTCTGGCGAGCGCGGGGAGCGAGGGGACGTTCACGTTCCGCAACGAGAACTACGGTGAGCTGGACTACGCCGGCCTCCAGCAGCTCCTAGCCGACATGGGGCTGTACGACCGGATCCGGGAGCTTCTGGAGGCGCTCCTGGACGAGCTCCGTGAGCGCCACGGCGTCCAGCCGGACGAGATCGACGACGTGATCCTCGAGGGGGGCTCGACTCTTCTGCCCGAAGTGCGCAACGTGGTCGGCGACGTCCTCGGGCGCGAGAAGGTACGGGAGTGGCTACCCTTCGAGGCGGTCGCGCGCGGTGCCTGCGTCTTCGCACGCGGGGCCCGGGTCGAGGACTTCATCTGCCATGACTATGCACTGCGCGTGATGCCCGACACCGAGCGGGACGCGGAGTACGAGCTCTTGATTCCGGGCGGCACCAGCTATCCCACTGCCGACGACTTCGTGACGCGCTACTACGCGGCGGGCTTCGATGGCCAGCAGCACAGCAACCTCTTCATCTGCGAGGTCGGCCGCGTGGCTGGACGGCGAGTGGAGTGGAGGGACCGCGTGAACGGGACGAAGTTCTTCGTGCCCGAGACCGCGGGAGCGAGGGCGTTCTGCATCTGCCTGAACGAGGCGGATCCGGCGCTCCCGCTGAGTCCACCCGGGCGCGGGACCGCCCCGCGCCTGCGGGTCACCTATATGGTGGACGAGAACCGCTGGCTCTGCGTCACGGTTCACGACCTGCGACGCAAGATCGACCTCAACGTGAGGCACCCGGTGGTGAGGCTGCGGTGAGGCGGCTCCCCGGTGGTGAGGCTCCGGTGAGTGGCCCCCGGTCTGGGGACGCGCGTGCAGTGCCTTCGCTGATGCGCGCCCTCCGTGACCCCAGCAGCACGGTACGGCTGAACGCGATTCGAGCACTGGGAGAGATCGGCGACCAGCGGCCGATCAAGGCCCTGATTCCCTTGCTCGGGGAGCGAGTTCACGAGGTTCGTTCCGGACCCGGGCCCGCGTGGGGCTACGAGCGAGGAGACGAGCCGGGTGACGTAGCCGCCGAGGCGCTGACCTCCCTCGGTGCGGGACCCCTGGTGAAGGCGCTCGACGAAGCAGTGTCGGGGAACACCCAGCCGCTGTGTGACCTAGCGGGAGAGCACCGCAAGGAAATCATCGAGGCACTCGTCGGCACGCTGAACGACCCCAATCGGCGCGTATTCGGCAACGCCTTTCGGGCGCTTGCCGATCTCGGCGCGGTCGAGACACTTCCGACGCTCCGGGAGAAGGCGAAGGAGATCAGGATTCTACGTCTCGCCTTTGAAAAACTGGAGCGGCGCTACGACGACCTCGTCTGGATGTGTGAGGCTGCCATCTCCGACCTCGAGTCTCTCCAGTCGCTTCCGCGGCCCTCTACGTCCCCGCCCGACGCAGGCAAGACCTTGCCCCGGCCCGCGAGTCGTGCTGGTGCGATCTCGACGACGCTACCTCGTAGCGCCGCCGATGAGAGTAAGGGACACGGGCAGTGAGCCTTCTCAGGGGGTTCTTCGGCCCCAGCAAGGAAGGAGGTCTGGCGTTCGCTCGCTGAGCAGGTAGAGGGTCGGTTCATCGAAGAAGGCTTCCACGGGCACGGTGCCGTACAGGTGGCGACCGGATACTGGATCATGACGCTCGACACCTACACTGCGCCCGGCTACGGGAGTGACACGACCCAGTATACGCGTCTGCGCGCGCCATACGTGAACCCGGAGGGATTCCTCTTCACACTCTACCGTCGCGGGTTGTTCAGCGGACTCGGCAAGCTGATGGGGATGCAGGACATCGAAGTGGGGCACCCCTTCTGCGACGACACCTACATCATCAAGAGCAACTCTGAGGACCGCATCAGGAAGTTCTGCCAGAACGAGTGCATTCGCGAACTGATGGACGCGCAGCCGCTCATCCACTTGCAGATCCACGACGACGAGGGTCGGTTCAAGGTCCAGTTTCCTGATGGCGTAGACGAGCTTCGCTTCAATTGCGTCGGAGTCATCAAGGACATCGACCACCTGAAGGGACTCTTCGAGCTGTTCGCCGAGGCGCTCCACCAACTGTGTCACGACGGAGAGGCCTACGAGGACGATATCGACATCCACATCCGCCGGCTGGAGGGGCCAGGCGGCACGATCGAGGGCGATCACCTTCTTTGGGAAGGCGACCCTGCCCGCTGTGATTCGGCGGCGGCGCTCGGGCGGCTGAAGGCCCCGAAGGCGGTCGGCGCCCTGTTGTCCGCGCTCTGGAGCGAAGACACCGTGCTTCGCGCACATGCGGTCAACGCGCTCGCGAGTATCGGACACTCTGACGCGATCGGGCCGCTGATCCGGCTTCTCGGTGACACGAGCCCGGCGGCGGGAAAGCGCCGCGTCCGCGATGCGCTCCGCGGCATCGGCGAGGGGCAGCTGGTCGACGTCGTGCTGGCCGCCCTCGTCGGCGACGCTCCCCGGATAAAGGGCGCCGTGGGGGCGTACCGAGGAGAGGTGATCGACGCCTTCGTCAACGCCCTTGAGGGAGCCTCGGGCACGTCCAATACGCGATCCCGAAACACGGCTATTCACGCGGCGAAGGCGCTCGAGGATCTCCACGCCACGGAGGCATTGCCCTGGATGCGAGAGGCGTTGCGACGGACCGGGACCAGGAACCGGGCTGGTCAGGCCATAGAGGCGTCGATCCAGGCGCTCGAGGCCCGAGCGGCGCTCCCGCGTCCTGCACAAGGCCGCGAGGTCGGTGCGGACACCCTGCCACGTGCTGCGGACGAGCCGGGGCCGGCGACCGATACGCTTCCCCGCGCCGTGGAAGAGGATACGTGAGCCTGCTCAAGGCGCTCTTCGGCCCCAGCAAGGAAATGGTCTGGCGCCAGGTCGCCGAGCAGATGCAAGGGCGGTTCGTCGGAGGGGGGGTGTTCGGCACGGACGTCGTGCAGGCAAAGACCGGAGACTGGATCATCACGCTCGACACGTATACGGACGACGACATGAACACGTATACGCGCCTGCGTGCGCCTTACGTGAACCCTGAGGGATTCTTCTTCACGATCTACCGCAGCGGGTTCTTCACCGGACTCAAGAAGCTGTTGGGGATGCAGGACATCGAGGTCGGCGACCCCCGCTTCGACGACGCCTACGTCATTCAGGGCAACTCCGAGCACCGCGTCCGGAAGTTCTGCGAGAACGGCCGGATCCGGGAGTTGATCGACTCGCAGCCGCGGATCCAATTGCGGATCCGAGACGACGAGGGGTGGTTCAAGACCAAGTTCCCGGAGGGCGTCGATGAGCTGTGCTTCAGGAGCCCAGGCGTCATCAAGGATCTCGTCCAACTCGAGAACCTCTTCGAGCTGTTCACGGAGTCCCTCCATCAACTGTGTCACGATGGAAAGGCGTACCAGGACGACGTCAACCTCCAACTGCGGCGGCTGCGGGCGCCGGGTGGCCGCATCGAGGGGAAGCACCTCCTCTGGCAAGGCGACCCGCCCCGCCACGACGCGGCCGCTGCGCTCGGGCGACTGAAGGACCCGAAGGCGATCGGTGCCCTGGTGTCCGTGCTCGGACGTGACGACACCGTGCTTCGGGCACACGCGATCAACGCGCTCGAGAACATCGCCCATCCGGACGTGATCGGACCGCTCGTCAGGCTCCTCGGTGACCAGAGGGGGGCTGCGGGCAAGCGCATACAAGACCGCGTCGCCGATGCTCTCCGCAGTCTCGGTGAAGGGGAGCTGGTGGACAACGTGCGGGCAGCCCTCGCCGGCGACGCTTACCGCATCAGGGACGCCGTGGGGCCGTACCGAGGACAGGTGATCGACGCCTTCGTCGGAGCCCTCTATGGAACCTCCCCAATTCAAGCGGCGAAGGCGCTCGAGGAACTCCACGCCATCGAGGCGTTGCCCGGCCTGCGAGAGGCTCTGCGGCGTGCCGCGACGAGGAGCCTGGCAGGTGCAGCCATCCAGGCCTCGATTCAGGAGCTCGAAGCCCGGGCGGCGCTCCCGCGTCCTGCGCAAACACGCGAGGTCGGTGCCGACACCCTGCCACGCGTCGCGGACGACCCGGGCCCGGCGACCGAAACGCTTCCACGTCCTGTCGAAGAGGATACGTGAGCCTGCTGAAGGCGCTGGGCGGCGCCAGCAAGGAGGAGATCTGGGGGCAGCTCGCGGAGCAGGTCGAGGGTCGGTTCAGCAAAGGGGGGTTCCTCGGCAGCGACGTCGTCCAGGTCACGGCGGGCGACTGGATCATCACCCTCGACACCTACGATGTGAGCGACGGGAATAGCTCGACAACGTACACGCGCCTTCGCGCACCTTATGTGAACCCCGAAGGGTTCCTCTTCACGATCTACCGCAGCGGGTTCTTCCCAGAGATCGACAAGGTGCCGCGGATGCAGTACGTCGAGGTCGGCTACCCCCGCTGCGACGACACCTACGTCATCAGGGGCAACTCCAAGCACCGCGTGCGGAAGTTCTGCGAGAACGGCCGGATCCGGGAGTTGATCGACTCGCAGCCGCGGGTCCACTTGGAGGTCCGCGACGACGATGGGTGGTTCGAGGCCAGGTTCCCTGGAGGCGTCGACGAGCTGTACTTCCGGTGCGTAGGGGTCATCGAGGACCTCGACCAACTCGAGAACCTCTTCGAGCTGTTCACCGAGTCCCTCCACCAACTGTGTCACGACGGAGAGGCGTACGAGGACGACATCGACATCCACCTCCGGCGGCTGCGCGGGCCCGGCGACCGGGTCCACGGCGAGTATCGCCTTTGGCAAGGCGACCCGCCCCGCGGTGACGCGGTGGTCGCGCTCGGACGACTGAAGGACCCGAAGGCGATCCGACTGCTGGTGTCCGCGCTCGGGAGCGCAGACAACGTGCTTCGCGTGCAGGCCATCGACGCGTTGGCGAGCATCGCCCACCCGGACGCAACAGGGCCGCTCGTCAGGCTCCTCAGTGACCGGAGGGGGGCGGCGGGCGAGCGCATACAAGACCACGTCGTCGATGCTCTCCACGGTCTCGGCGAAGGGGAACTGGTCGACAGCGTGCTCGCGGCCCTGAGCGGCGACCCCTCACAACTCAGGGACGCCGTGGGGGCGTACCGAGGACAGGTGATCGACGCCTTCCTCGGCGCGCTCAACGGCCCCGCCTCGATTCACGCGGCGGAAGCGCTCGAGGAGCTCCACGCCGTGGAGGCGTTGCAGGGGATGCGAGACGTGTTGCGACAGACCGCGATAGAGAGCCCGGCGGGTGCCGCCATCCGGGCGTCGATCCAAGCGCTCGAAGCCCGAGCCGCACTCCCGCGTCCGGCTGAAGGCCGCGAGGTGGGTGCGGACACCCTGCCACGCGTCGCCGCCGACCCGGGCCCGGCGACCGATACGCTTCCACGCGCCGTCCAAAACAGGAGAAGGGAGGAGGCGCAAGTCGGGGAGGGGCTGGTCGAGGAGGCGCAAATCGAAGAGGCGCAAGCAGAGGAGGCGCACGTGGAGGAGGGTCAAGTGGAGGTGGAGCAACAAGAGGTGGGGGAATAGGGGCGAACCGGTCCGATTAGCTGATCGACGGTCGCCCTGGGATGTCCCCCGACTCGGCAGCGGATATATTGCGTCTGCGACTCTTGGGTCTCCGCCTCCGAAGCCTGGCGTCTGGCGGCCGGACCAGGTCCCTCGCCTCCCTCAACAGGTACGAGATGAACATGCAGCCGAACGTCTTCCGGAGCAGCGGGCGAGCTAGAGTGCTTCCCCGGCTGTTCGCGATGCTCTTGGTGCTCGGCGCCCCCCTTGGAGCACAGGAGTTCGGTGCGGCCGTCGCGATCGCCGACGGTGAGATCCTGATCGGGGAGCCGCTCAACCAGCGGAGGCCGTCCACGATCTACCGCTACAGACAGTCTGCTGACGGATGGGAGCAAGTCGGTACCATGAGGGCGCCGCTACCTGGGCGGGGTGGTGACTACTTCGGCCGTTTTATCGTCATGGATGAGCGCTCCTTGATGATTAGCGGCACTCTGTACGAGAACTCGACCGGCACGGTTTGGTCCTATCGTCGGGAGGGAGCCGACTGGACGTTCGATGCGATGGTCCGGCCCGACAGCCTCGTCGAGGGCGAAGCATTCGGCCGGTTCGGTCAGCTCTATGACGACATGTTCTTCGTATCGTCGCTCGGATTCGGTGGGTCGGGCGCCGTTTGGGTCTTCGAGCGAGATGGGTCGGGTGCCTGGGTCGAACGGGCCAGGGTGCAACCCGACGCCCCAGCCCCGCAGGAGTTCTTCGGCTGGGGGCTCGAGTACGATGGCGAGCGGCTCATCGTGGGGTCGTTCGCCGGGCAGGGGCTCTCTGGGGCCGCTTACGTGTTCTACCAGGACGATGCAGGCGATTGGGTCCAGGAAGCACGACTCGCGTTGGCGGCGGAGGAGTCGCAGCCCGGTGACGCCGGAGCGCCCGGTCGTCCGGGGGCGGGAACCATCGATGTAGGGTGGTTCCAGGGAATGGCGCTCCTGGGACTCCCGGGGCGCGACGGTGCGGAGGGTGCCGCGTATACGTTTACGCGATCGGCAGCCGAAGCACCCGCTTCCGGTAGCACGGGTGACTGGGTTCGGGGCCCCACACTCACGGCGTTCGATGGCCGCCCGGGATCCTACTTCGGTCACCTCTTTCACGTCAGGGGCGGTGAGCTCTGGGTTTCGGCGCCGGGCGCGGGCCAGGGCGGAGGGATCTACCGCTTTTCGTATGATGCGGACACGGGGAGTTTCCGCGAAGCCAGTACCATCGGGCCTTCGATCGACGTGGTCCCGGAGGATCGGTTCGGCGCCACCATCGCGACCGCCGGTGATCTGGCGATCGTCGGGCAGCCAGGCGACGACGAAGGTCTCGGATCCGTGATGGTGATGCGGGAGCAGTCGGGGTACTGGGCGTCCGAGTCCAAGCTTCTGATCCCCGGAAGGCCTGGTCTGCCTGCGATCACCGGGGGTGAAGTCGTCTGTGGGGAGCGCGGTAGTGCGGACCGGTTCGGCTGCTCGCGGGTGGACATCCTCTCGTTCCTCCCCAACGAAGCGATCGGGGGAACTCGCGGGGTCGGAACCAACGACGTCTGGGGCTGGACCGACCCACAGACGGGACGTGAGTACGCGATCGTGGGCCGCTCGAATGGCACCGCATTCGTCGATATCACCGACCCGACCAATCCCGTGTACCTGGGTAGCCTACGGAAGACCCCCGGTTCTTTGGCGGCTTCATGGCGGGACATGAAGGTGTTCGACAACCATGTCTTCGTTGTCGCCGATGGCGCCGGCGCGCATGGAATGCAGGTGTTCGACCTCACGCGACTGCGTGACGTGGGCCGGGAACCGGCAGCGTTCCTGCCCGATGCGCTGTACCAGCGCATCGCGAGCGCCCATAACATCGCGATCAATGAGAGTACCGGTATCGCGTATGCGCTCGGCTCGGGCTCCGGCGGCGAGACCTGCGGTGGCGGGCTCCACATGATCGACATCAATACTCCGACCGAACCCGTCTTCGTCGGATGCTTCCAGGACAACGCCAGCGGCCGTGCGGGAACGGGATACGTGCACGACGCACAGTGCATCATCTACCAGGGCCCGGACGCCGAGCACGTGGGAAGGGAGATCTGCTTTGGCTCCAACGAGACGGCGCTCTCCATCGCCGATGTGACCGACAAGGACAACCCGGTCCTCCTCTCGATCGCGACCTACCCGAACGTAGCCTACGCGCACCAGGGTTGGCTCACCGAGGACCATCGGTACTTCTTCATGAGTGACGAGCTCGATGAGCTCAATGCGGCGCGCGATACCACGCTCGCGTGGGAGGGCGCGCGCACCATGATCTGGGACGTGGTCGACCTCGATGATCCCATACTCGCCAAGGAGCACTTCGGCGAGGTCTTCTCGAGCGACCACAACCTGTATATCAAGGGCGATTTGATGTACCAGTCGAACTACACGAGTGGGCTGCGGATCCTGAATATCAGTGACCCGGTCAACCCCTTCGAGGTCGGCTTTCTGGACACGGTCCCTAGAAGCGATTCCCCCGGATTCGGTGGGTCTTGGTCGAACTACCCGTTCTTCGAGAGCGGGACCATCGTGGTCTCGAGTGGTCGGGAGGGTGTCTTCTTTCTCAGGTATCGCCCCCGAGAGATTCTTTGAGGTTTTTCCTATCCACGACTGAAGCGTCAGGGGAGCTTGGCATGCTATCGATGAAGACTCCGATCGGATGTTCGTCGTCCGAGTCGCGCACACGGGCGCGCAGACTGTCTCTCGGCTCTTGTGTCGGGCTGCTCTTCGGGGTGCCCTTGGTCGGGCCACTCTTGGTTGGGCCACTCTTGGTCGGCCTGCCCTTGGCCGCGCTGCCCTTCATCGCGCCGAGTTCAGCCTCTGCGCAGGTGCAACCGGTAGAGCTCCCCGCGCGTATTCCTGCGC
>Ga0066376_10005744_pt1 | contig 10412 bp, 7 predicted proteins | sample Knorr_S15_td_Bot_FD_77009 | JGI IMG/M metagenome (GOLD analysis project Ga0066376, IMG submission 77009) | Marine microbial communities from Southern Atlantic Ocean transect - Knorr_S15_td_Bottom_ad_5009_LV_A | ecosystem: Environmental > Aquatic > Marine > Oceanic | place: Southern Atlantic... | reverse complement strand
TTGCGAGAAGGTGCCAGAACGGCAAGCTCCCCGAGTAGGACTTGAACCTACAACCTAGAGGTTAACAGCCGCTCGCTCTACCAATTGAGCTATCGGGGATTGTGACCTTGAGCTATCGGAGATTGTGAACGGGACTCATGCGGAACCGAATACCTGGCGGGTAATCCGCCTCTGGCGGACTCGCTCTACCAATTGAGCTATCGGGGAAACTCGTCGCAAGTGCCTCGTTTTACGGGGTTTCGAGGAATTCCGCAACACCTCCACTCCTGGGGTGCGTCGGTCGAGGAGGCAGCGCGGCTGATCCTCAAGCGGTTTCATTGCGGAGGCCTCTTCCAGGATGGAACGACCGTCACCTCGAGGTGGTCGATGATGATCTCCGACTTCCCCTGCTCATCGACAGCGACTACCTCGGCCTTCAGCTTGTTGTCGCCGAAAACCGTTGGCAAGGACGTCAGGGGGAACATGAAGATCGAACAGGTCTGAAATGGCCTCCCGTAGGCTTTCGATCTGCCTCGCGAGGGCCAGGAGACCTTGATCGTTTCGGCGGGCACGACTGTCCCGTTGACGTAAAACGCCAACTTGTCCTTGGCCGGCGGCTTGAAACTGCCGTCCCTTTGAAGCCGGGCTGGACACTGCTTGTCTGCTCCCACGATGCCCGCAATCGTGACAATCATCTCCGCAACAGGACCAGCCTGGGCCAGGTCTTCGCAAATCCGAAAACGGTACTCGCCGTTGCTGCCGAGCTTTCGTCCCAGCACGATGCGATCATTCTTGATGAATGTCGGATCAGAGACACTTGGAACTCCCCCCGGCGAGATTCCGCCCCAGTGGCCGGCGTACAGGGGATAGAAGAGATAGTGTCGGGATCGCTCACCGAGCAGTCGCGGATCACGCATCTCCCGCAGCCACGTCAGAGCCAACGGGTACATGGCCGGTCCGGGAGGGTAATCCAGCGTCCTGCCGACCCAGTGATACATGTAGTTGAAGACCGAGATCCCATCGGCGCCCGCGGCGTATTTGTTGCGGACTGCCGCCCGGTAGTTCTCCAGGCTCATGAAATGGTCCTGGTCCTGCCAACACGTCTTGGGATGCACGGTGGGGTAGAGCATGCATTTCGAGGGACGCGTCAGGGCGGCAAAGTCCTCGAACCTGGCGTTGAAACTGGTGAAGAAGAAGTCCGAGGGCGCGATGTAGTCCACCAGTCCCTCCTTGACCCACGTGGCAATGTCGTAGCCCAGCTCGCGGCACTCGGCGACCGTCTGCGGCACGCGGACTCCCAGGATCAGCCTGCGACCCCGCTTCCGGGATTCGGCATCCAGTCGCTCACGCATGCGACGCACCAGACGCGTCATCAGGGGGTGACTCGCGCGGGCCGTGGACCTCGGGAACACGTGCATCCAACGGCAGTAGTCGAATTCGAACCCGTCGACGTCGAACCGCTGCAGGATCTCGTCGGCCAGGGCAAACACCCAGTCACGCACCTCGGCGTGGGTGTAGTCCATTCCTCCATCCTGGACGTCCGGAATCTGCAGATCCTTGCGGTTGGCCAAGCCCTTGCCCGTACCCGAGTGTCGATCGGCCATGCGAAACGTCGCCAGGAACTTCATGCCCCGCTTGTGGCACTGATCGATGGCGACCTGGATCGGCGGCTCACCCTCCTCGGCGATCTTGTCGAATGCTGCGTTCAGACCGCCCCAGTGCTCGTGGCCGGGATGCTTCGGCCAGAACCATCCCACACCGTGCTTCTGAAACACGGTCTGGGCAAATATGTCGATCCCGCTTCCCGCGTGAACGTCGATCACCCGCCGGAGTTCGTCTGCCGACGGGGAGTTCGTCATCAGGTAGTGGCCGATGTTGGCGTGATCTGAGGTATAGACGATCCGCACGTCGCCGCGGGGTTTGGGGGACCTGGTCAGCCCGGGGCCGTCCTGGGCCAGCACCTCCCCCGTTGCCAATCCTGTGATCGCGGCAACCGCCGCCAGTACGGGTGCCGCCTTCATGGTCAGTCTTCGCATCGCTGCCCCGATTTCATGGTGGGATGTGAGAGTTCACCAATTCTCGGGCGGTTTGGGGCGCTGTCAACGCGAAGGGTCGGTGTAGTCGGCCAACTGCCAGGACTCGCTGCTGGCCGCTTCGTGGATCTGACGCGCAGTCGCGCCGCGGGCCGGCTGGTAGAATGACAGTCCCACCTGACACGGCCGCAGAGGCCGCCTGCCATTTGTCCCTCGGTTGCGATCCATGCGATTATTGCTCCCCATCGCCTTGGCTCTCGTGCTGCTGAAGCCCGTAGCCGGCGTTGCCGCCGAGGTTCCGGACAATGGTCTGCCGCAGCAGGTCGACAAGCTGATCGAAGCCGCTGTGCCGGACTTCGCCGAACATGCCTCGCCGCTGTGCAGCGACGCCGAGTTCCTGCGCCGCGTCACGCTCGACCTCACCGCCACCATTCCCTCCGCTTCGGCCACTCGCCGCTTCCTGGCCGACACGACACCCACCGCGACCAAGCGAGCCCGGCTGATCGACCGACTGCTGATCAGCCCGGCCTACGCCCGCCGGATGCAGTACCTGCTGGACTGGATCCTGATGGAGCGTCGCAGTTCTGAAAACATCCCCTCGGTCGCCTGGCAGTCGTATCTCAGGCAGGCCGCTACCGAGAATCGACCCTGGGACCAGTTGGCTCATGAGATTCTCGTTGAAGGGGGAGGCGACTCGAAGACCCGCCCCCGCGCCCGCTTCTATCTCGATCGAGAATTCGACCTCACGGTCGTCACCCGCGACGTCGGGCGGATCTTCATGGGCAAGGATCTCGAGTGTGCCCAGTGTCACAACCATCCGGTTGTCGACGCCTACCTGCAGCGGCACTACTACGGGCTGAAGGCCTTTCTGGATCGCAGCTACCTGTTCACCGACCCCAAGTCCAAACAGAAGTCTCTCGGTGAGAAGGCCGAGGGCGATGTGACTTTCACTTCGGCCTTCGACGACACCAAGGGTAAGACCTCCCCACGGATCCTCGACCTCGCCGAGATCATCGATCCCGACGGTTCGAACAAGCAGTACCTCACCAAGCCGGGCAAGTCGGCTCGCGGAGTCCCCCGCTACAGCCGCCGCAAGCAGCTGGGGATCGCGGTCACGGCCGAGCAGAATCGGGCGTTTCGACTGAACATCGCCAACCGGCTCTGGGCCGCGATGATGGGTCGAGGCCTCGTCGAGCCACTCGACCTGGCTCATGTCGGCAACCCGCCATCGCACCCCGAACTCCTCGACCTGCTCGGCGACCAGTTGCACGATCACGGCTACGACATGAAGTGGTTTCTCGGCCAACTGGCTCGCACCCGCACCTACCAGCGCAGCAGCCTTACCCGCGACGCATCCGCAAAAATCGCTCTCAAGCAGTTCGCCGTCGGCCTGCTCAAGCCGCTCTCACCCGAGCAGTACGCATGGGCGACGATGGAAGCCACCGGGATGCTCGCCTCGACCCGCTCCTCGGCACGCAAGAAGCTCGAATCCGAAGCCGCCAAGGCTCAGGCCAAGCAGGCCAAAATGCCCAAGAAAACGCCTCAGGCCGGATCCGACAAGAAGCCCAAGGCCGACCCCAAGCCGGACAAGACCGACACCCCCTCAGCAGTCTCCATCACCATCTCGACGGCGGCTCTCGAGTCAGCCGTGGACAAGGCGGTCGCCGGCCACATCAAGACATTCGTCACGCAGTTTGCCTCCGATGGTGGGCAAAAGACGTCGTTCTCGGCAACTGCCCCACAGGCCCTGTTCCTGGTCAACGGGGCCCTGGTCCGGGAGTGGCTGAAGCCGACCACCACAAACCTCACCGGACGGCTCTCCAAACTCAACGATCCGACCGCCGTCGCCGAAGAACTCTATATCGGCATCCTCAACCGACCACCGACCGCATCGGAGCGGAACGAGGTGATTGACTACCTCGCTGCCGCCTCCGATCGCTCCGAAGCGATCATCGAACTGACCTGGGTCCTACTGCTGTCGGCTGAATTCCGGTTCAATCACTGACAGGCCACCGGCCGACAGAGCTGAGAGTCACACACGCGAAACTCACGAACCTCACGAGACGGATCCCATGCAACGCGATCACGGATGCCACCGCATCGATCACGAATTCTCGCGTCGAGGCTTCCTCGCCAGCGGCGCCCTGGCGGGAGTCGCCAGTCTCTCGAGCCCCACAGTGGCCCATGAGCTGCAGAAGAAGCAGAAGCGTGTTCTGCAGGTCTACCTGCAGGGTGGAGTGAGCCAGCTGGAGAGCTGGGACCCGAAGCCCGGCACCCGTTACGGCGGACCATTCCGAGCAATCCCCACCTCGGTGCCCGGGATGCACATTTCTGAGCTGCTGCCTCACAGCGCCCAGCGGATGCATCTGATGTCGATCGTTCGCGGCATCAATCTCAAGACCAACAGCCACCACGACGGCCGCCTGTTCATGGAAATGGGCCGCCGCGCGGGTAAGTTCCCCTACATCGGCTCGGTCGCCGCCAAGTACCTGATGCCTGAGAACGCTCCACTGCCCGGCTATCTACACGTCACCACTCGCGGCCTGACCGACTTCACCAACGCGTTCCTCGATGCCCGTTACGGACAGCTGAAACTCGCCGGACCCCAGGTCCCCGCGAATCTCATCCGGCCCAAAGCCGTCACCGCCGACGCCGCCAGGCGAAGTCGCACGCTGCTCAAGAGACTCAACACCCGCTTCTCTGGCCGAGGTGGCCAGAAGTCCTTCACCGACTCGTACAACGCGTCGTTCGAGATGGCCGAAAAGCTGATGGCTCGCAGGGACCTCTTCGAGGGCGAACCGGACGGCAAGGATCTCGATCGCTACGGCCGACATCCCTTCGGCCGCAATTGCCTGCTGGCACGAACCTTGCTCGAAAACGGTGGCACCGTCGTCAAGGTGACCCACCACGGCTACGACACTCACGCCGAAAACTTCAACTTCCACCTCGAACAACTCGGCGAATTCGACAAGACCTTCTGCATGCTGCTCGACGACCTGAACGACTCGGGGATGCTCGATAGCACGCTGGTGATGATCTACTCCGAATTCGGCCGCACGCCCAAGATCAACGTCCGCTACGGTCGTGATCACTGGGGCACCGCCTGGTCGATCGCCCTGGGTGGTCAGGGCATCACTCCCGGAGCCATCGTCGGAGCGACCAACAAGGACGGTACGGAAGTCTCCGAGCGTGAGGTCGACGGCGGGCACCTGTTCCACACCTACCTGCAGGCCCTGGGGATCGACAGCACCGCCTATCACACACTCGACGGACGCAGCGTGCCGATCGGCGATCCGACACGTCAGCCCATCCAGGAACTGCTGGCATGAACCTGCCCCCACCGCAGACACCGCCCCCACCGCAGGACCCCCCGGTTCCTCCCCTGCCCCGCGATCTGCCGCCGGGCATCAACGTGACCAAGACGCACGTCGTCCGCACGTTCAGCATCGACGATGTGCCATTGACCACCTGTCGGATCGACCCGACCGGTGAGTGGGTGGTGGCAGCTGCGGAGAACTTCGAGATCTACCGTTGGCCGCTGGCCGGCCCTCAATCGGCTCGAACCATCCTGCACGGGCACAACAGCTGGGTCCGCTCGTTTGATTTCTCACCCGACGGCCGCTGGCTGTATTCCGGCGGCTACGACGACCGGATCGGCATCTGGCCTCTGGCCGACCCCCAACCGGCTCCCGAGCGGATGCTGGTGGCTCACGAGGGTTGGGTCCGCTGGATACGCACCAGCCCCGACGGTTCGCTGTTGGCCTCGTGTGGCAACGACAACCTGCTGAAGCTCTGGGACACGCGGACCTGGGAGCTGGTGCGCGTTTTCGAGGGCCACAAGCGGTATCCCTACGCGGTGGTCTTCCATCCCGACGGCAAGCGGTTGGCGTCGTTTGACCTGATGGGCGTGATCAAGGAGTGGAACATCGGCTCGGGCAAGGTCACTCGGCAGTGGGAAGCCAAGTTCATGTGGGGCTTCGACCAGAAGTTCCGGGCCGACATGGGTGGTGCCCGCGACATGCGGTTCAGCCCCGACGGCAAGTACCTGGCGGTGGCGGGTCTGACCGAGGTCACCAACGCGTTTGCCGGCACCCACAAGCCGATGGTGCTGCTGATGGACTGGGAGACGGGCGAGTTCAAGAAGAAGCTGAAGATCGATTCGCGGGGAATGGCCTGGGGCATCCGGTTTCATCCGGAGGGATTCCTGGTCGGTTCCGGAGCCCCCTCGGGGTCGCTCTGGTTCTGGAAACTCGACGGCGACAAGCCCTTCCACACCTTCAAGCTCAGCGGCGGCGGCCGCGCCCTGGATCTCTCACCCGACGGCCGCCAGGCCGCCGTGGCCCAGACTGACCGCAAGCTGCAGATCGTGCAGTTCACGGCCAAGTCGGCCTAGCCCGGACCGGCCCGGGCTCACTTTGCGTCACCGGCCTCGCGGACCTTCTCGAGCACCAGTCGGTTGCCCGCGTCGTTGTACTCGATGCGGTTCATGAACGACCGCATCAGCATGATGCCTCGGCCGCCGGGTTTGTCGAGGTTTTCGTCGGTGGTGGGATCGGGGACCGCCGCCACGTCGAAACCGGTACCTTCGTCTTCGATGACGATGGTCACGCGGTCCTCAGTGAAGCGGCAGTCGACGTGAACCTGCTTGGCGGGATCCATTCCGTTGCCATGCTTGATCGCGTTGACCAGGGCCTCTTCCAACGCCAGGCGGACTCCGAAGAGGTCGTGATCCGAGTACGAGCGGCCCTCGAGCAGTCCGATGATACGCTCCTGCACCTCTCGCCCGTGTGACGTGTCACTGGCGATGCTGACGGTAAAATCGTCCGCGGATAAGGTCATCACAGGACAGCCGGGCGAAGCGATGGGGAGGTAAAATCGGCTCGGGCTCGTGCGAAGCGGCTGCCTCGGGCTGAGCCCTCAGTGAGCGAAACGGTGGTCTCGTGGTGGGTCAGCGCCCACCCGGGGACCGGGTCAGAAGCCCTCCAGGGCCTGTTCGCGCGAGTCGTAGATCGCAAACAGCTTGTCGAGTTTTGTGATCTTGAAGACCTCGAGGATCTCGGCTCGTAACGAGCACATGGACAGCTGTCCCTGTGCGGCCTTGAGCTTCTTGTCCATCACGATCAACTTGCCGAGCGCCGCACTCGACAGGTATTCGACGTTGCTGAAGTCCAGCAGCACCTTCCGTCGCCCATCATCCTCGACCAGCGAGAACATCTGGTTGCCAATCACCTGGATGTTGGTCTCGTCGAGGATCTTCTTGTCGATGAAACGCGCCACCGTGACGTCACCGACTTCCTCCAGATCGAGTCGGCGATGACTTGCCGCCATGTGTTGCTCCCGTTTTACACGCCCGAGACTGGCCAAAGTGGCCCTGTTTTTTTGAATCATGCGGTCTTCCGAATCGGCTGTCAAGTAGATCCGCTTGCGGCGGCCGCCGAGCTCGCTTGGCGCGTCCGGGGCCGGAGCGTTAGAACCTCTCAGACCGTCTCCAGGCCCGATCACCGACACAACCGGATCCCACGATGAACGCGCCAGCCACGTACTCCCAAACCTGGGACCTCGACAGCCTCGCACCCAACCCCGACAGCGACGCATTCGGCGAGCTGCTGGGGTCGTATCGAGACGACCTGTCGGGCCTGGCCAACCAGGCCGACAGCCTGGCTCCGTTGGGGGATCCCGACCCCGAGGTGCTCAATGCCTGGGAACAGTTCCTGGAATCACTCGAAGACATTGCCAGCCGGGGCACCGAGTTGGACGCCTTCATCGGCTGCCACGCCGCGGCTGACGCCAACAACCGCCGCCTGCACCAGCTCGAGGCCGAGATGTCCGCCCTGGGGCCTCTGCGAGCCCGCCTGGCCCTGGCCGTCCAACTGGGCCTGCAGGCCGCCACACCCGAACAACTCGCCGAATGCCTAGCCGCCAGCCAGCCGCTGGCCCGCATCGCCTACTGGCTCACCGACCAGCGAACCCTCGCCTCACTCAGACTCCCTCGCGACCAGGAACTGCTGGCCTCCGAATTGGACGTCGATGGCCTGCACGCCTGGGGCCGGCTCTACGACCGGGTCTCAGGCGCCCTGCGGATCACGGTCATGGAGCAGGGGGAGCTGGTCGAGAGGTCTCCCGGGCAGGTGCAGTTCGACTCCGCCGACCGTTCGATTCGCCAGAACAACTACTTTTCCTCGCTGAAGGCCTGGCGGACCGCCGGGGACACCTGTGCCGATGCACTCAACCACATCGCCGGCACCCGCCTGACCAAGTACCGCCGCCTGGGTCTCGAGGACCACCTCTCGGCTCCCCTGCATTTCAACAGGATGCAACGCGAAACGCTCTCGGCGATGTGGGCGGCCGTCGACGACCGCAAGGACACTCTGCTCGGGTTCCTCTCGGCCAAGGCCCGCCTGCTCGGCGTCGACCACCTCTGCTGGTACGACCTCCAGGCCCCGCTGCCCACCACCTCGGCAGACGCCGCCGAAATCGACTACGACACCGGTTGCAACCTGATCATCGAGGCCTTCGGCCGCTTCTCACCGGACTTCGGCGAGTTTGCCCGCACGTCGATCGTCGAGAGTTGGATCGAGGCCGAGAATCGTGAGGGCAAGCGTCAGGGTGGCTTCTGCACCGGGTTCCCTCTACGTCAGCAATCACGCATCTTCATGACCTACGTCGGCACGCTCGACAGCATGTCGACGCTGGCTCACGAAATCGGGCACGCCTACCACTCGCACGTGCTCCGCGAACAACCGCTGTTCCTGCAGGACTACCCGATGAACCTCGCCGAGACCGCCTCGACCTTCGCCGAAGCGGTGCTCGGAGAAGAACGTCTCGAAGCGACCTCGGACCGCAATCAACAACTCGCCATCCTCGACACCATGCTCTCCGACTCGGTCGGCTTCCTGATGAACATCCACGCCCGGTTCCTGTTCGAGGATCGCTTTCACCTCGAACGCGCCGCCGGAGAACTCTCGGCCGAACGCTTCTCGGAACTGATGGTCGAATCGCAACAGCAGGCCTACCTGGGTGCCTTGGGCGAGGACGGCTGGAACGACACCTTCTGGATCTCGAAGCTGCACTTCTACATCAGCTCGTTGCCCTTCTACAACTTTCCGTACACGTTCGGGTACCTGCTGTCGCTGGGGCTGTATGCCTTGGCCCGCGAAAGTGGTGGAGGCGAGTTTCCCGAACAGTACCGTCGGTTCCTGTTGGCCACCGGTGACCGCTGCACCGAGGACGCGGTGGCGGATTCCTTTGGCCACGACCTGCGGCAACCGGACTTCTGGAACCGCAGCCTCGACGTGGTGGCCCAGCGGGTGGCGCAATTCGAATCGCTGGCCGGCTAGCGACGCAGCTCGTAACCCACAGTCGCAGAGATCCCCGCACCGTCGACGCCCGAGCCGTGCACGCGGTAGGGCCGGTCGAACAGGTTCTCCACACCCAGGACCAACGACTGGCTGGTCGTCATCTGCCAGCCATAGCGAACCGTAACGGTTCCGTAACCGGGTGTTCCCCCCGAGGAGATTCTCGAGTCGCGAAGATCTCGCGGGCTCAGCCGAGCCTGGCTTCGAGCCATCCACGCAAACACGTCCAGCCAGTCGGACCCCTCGGCCTCGTGCCACCGCAATCCGACGACTCCCTGTGCGGGGGGAATGCGACTGAGCGGCTCAGCGTCGGTCCGATTGCGTCCACGCGTGTACCAGAAGTTCCCGTAGGTGCTCCATTCCTCACCGAGTGCAAAGGACGCCGACAACTCGACTCCATCGATGTCCGCCCGGGCCACGTTGCGACGCTGGAAGAAGTCGACCCCCTCGACCGGATCCGTACCCACCAACTGACGCTCGATCAACCCGTCGATCACCATCCAGTAGTATGCCGCCTGCCCCGCAAAGCGGCCGGTATCCCACCGCAGGCCGACGTCGTGACTGGTGGCGAGTTCGGGTGCCAGCCCGGTCGTGGGCAGGTCGACACCCTCGTTGACATTGTCCGAGACCGACGTCAGTTCATCGAGTAGCGGTGCACGGAATCCCTGAGCGATCGTCCCGGTCAGCCTCCACGACGGACTCAACTCGACCACCACTCCGCCCGAGCCGGTCCAGGCCTGGAAACTTGGCGAGATCACCGTGTCGAGGGGATCGGTATTGGGAAACAGCGGATCGGTGGGATCAAACATCGCGACCGTCCCCCCGGCCTCGATGTGCGAATACCTCACGCCGCTGACAAGCGTCACACGCTCCAGTACCGGCCATTCCCATTCCAGGAAGGTGCCGAATCGCGAGTAGTAACTGTCGGGCGGGAACTGCGGCGTGAGAGGGGTCGACGTGCCGCCGACCAGATCGACACGGTTCTTGAAGGCGTCAACATCGTCGTGGTAACCGTCGCCGCCGAACCTCACAGACCCCCACTCTC
>Ga0066376_10005743_pt1 | contig 10414 bp, 9 predicted proteins | sample Knorr_S15_td_Bot_FD_77009 | JGI IMG/M metagenome (GOLD analysis project Ga0066376, IMG submission 77009) | Marine microbial communities from Southern Atlantic Ocean transect - Knorr_S15_td_Bottom_ad_5009_LV_A | ecosystem: Environmental > Aquatic > Marine > Oceanic | place: Southern Atlantic... | reverse complement strand
GAAAAAATTACTGGAATTGTTCATATTGTGGGAGACAAAAAAATATCCGTTTTCGAATTAGCTAAAATAACAACTCCTCAAATTGAGCCTATGACAATTGATGATTATTCAGGTCCACCACTTACAATAGATATGAGTTTAGATACAGAACGGTGGAAAAAATATAAGATTAGATAATTATTTTAAATTGAATATTTTTATTTGGATAACATACAAAAAATATTTATGAATCAAATTGAAAATAAACAAGAATTTCTTTCCCTTTGTTACCATTATCTAAGACCAGAAAAAACAGCAGATAGTTTTCCACGAATTTTAGGATCGACATTGGAAGAGTTTGAAGAACAGGTAAAAATGTTACAAAAACAATATCAAATCATATCATTAGATGATATTAAAAAATTTATTCAAAAAAAAACGAATTTTACTAAAATAGGAATGTTATTTACATTTGATGATGGGTTATCAGATCATTTTGAAGCTGCTAAAATTCTTTCTAAATATGGAATAAGTGGAGTTTTTTATATACCAACATGTATTCTTGAAAATGAACCAGCAAATCCAAATATCATACATTATTGTTTAGCAATTTATGGCGTAAGTAGATTTATTTCAGAATATAATTTTTGTATTAACAAATTTGAATTAAATAAAGATTTTACATTATTTTTTGATAGAAAGAAGGATGATCCATGGACTACGATTAAAGAAATTAAAAAAATATTCAAGTATAAATTAGATTATTCTAATTCAAGAAAAATACTGCTTACAATTTATCAAAATACTATTCTTAAAGATTTTCCAAACGCAATGGAGATTATTCATTTAACAAAAGAAAAAATTAAGAAAATGATTAAAATGGGACATTATGTAGGGGTTCATACACATACTCATATTTCTGTTGCGCCTTCTAAATTAACTAAAAAAGAATTTGAAAAGGAAATAATTTTGCCAAAAAAAATATTGGAAGCAAATTTTTCCACCAGTGTGGATAGCATGAGTTATCCATTTGGAGAAAAACAAGATTGTTTATCATCATCAGAACTGTTAAAGAAAACAAAACTATATCAAATTGCTTTTACAGTAGAAACTATATTAAATTCAAATGAAAAATCTTCATTTAGTTTTGGCAGATACCAACCACTTAGTACAGATAATACAAAACAACTTGAACAAATACTAAATGAAATAGTAAGGAAATCAAAATGAAAATAGTAATTTTCACTGGAAATTCAGTCAGACATAAATTTGTTGCAAATTCTCTTGCAAAAGAAGTGGATGATTGTTTAATCATTTCAGAATGCAATAGTTCAGATTCGGTTTCTGATCAATCAAATTCTAATACATCAATTAGAAATCATTTCAATTTAAGATATGACACAGAAAAACAATTTTTTTCTGGAAATGATTTCTTTGATGGGAATGTTCTACCTATTTTATATAAAGAAGTGAATCTTCAATTTGTTTTTGAATTAGTTCAAAAATTCAATCCAGACATAATGTTTGTTTTTGGTTCATCAATAATTAAAGAACCTCTATTATCTTTAACACCAAATAAATTTGTAAATTTGCATTTGGGAATTTCACCATACTATAGAGGCAGTGGAACAAATTTCTGGCCATTTATTAATAATGAATTAGAGTTCGTGGGATCAACATTACTTCATTTAGATCCTGGAATAGATACAGGGGATATTATAACACATGTAAGACCTAAATTTGAAAAGAGAGATAATGTACATACAATTGGATGTAAAGTGATTCAAGAGAGTACCAAACAAATGATAAATATCATAGACATGATTAAAAATGATAGAATTCTGCCAAGAGTAAAACAATGGAGTGTGTCAAGTGAAAGACACTATAAAATGAAAGATTTTAACGAGAAAATACTTAATCAATACTATAAAAATCTAGAAAATGGAATTGTTGAAGAGTTTGTAAATCAAAATAAGATAGAATTAAAATTGATTAATATGGATAAATATCAATAGACCTAAAAATTTAGTTTTTTCATAATGTCTTTATTGAACTTTTACCAAAATTAGTTAATGAAGATATTAGCTATAATTCCTGCTCGTGGAGGTTCAAAAGGTATTCCATTAAAGAATATTAAAAAATTATCAGGCAAACCATTAATCAAATATACAATAAATACTGCACAAAAATCAAAAAAAATTGATAAAATAATCGTCAGTACAGATAATAAAAAGATTGCAAGAATTTCAAAATCTTTAGGTGTTGAAATTCCATTTTTAAGACCTAAAAAAATTTCGGCTAATTCTTCGCAAACAATTGATTTAGTTAAACATGTAATTAAAAAATTAAAAAAAAATGAGTTTATTCCAGATATAATAACAATATTACAACCAACATCTCCATTTCGTACCTCACAAATGATTGATGAATCTATTAATCTATTAAAAAAATTTGATGCCACATCTGTGATTTCAGTTACTGAAATGAAAAAACATCCTTATTCATCATTTTGGTTTCAGAACAAATTTTTAAAATCATTTAAAAAAGATTATCAAAGATTTTATCAAAGACAATTATTTCCAAAATTGTTTTATCCAACTGGTTCAATCTATACATTTTGGACTTCAACATTAACAAAATATGATTCATTATATGGACCTAGAATTAAACCGATGATTATCAATGATGAAATGAAAAATTTGGATATTGACAATGAATTTGATTTTTTTGTTGCAGAAATGGGCATGAAATATTGGAAAAAGAGTTAACATGGCATATTTAAAATAAACTAAAAAAAATATTGGATTTCATAAAATATTTTTTTAGATAAGATTAAAAATCAATTAAAATAGAAAAAATACACATATGAAAAAACCTAAATTAATTAATGAGTTAAAAAATAAATCTATTTTAGTTACAGGTGGTGCAGGTAGTATAGGTTCAGTCTTAATATCAAAACTATTAGAATATCCCGTAAAATCAATCAGAGTTTTAGACATAGATGAATATGCCTTGTTTAAATTAAATAAAAAATTAAAAGATTCAAGATTAAGAATTCTACTTGGCAGTATTTTAGATCAAGACAGAGTAGACATGGCAGGAGATGGAGTAGATATTATTTTTCATTTGGCAGCTATTAAAAATATTGAAATTTCAGAATTTAACCCCATTGAAACAATTGATACAAATGTCAATGGTACTACGAATATGATTAAGATGCTGATAAAAAAGAAACCAAAAAAATTTATCAATATTAGTACAGATAAAGCAGTAGATGCATCTACGCTTTATGGAAATACAAAACAGCTTGGTGAGAGACTAACTAGTTGGGCAGGTTTTCATATTAAAGAAACAAAGTCTGCAACCATTAGATTTGGAAATGTAATTGAAACCAGAGGAAATGTTTTTGAAATTTGGAATGAAGAATTGAAAAATAACAAACCTTTGTCAATTACAGAACCCCTAATGAAAAGATATTTTATTCATTCAAACGAAGTAATTGATTTTATTTTAGATTGTACATTATTAGCTAAGATGGGAGAGATTTTTATTCCAAAAATGAAATTATATACAATAAAACAACTTGCAGATAAAATTTCAAAGCAACAAAAAATTATAGGATTACGACAAGGTGAAAAGTTACAGGAAAAACTACTTAGTTCAGAAGAGGAATCAATTGTAATAAAAAAACCAAATATGTGGATAATTAAACCATTTAAATAAGTAAAATAAGATTTCGTTAGACTACAATTTTAGTTAGTTTATTGGATATCATGAATTTTTCAATGAATAAGATAATAGATAACCTTGAAAATATTATTTTAATGAACAGCATTAGAATCAAAAATAAAATAATTGGTAAAAATCACCCAGTATTTGTAATTGCAGAAGCAGGAATAAATCATAACGGATCTTACCGAATTGCTAAAAAAATGATCGATGTAGCTAAAAAAGCAGGAGCAGATTGTGTAAAATTTCAGACACATATAACAGATGAAGAAATGTTAAAAACAAATATTCGTCCAGGAAATATTTCAAAAGAAACATTATGGAGTATAATTAAAAATTGTGAATTAACTGAAAAAGAAGAATCTAGACTTAATCAATATTGTAAAGAAAGAAAAATTCTATTTTTGTCAACACCATTTTCAATTTCTGCAGTTGAAAGATTAGAAAAATTGAAAATTCCTGCATATAAAATTGGTTCAGGAGAATTAACAAATTTGCCATTTTTGAAACATATTGCAACAAAAGGAAAACCAGTAATTTTATCTACAGGAATGTCAGAAATAAAAGAAATTAAATCATCAGTAAATTTATTTAGAAAATTTAAAATCCCAATTGCAATTCTTCAAACAACATCAGAATATCCTGCAAAATATAAAGATATCAATCTTGGAGTAATAGAAAAATTTGAAAAAATTTTTAAAATCCCAGTAGGTCTTTCTGATCATTCACCTGGAATATATACTGCATTAGGAGCAGTCGCTAAAGGAGCATGTATAGTTGAAAAACATTTTACACTTGATAAAAATATGTCAGGTCCAGATCAAAAAATATCATTAGATCCATTTGAATTAACAGAATTGGTTAAAGGATGTAAAGCTGTAAAACTTGCATTAGGAGAAACTAAAAAAATTTTAAAAGAAGAATTGCCCATATTACAATTTGCTAGAGAATCAGTTGTAACAAAAAATAATATTAAAAAAAATGAGTTATTTACAGAAGATAATATTACTACAAAAAGGCCAAATACAGGTGAAATTCCTGCAAAAGACTTTTTCAAAATTATTGGTAAAAAAGCAAAAAAAGATATTCCTAAATCCAAGCAGATCGCCTATAGTGATATCTATTGAAAAAAACTATTTTGATTGTAACTGAACGTAGAGCAGATTATTCAAAATTTCGACCAATTTTAAAAGAAATTGAAAAATCAAAAAAATTAGATTATGTTCTAATAGTTACTGGAAGTCATCTTCTACCAGAATATGGAGATTCAATAAATGAAATTTATTCAGATGGTTTTAAGATTACAAAAAAATTTCACATGTATTCGAAACAAAAGAAAGATTCAGGAATTGAAATGTCAAAAGCATTTGGAAAATGCGTCATTGAATTATCAAATATTATAGAAAAACTAAATCCAACAATAATCTTAGCTGGATTTGACATAGGTTCAAATCTTGCAGTATCTATTGTTGGGGCACATTTGAATAAAATAGTGGCACATGTTGAAGGGGGGGAAGTAACAGGTACAATTGATGAGTCCATAAGACATGCTACAACAAAATTTTCCCATTTACATTTTACTTCAAACAAAGAGGCATCAAAGCGTTTAATCAAAATGGGAGAAAAACCCAAGTTTGTTTTTACAGTTGGAAACCCATCTTTAGACAATATTCAAAATTTGCCCAAAATACATTCTAAAATACTTGAAGATGAATTTGGACTGGATCTAAAAAAACCATTTATGATTGTAATTCAACACACTGTAACTACTGAAGCAGAAATAGGGGGTAAACATATTTCATATACAATTCAGGCAATCAATGAATTAAAAATTCAAGCAATCGTAATTCTTGGAAATGCAGATTTTGGGTCGCAGAAAATTGTGAATATAATAAAAAAAAGCAATTTAAAATACTTTTCCACAATATCTTTTTTAAAATATATTAATTTATTAAAACATGCAACAGCCATAATTGGGAACTCAAGTAGTGGAATAATGGAAGCGCCATTTTTACATGTTCCAACAATAAACATAGGTACACGGCAATCTGGAAGATTAGCACCAAAGAGTGTAATACACGTAAATCATAATAAAAAAGCAATCATGAAAGCAATTTTAAAAGTTCTTAATGATAAAAAATATTTAAAGATGGCAAAACAACAAAAAAGTCAATATGGTGACGGTCACGCATCTAAAAAAATAATAAACATTCTTGAAAACATAAATTTAGATACAATTGAAATCCAAAAAAAAATAGAGTATTAAAATGACTATTATAATTCTAGGAGGTTCAGGTTTTCTAGGTCAATCATTATTAAAAAGACTACAAAATGAAAATTTTCCATATAAATTATTGATTCATAAAAAAATAGTTAAACATAATTCTTGTTTTTATGGAGATATTACTGATAAAAAAATTTTAGAAAATAATATTGCCGACGGGGATATAATCATAAATTTGATAGGTCAAGAAAATGAAAATATGTTTGATGAAAACATCAAAGCTTCTTATAATTTATTAAATTCCGCTATTAAAAAAAATAATATTAAAATTATTTTTATATCATCAATTTTGGTTTATGGGGAATCTATCAAACATGAATCAAGTGAACAAGATATACCAAAGCCAACATCAGACTATGGAATTATCAAACTATTAGCTGAAAACATTTACAGTACTTATCATAGATTATTTGGATTAAATATTACAGTATTAAGATTTTCAAATATTTATGGACCAAAAAAAAAATCAGGTATAATAACAAAATGTTTTCAAGCCATTAAACAACAAAAATCCGTCATAATTAGTCATAATGGTAATCAAACTAGAGATTTTCTACACGTTGAAGATGCAGTTGAAGCAATTTTATCAGTATTAAAAAAACAACCATCAGGATTTGAAATATTTAACATATCTTCTGGTACAGGCATTAAAGTAAATCAAATAATCAATTTAATTGAAAAACATACAAAAAAAATAATTCCTAAAAAATTTGTAATTGAAGAATCAGACATAAAACATATTGTAGGAAATAATCTGAAAGCAAAAAAACACTTGAATTTTCTTGTAAAAATTGATATCAATAAAGGAATAAAAAATATGGTGAATTTATTATAGACTTGAAAAAAGATAAAATATTATTTTGGTTGGAAAATTATTCCATACATTTTGGCATTGCAAAAGCATTACAAGAAAAACATGATTGTGAATTATATGCATTAATATCATGTAGTCCAAAACAAAAAGAATTCTTTGAATTACAAAAATTAGTAAAATTTAAGAAAAAATGGTTTGCCAGGGATTATGTAAATTTAAAAAATCATGAACCTAATATAGGAAAATTACAATCGTTAGAAAATTCTTTGAATATTCCATTATCAAAAATTATTTACGGGGACAGATTATTCTATAAATTTAATAAATATTATTCTTTTACAGATAAAGAAATTCTTTCAATAATTGAACAGGAATTAAATTTTTACAATGAAATTTTAGATGAAATATCTCCAGACTATGTGATTATGCGAGCACCAGAATTTCAAGATATTGAATTATTTTATGAAATCTGTAAATCAAAAAAAATTCCTGTTTTAGTTTTATCATCAATGAAATTTGGTGCAAGATGTATAATTTCTAATGAGCCTTATCCACCAATACAATTTGATAAAAGTGATAATCAAATTACAATAAAAGAATTTGATGAGTTGAAAAAAAATGTTCAGCAATATTCAAAAATTTATAAAAATATATTTTCATCAGAAGGAAAAATTCATTCAAAAACTTCACAAAAAATTAATGCCGCAAAATTATTGTTTTCTACGTTTAATTCTTCAAATATTAATTCCTATCACGATGTTGGAAAAACACCATGGTCTATTTTGATAAAATTTATTTCTTCATCATTACTTACTTTTTATCGAAAAAAATACCTAGACAGGAATACAAAAACATCTTTTTCTTTAACAAAGCCTTATGCATATTTTCCTCTACATGCAGAACCAGATGTTGCAGTTTTAAGAATCGGTGATTTTTATTCTGATCAAATTAATGTAATTAAGAATATTGCCCAATCATTACCAATAGAAATGGATCTATTAGTCAAGGAACATCCAGCAATGTGGATGATAGGTTGGAGAAATACAGATTTCTATAAACATATTATTGAATTGCCTAATGTAAAACTAATCCATCCCTCAATTTCTAGCGAATCAATGATTCAAAATGCTTCTTTTGTCATAACTATTGCAGGAACTGCAGCTCTAGAGGCAATATTTTATGAAAAACCAGCTATTGTATTTTCAGACATCAATTGCTCTACTCTTTCATCAGTATTCAAGATAAACAATTTGAAAGATCTTCCAGTAATTATTAGAAAATGCTTGAATTCAAAAGTGGATTTAGTCGAATTAAATCATTATTGTAATCAAATTGAAAAATCTACTTTTGTATGCGATTTAGAAGATTTGCAAGTGGTTTCAAGTAATCTGTTTGGAATGGGGGGGTTATTGAATATGAATCCAATATCAGAGTCTAAGATGAAGTTATTTTTAGAGGAACATAAGAATTATTTCAGAATATTGGCTGATGAACATATAAAAAAATTAACCTGAAAAATATAATTACAATTCTAGTGAAAATTATAAAAATAGATGAATAGTGTCTTTTAATTAACATGTTTTAAACTAAATTAAGATGTCAAATATTCGCATTACATACTCAGGATTTATCTCATTTTTTGTTTCGCTAATTACAGTTGTAGTTGGAACTGCATATACTCTAATTTTGACTAGAACTCTTAGTCAAGAAGAATATGGAGTTTGGGGATTAATTGCAGGGTTGATTGGTTATGTAATCCTAGTTAATCAAATAATCACATATTGGAGTACTAGAGAGACAGCTAGAAAAATTGAATCTGGAAAAACTGCAGTTTTTGGAAGTATGATTTTATCAACCATCGGTTTTGGTATATTTATCGTTAGTTCCATTGTAATGAGTTATCAAACTGAAATTGATTCAAGTGTATTTTTCTTAGCATCAATTTTAATTCCCATAATGTTTTTACATGGAATCTTGTTTGCCATAAATTTTGGATGGAAACCACATGTAGGAAGTTATGCAAATTTTGTTTTAGGAGTTTCACAGGTTCCCTGTGCAATAATTTTTGTGTACCATTTAGAACTAGGCGTAACAGGAATAATTTTTTCAAGCTTTATTGCTTATTCACTAAGTAGTTTAGTTTTATTTAGATATGCAAAAAACCACATTAGAAATCAAATAAAGTTATTATTTTTTAAAAGTTGGATTAAACTATCTTGGATTCCTCTGTATCCAGGATTGTCTTTATTTGTAGATAATTTAGGAATTATTATTTATTCTAGCATTACAGGTTCTGTTTTAGGTTTAGCAATTTGGACTGCTGCAAATGTCATACCAGGTATTATCAGGTATGTGGGACAAATATCATTAGCAGTTTATCCAAGATTGCTTGAAGGTGGAGATAAAAAATACCTAGAAGACAATATTTTAAATTTATTTTATTTTAATTTCCTAATGTTAGGCATTGCAATTGCTTTTGCAAAGCCAGCATTATTTGCATTAAATCCAATTTATCAAGAGGCATATTTGGTCTTAGTAATTCTTGCAATTCGTAATTTCTTTTTTGTGTTATCTAATGTGTTTATTCAAAATTTAGGGGGGAACGAAACTATTGACATAAGTGAAAATCCAACATTTACTCAATATATTAAAAGTAAATTATTTTATCCACATACTATAAAATTAATTCATGTATCTATTGCAACTTCAATACTGCCAATTGGATTAATAATTTTAATTCAAAATAAATTTGAAACAATTGATCTTCTTACTTTTTGGGCAACAATATTACTCATTTTCCAAATCCCTCTAACAATTTATTTATATTTTTTAACAAAGAAAAATTTAGATTTTTCTTTAAATTATTTAATCATAGGAAAATACGGCATCTCATTTGCAATATCATTTTCGCTAATCCACATATTGTCTGAAAACTTTTTAGTATATCATGAAAGTGTATTCGAATTTATTCCTCAAGTTTTGGTATTTGTAATTTTAGCGATGTCTTTATATTTTGGTTTAACATTTGTTCTAGATTACAAAACCAGGAATTTATTTAAAGCAGTTACAAAAGAAATAAGAGGGAAATTATTCTAAATTAAATTTTTTCATCATACTCTTGATTACTTTTTATTCTTGTATTATATTTTAAAATTAAATTGAAAGAAAAAGTTGCAATTACTGGAGGGGCAGGATTTGTAGGTTCCAATTTAGGAAGTATATTACATCAAAAAGGATACGATGTTTTGCTTTTAGATGATTTATCATTTGGAAATGTAGACAATCTAAAAAAAAATGGAGAAACATTTGGAACATTTAAAAAAATAGATATCAGAACTCCTGAACTAAAAAATTATTTTTCGGATGTGGATTATGTTTTTCATCTTGCAGGAATTTCCACATTACCCATATGCCAAAGTGAACCTGTAAATTCCATCGATGTCAATGTAACTGGAACCGTAAACGTATTAGAAGCAGCAAGACAAAGTAATGTTAAAAGAGTAATTTTTGCCAGTACCGCAGGAGTTTATGAAAATAATTCAGAATTTCCTTGTAAAGAGGATGATTTAACAGAACCTAGTTTAACATATACTTTAACTAAATCCTTT
>Ga0066376_10005742_pt1 | contig 10415 bp, 10 predicted proteins | sample Knorr_S15_td_Bot_FD_77009 | JGI IMG/M metagenome (GOLD analysis project Ga0066376, IMG submission 77009) | Marine microbial communities from Southern Atlantic Ocean transect - Knorr_S15_td_Bottom_ad_5009_LV_A | ecosystem: Environmental > Aquatic > Marine > Oceanic | place: Southern Atlantic... | reverse complement strand
ACCCCCCCGCTTTAGTCGGTCAGGGCCTGATAGGCTGCGACCTGGAACTCTCGGCGCAACGGGTAGGTAGAGCTAGGCATCATCTGCGTTAGCAGTATCGCCACCATGTCCTCCGCTGGGTCCACCCAGAATATCGTGCTGGCGGCGCCACCCCAGGAATAGATGCCCTCCGAGCCAAGAACGCCGTGTTCGGCGATGTCCATGACGACTCTGAGCCCCAGGCTAAAACCACAGCCGCGCGTGTCTGATGCGTTGCTCTGGCCCACAGCAAAGGGCTTCAATGACTCTGGCAGATGGTTCGACGTCATCATCTCAACAGTTTTCGGGCCCAGAATGCGAACATCGTCCAGCTCGCCCTTGTTGCACAGCATTTGGCTGAATCGCATGTAGTCCTCAGCCGTCGATGTCAGCCCTCCGCCACCGGAGAACAGTGTGTGCGGAACCTTGAACTTGTTCACGAACACATTGTCCAGCTCCTCTATGCTGCCGTCAGACTTCGGTCCGTACACTGCGGCAAGCCTGTCCAATTTTTCTTCGGAAACGTAGAACGCCGTATCCACCATGCCCAGCGGACCAAGAATTCTCTCCTGAAGGAACTCGTCAAATGGCTGGCCCGAGATGACCTGAACCAGACAGCCCAAAACGTCGGTGGCCCGACTGTACCGCCACTTGGCCCCCGGCTGAGTCAGCAGAGGCAGGGCGCTCAGCTTCTTGACCATCTCTGGCAGGTTGCTCTGCGGGTCCATCATGTCCGACTGCCTATACTGCTCCTCCACAGGCGAGTCCTTATGGCTGCCCATGCTGAGGCCTGAGGTGTGAGTCAGCAGGTGTCGGATGGTGATGGGCTTGTCCTGTTCCACCAGCCTCATGCCTCGTTCGCCCATGCCATCGGAGACCTTCATTCGGCCCAGTTCTGGTATGAACTTACCGACGGGATCGTCCAGCGAGAAGTGGCCCTCTTCGTACAGCATCATGACGGCAACGCTGGTGATGGGCTTGGTCATGGAGTAGATGCGGAATATGCTGTCAGTCTCCATCGGTAGGCCGCGATCGATATCGGCCAGGCCATGGGACTCGAAATGGAATACCTCTCCCTCGCGAGACAGCATAGTCACTGCCCCGGCCAGCTTGCCTTTATCCACATATCCCTGCACCAACGTGTTAATGCGATCCAGCCTGTCAGATGAAAAGCCGACCTCCTCCGGTGAAATTACGTTCATACACTCACTCTCCAAATGTTCTTATTCAATTTCAAGTGACGAAATTACGATAGGCTACGGTCTTGCCAAAACGCCATGCACCAGACGCCCGCCAGAAGAATCGGGACCAAAGCCCAGAAGCCAACAAAAACGCCCATGGCCATTCGGCTCAGGACCGGCGCACCATAATCGAGGACCAGTGCCAACATAGCTATGGTGACAGACTGCAAAGCGTAGGCAATTGCCGCCGCCGCAAATATCCATTTCAATCGACTACGAATGGTTGTCGCCGATGTGGCCGCTATTATAGAGGTTAGAAGGATAATACCCCACTGCATAGTAAAGCCGGAAACGACCACTAGTGGGCTGTCCACCGCGCCATCAATAAACAGATGCGGTCCTACAGCGTTTACGCTGATGCAACAGCCTGGTTGTACTCACCAGCGACGCCAAGCCATGCAAGACACAGCATCACCAGGACAGCTAACGCCCAAAATACCTTTTGCAACAGATCATCATTGCCAGACTTGAACTGGTCTTGTGACCATATTAACCACACGGCTACAGCCAGCAAGACCATTAAGGACTGCCACACCAGCAGGTGAATAACTTCCAGTAGCTGAGGAAATATGGAGCCCAAGAAGAATAGGCTGACTATCCTTATAAGGTTTACGCCCATAATGGCCGCGACTCCCACAGGCAGACCTTTTGTTTTATAGGACATGCTCTTGGGATACGCCAGCACCGCGGCCACAAACAGCAGCATTGGCCCTAGCGCCAGACACTCCGTAACCACATCCAGTGCGAACGCTTCTGAAGCCACGACAGTGCCACTTACCGTGACCTGTGCTCCCAGAGCGGTCAGCACCAGGCCAGTCCACTCCGCCGTCCAGAGCGCCAGTGTCCTCAGCGCAGGCATGTCCAGGCCAACGATCAGCAGTGCCGTCACGACTGCGATAGCAAACGCGGGAAGGCCCGCCCGAAACAGCAATTCGGCGCGGTTGATATATGGCCTAGCGTCCTCCAAAACCCTGGCAACTCCTCCTCTGAAATTGCCGCCATTATATCTCAGAGCAAAGGTGAAGCAAGCATTCGTTGACACCTCCCGAAAAGGTCACCTAAAATCTTCTTTTAAAGGCCTTACATCCGGCTTCATTTGTGACCCATCCTGTGAACCACAATGGCACGGTGTATGGAAACACAAGCGACGATCCAATCCCTAACCAAAAATAGCAGAGGACAGTCCAAAACATGACAACCAAGATGACAAGCGAAGAGATCCGAGAGGCATTCCTCAGCTACTTCGAAAGCCAGGGCCACTTGCGCATGGCCAGCGGTTCCCTGATCCCTGTTGGTGACCCGACATTACTGCTAACCAACGCAGGCATGGTACCCTTCAAGGCCTTTTTCTCCGGGGAGTCTGAGCCTCCAAGAACTCGGCTCACTTCGTCGCAAAAGTCGTTCCGCACAGTGGACATTGACGAGGTTGGCGACACGACTCACCTGACCCTTTTCGAGATGATGGGAAATTTCAGTTTTGGAGACTACTTCAAAGAGGACGCTATCAAGTTTGCCTTGGATTTTCTGGACACACGCCTGGGCCTGCCCAAAGAGATGTTCAGCATAGCGGTCCACAATAGCGACGACGAGGCTGTAGAGCTTTGGCTGCAGGCCGGAATACCGAAAGAGAAGATATTCCGTTTTGGTGACGAGCACAACTGGTGGGGACCGGCAGGAGACGAAGGGCCATGCGGTCCCAATACCGAGCTATTCTACGATCTCGGCGGCGACAGAGGTTGCGGAAAATCCGACTGCGGTCCCAACTGCGAATACGAAATGAACAAAGAGGGACAGGTCTGCGATAGGTTCGTAGAGCTGTGGAACCTGGTGTTCATGCAGTTCTACCACAACCTGGACGGCACACGCACGCCTCTGCCCGCACCCGGTGTCGACACTGGCCTTGGTCTGGAGCGGGCAGTGGTCATCTTGCAGGGCGTCAGCACCATATACGAGACAGACCTGTTCCAGCCCATGATTAATAAGGCTGAGGAGTTAACTGGCAAGAAGTGGGGTTCTGACCGAGATACCAGCTACGCCATCGCCACCATAGCTGAGCATGGCCGAAGCTCAACGTTTCTTATTGCCGACGGAGTAATCCCGGGCAATGAGGGTAGGGGCTACGTCTTGCGGCGGGTTATTCGCCGCGCCATTCGCCACGGGAGAAAGTTGGGGCTGGACGAGCCATTCCTGGGCGAACTCGTCAAGGTCACCATCGACAAGATGGGCGGAATATTCCCAGAGCTTCGCAACAATCAGGAATTCATTCTCAACGTCATAAAGCTAGAAGAAGAGCGGTTCCAGCAGGCCTTCGAGAACGGCTATAGCCTGCTCACCGACGCCCTTGTAGACACCAGGACCCTATCTGGCGAGGTCATGTTCCGCCTATGGGACACATATGGCTTTCCCGTGGAGATGACCAAGGAGATCGCCGAGGAGCAGGGTGTGGCCGTGGACATGGACGGCTTCGCGAAAGAGATGGCGGCCCAGCGAGAAAGAGGCCGTGCTTCATCCCTAACCGGCGGCGATCGCGCAAAGATACGAGTGTACGAAGGGCTGGGAGTCGGAGCCACGCGTTTTCAGGGCTACGAGCAGCTCACCGGTTCATCTCCTGTTATTGGCTTGATCACCAGCGACGAGGCTGTGGACAAAGTTACCGAAGGTCAGGATATCGAGATCGTGCTACTGGATACACCCTTCTACGCCGAGGGCGGCGGTCAGGTCGGCGACGCGGGCGAGATTGTCGGGCCCAACGGCAAGATAGAGGTACACGACACCCAGGCTGTGATGCCAGACATGACAGTTCACTTCGGCAAGGTCACACAGGGCTCTGTGTCCATGGGCGACTCGGTCGACACATACGTCGACCCGACCCGACGCGAGGACACAGCCCGCAATCACACGGCAACTCACCTTCTGCATGCGGCCTTGCGCCAGGTTCTCGGACCTCACGTGCGGCAGGCCGGTTCGCTGGTGACGCCAACCCGGCTGCGATTCGACTTCAGCCACGTTCAGCAGGTCACCGACGACGAGATGTGGCAGGTGCAGTGGCTCGTCAACGAGAAGATCCGGCAGAACGCCCGGGTGATCAAGGACGAAGACACGTATGCCTCGGCCATCGAACGAGGCGCACTGGCCTTCTTCGGCGACAAGTATGGTGAGCGAGTGCGGCTAGTAGAGATAGTCAACGGCGAGAGCTTCAGTTTCGAGGTGTGCGGAGGGACCCACGTCGGCCACACCGGCGAAGTGGGCAGCGTCTACATTCTTAGCGAGTCCAGCATAGGTGCCGGAATGCGCCGCCTGGAGGCCATCACAGGCAGATCAGCTGAGCGCATGGTCTGGGAACGCTTCCACAGGGAAGAGCGCGTGGCCCAACTGCTTCAAACTCAACAGGCCGACGTTGAGGACCGAATTCAGGGACTGCTAGACGAGATGGAAACGCTACGCCACGAGAAGGCCGCGTTGGAACGGCAGAGCTCGTTGGAGTCCGCAGCAGGCCTGCTGGACCATAAACAGGATGTCAACGGCATCACGGTACTTGCTGTGCGGACGGATGTCCCCAACTCCGACTCGCTGCGTGAAGTAAGCGACTGGCTGCGGGACAAGCTGGGCAGCGGGATCGTCGTTCTGGGCGCGGTGATACACGAAAGGCCCACGATCAACGTGGCGATCACCACCGACCTGGTCGATAGCGGCTCTGATGCCCGGGAGTACGCCAAGGAACTGGGCAAGGTCATTGGCGGTGGCGGAGGTGGCAGCGCAAGAATGGCACAGGCCGGAGGTCGCCAGCCGGAAAAGCTAGACCAGGCCATCAGCGGGGCGATAGAACTCGTTCGCCAAAAGACTAGCTGATGCGGTTAATTGCTCTGGACGTTGGGGACAAGCGAATTGGGGTTGCTATGTGTGATCCCGATCGTATATTGGCATCTCCCCTAACTACCCTTACACGCCAAGCCAAAGATACGTCCCTGGACGAAATTCTCCAGATCGCTCGGGAAAACGACGTAGCCCAGATCGTAATTGGTATACCCTACTCCATGTCCGGGCGAGTTGGCCCTCAAGCGCGAATTACCATGGACTACGCGGACTCGTTGGCCGAAAAGACGGACCTGCCAATTCACAGAATAGACGAACGTCTTTCGTCTGTACAGGCGGAGCGCATGATACGGGAGTCCGGCGGGCGTCCATCCGAAAACAAGGGAAAGATCGATTCAGTAGCCGCAGCGATCATATTGCAGGCCTATCTCGATTCCAGAAAATAGGATCTCACAGACCGGTTAAACAGACCAAGCACAGGGAGGCAACCATGTCAGATTTTCTCGGAGGCGAGTACAACTTCGATGTCTGGAAACCATCGACGGTGCATTTCGACTTCTTCAAGACGACGACCCATGCTGGAGACCCGGTGCCGGACTTCACACTGCCTACCCTGGATGGAGAAGAGGTAACGCTATCTAAGCTGCGCGGTAAGCCGGTAATGATAGAGTTTGGCTCCATAACCTGACCACCCTGCCAGGCGGAGTTTCCGCTTATGGACCAGATGGCTCAGGATTTCGCTGACCAGGCACATTTCATCTTCGTCTACGTTCGAGAGGCCCACCCCGACGATGATCCCTCCTTTCCCGTACACACCAGCATCGAGCATAAGATAGAACACGCCCGCACAATGCAGAAAAAGCATGGCACGCCTCGCAAAATCCTGGTGGACTCGCTGGACGGTGATGTTCACAGGGAGTTTGGCGGCATTCCCAACATGAGCTGGATTATTGACCACACGGGCCGAGTCGCCTACAAAGCCGGCTGGACAATAGCTCCTGAGATTCGAGATGCGATGGATGATGCCCTGCGAGTGCGACAGTTGAAGCGCGAGGCATCCGAAAAAGGCGTGAATTTCCGCACCTATTACAAGGAGTCCCTGTCCGCCCTTCGAAGTGGTCGTGCGGCGCCATAGGTAGGCTTGCGTTAACTGATTACGGGCTGAAGCCTCAAGGCCGCCAGCGAATGACCGCCACCCCCGCGTCTATTTCGGCAATTCCGGCGGCGACTTCGGCAATTCCAGCCCACATCTGCTCTCGTGCAGCTGGTGCAACCGCATACTATTTGGCAAAGAGTGGCTTGAGATCGAAGAGGCAATCCTAGAACACCACATTTTGGCAGGCATCGACTTGCCGCCCTTGTCCCATATTCTTTGTCCAGATTGCCACACGACCCACTTCGAAAATATCAACGGCCACTAAGGCCTGACCACCATCTGCAGTTGAGTGGAAGGCTTCATTAGGGATTCGAAGGCACTCTGTATACCATCCAGCGGCAGGAAATTGGCGTCCGACAGCATATGGTCCACTGAAACCTTGCCAGACTTGATGAGCTCCAGCGCTATAGTCCAGTCTTCAGGCAGCGTCCCAAACGAGGCCTGCACCTTTATCTCTCGCGCCATCCAGTCAGGCGTCATCAGGGGCGTCGGCTCCCACGCTATCGCCACAAGCATTACCTGGCCGTCCCTGGCCACGACATTCAGCGCCTGGTCCAGAGTTGAAGGGGAGGGCACCGCGGCGCACTCGAAGACGATCTGCGGGCCAGCGCCGCCTGTCAATTCCACAACACGCTCCTCTAGATTTTCCTCCAGAGGATTAATCACAACATCAGCGCCTAGCTTGCGGGCAGCCTCCGCACGAGCAGCCAGTGGCTCGGATACGAATACCGACGTGGCACCAGCGGCCCTGGCCGTCTGTAGGCAGAGCAGACCGATGGGTCCCGCTCCCATTACGAGAACAGAGTCGCCGAGCTTGATTTGCGACAGGCGCACGGCGTGCACTGTGACGGCGCAAGGCTCACATAGGGCTGCCTCTTCGTCCGAGACCCCTTCCGGAATAGGCACCGGTTCCCAGTCCTCCAGCAGTACGTACTCAGCGTAGGCCCGCATTCTGCCGTTCTGCGGAAAGCCCATGGTCCTGTAGTTGAATCGCGGGTCCACACGGCTGCCGGTCAGCACTCCCGGCGGAGGATTACCACCGCCACCAACCACGCGGTCGCCCACCTTCCAGCGCGTTACGCCTTCGCCAACCTCCGTCACAGCGCCGCAATACTCGTGCCCCATTACAATTCCGGGAGGGGGAACGTCGTACATGAATGCGTGCACGTCGGTCCCGCAAATGGCGCAGTACCTAACTTTAATCAAGACCTGTCCAGGCCCTGCTGACGGCGTTGGGACCTCCTCAACTACCAGGCGTTGCTTTCCCTTGTACACAGCTGCTTTCATGGCGGTTTCCTTCCTGTCTAACGCTCGTCTGGCTAATTAGTGAATTGAGTTATTGTCTGGATTCTGCGAATGCCTAAACTATGGCAGCCATTATACTGCGAAACCCTTCACAACAAGACCGATTCCGGCCAGCAGGGCTAGCCCAGTGTTAGTGGCGGCAGCTAGACTGCGATTGCCGAAAGAACACCATAGCCGACCTTCGTGTACAATTCCCCTCGGTCATGACATGCATCCGACAGCGTCGCGCGGCCCGATTGACTTGAAACTCACCCGCAGAGGTTATAGAAATAATGGCAGAACTCGCCGAACCGGGACTTGAACAGGGGCGTAAGCGCGTATCTGACAGAGTAATGGCAATTAGCGTGACTGGCGCGCACACTCTGGAGCATATCTACGGCCGCAGCTTTCAGGTGCTTGTCCCAGTCATCGCCCTAGCGCTTTCGCTACCGCCATTTCAGATCGGATTGTTAGAGGCAGTACGGCTTTTTACTAGCGGCGTAGTCAGCATGGCCAGCGGATTTTTTGTTGATATTCTGGCGCATCGCAGAGGGCAGATCTTGGCCTTCAGCTTCGCGCTCATAGCAGTGGGCTACTTCCTTGCGGCAATCGCTCCCTCATACACCCTGATTCTTATAGCGCTGGCATTGGCGTCTGCAGGAAGTGCGCTATGGCACCCTCCGGCGCTGGGCCTGCTAGCGGAGCGCTATCCCGAACAGAAGGGTCTGTATATATCCCTTCACCGGTCAACGGGCAACATAGGGGACGCCATTGGGCCTCTACTGGTGGGAGCGCTGCTGGGCTACACCGGATGGCAATGGATTGCTGGGGGCGGTGCGCCAGTGATGCTGATTGTCTCCGCTTTAATATTGATATTTCTCTGGAACATTGGAGGACCCAAGCCCGAGCATATAGCTGTTGGACAAAAATTTCGGTCTCAACTCATAAGCGCTAAGGACGCCATGAAAGGTACAGGCATGGCCTCGGTTTTCACCGTATCCGCGCTACGCGGAATGGGAGACGCGTCCTTGATTTGGGTGATACCCGCTTATCTGTTGTTGGAACTGGAAAAGAGCCCGTTAGTTATGGCTCTCCACGTCGCCTTTTTGGCGGCTCCGGGCATCATATCAGGGCCGCTATTCGGTGCGCTCTCAGATCGCATCGGACGCAAGCCAATAATCGTATTCATTATGGCGACAGCAGTGGTCCTGCCCATAGTCATGGTACTAGGGGCTGGAAACATCGTCACCACGCTGGCCATAGCCGCATTCGGCCTCTTCTACTTCACGGTGAACTCCCTCACGCAGGCCGCTGCCATCGACATAGCGGAAGGCAAGCGGCTGGAGGGAACTTTCATTGGCCTAATGTGGGGAAGCAACGCCTTCTTTGGCGCAGGTACGGCCATCGTCGCCGGCCTGGTAGCAAGCAAATTTGGCTGGGAGCCGACGTTCTACCTTGCATCTGGAATCTTCTTCGTAGGGTTTATCGCATCTCTGCTAATGCCATCCACAGGCAGATCTACTAGTGAAGCAGCCTAAAACGCAAATAGGCGGGTCGCAAGCGACCCGCCTATCCTGTCTTTGTTACGTAGTTTAGGGCTAAGGCTTATTCGTCCTTAACGCCGTTGGACTGAAGAAAATCTATGGCCTTCTCTACAGTGGTGATGCCCTCAGCATCGTCGTCGGTTATCTCCACTGCATTTTCAGGGGTGCTAAACTCTTCCTCGAAAGCCATGATGAGCTCCACCAGGTCGAGTGAGTCGGCGTTTAGGTCGTCTGTAAAAGACGCATCCAAGACAACATCGCCCTTTTCTACGCCAAGCTTATCTGCAACGATATCCTGTACGCGTTCCATTACTGTAGCCACTCTGTTACCTCCACTAGATCGGACAATAAATCGATAAAGAAAAATTCCAAGCTATTTCGTTAACATTCTTTCGAAATTTAACGGAATTATTATAAGAAAAGGAAAGCGGGGAGTCTAGGCTTTTGCAGCTATATCCATGACAGAGCCTAGCACGCCGTTGACGAACTTGTGGGAAGTGTCCGCGCCATAGCTCTTGGCCAGCTCTACCGCTTCATTGATGACGACCTTGGGTGGAGTGGTATCATCTAGAAGCAGTTCATAGACTGCGATGCGAAGGATATTCCTGTCCACGACGGCCATCTGGCTCACGGGCCAACTGGGAGCAAAGAAGCTCATAATACGGTCAATCTCTTCCCAGTTTTCGAGAATGCCAAGCATTATGCTACGGGCGAACTCCTCAACAGGGTAAGACAGGTCCATCTCTTCTATGTGGCGGTCGAATATTTCAGAGGTGTTATGACTCACCGAGTCCATCTCGTACAACACCTGCATCGCCACTACTCTGGAACGATGTCGCGCCGATCGCCCGCCGCTGTTTCCGGCTTCCAGCGAATCAGGCCGGACTTCAACCGAATTTACCACTTCTAATTCCTGCTCAGACTTAAGATCGAATCGATATCACCAACACTGGTGATTTCAGCCTCTCGTGATATGCGCTTCACCATTCCGGACAGGGCCTTACCGGGGCCCACCTCAATAAACCGCTGCACACCAGAACCTACCATATAGTCTATAGAACGCTTCCACTGCACGCAACTGCACACCTGTGCCAGCAGTTCCTGCTTCACGCTCTCCGCCGTTGTGAGGGGCTCGCCATTGCAGTTCCCAATAATGGGGATCTCAGGAGTGTGGAATGTCATCGAGTCGATAGCTTCCAGCAGGCCAATCTTGGCTGGCTCCATCAGGCCTGAGTGGAAAGCGCCTCCCACTCGCAAGGGGATCGCCTTCTTCGCGCCTCGAGCACTAGCAAGGTCGCATGCCCTGGCTACGGCAATGTTGTCGCCACTTATGACGATCTGCTCGGCGGTGTTGACGTT
>Ga0066376_10005740_pt1 | contig 10417 bp, 9 predicted proteins | sample Knorr_S15_td_Bot_FD_77009 | JGI IMG/M metagenome (GOLD analysis project Ga0066376, IMG submission 77009) | Marine microbial communities from Southern Atlantic Ocean transect - Knorr_S15_td_Bottom_ad_5009_LV_A | ecosystem: Environmental > Aquatic > Marine > Oceanic | place: Southern Atlantic... | reverse complement strand
GATTGGGTGAGGGTAATAAAAGACAGATATTTGTGATTACACATTTACCCCAAGTCGCAGCTCAATCATCACATCATTTTAAGATTACAAAAAAACTGGTAGATAATGAAACCATTAGTCAGATTCAATTACTGGATGATGTGGAGCGTGTTGAAGAAATTGCAAGAATGTTAGGCGGATTGAAAATTACAGATAAAACCATTGATCATGCTAAAGAGATATTAAATTAAATTTATTTTTTGTGAGGACATGGTTTTTTGATGCAGTCAGCATAAATGCATAATGAATGATCAATAATTTTAAAACCATGTTCATTTGCAGATTGAGTTTGTAGTTTTTCTATTTCAGCATTGAAAAATTCCTCAACATGACCACACTGAAGACAGACAATATGATCATGATGTGACTTTTCGTTTAGTTCAAAAACTGCCTTTCCGCTTTCAAAATGATGGCGAATAAGAAGTCCTGCTTGCTCAAATTGAGTGAGCACTCTGTAAATTGTGGCTAAGCCTACGTCTTCTCCTGCATTCAGTATTACTTTGAAGATATCTTCAGCAGAAAGATGCTTTTCTACGCTATTTTCAAAAATATTAAGCACTTTTAATCTTGGTAAGGTTGCTTTTAACCCTATTTTTTTAAGATCAGCTCGGTCTTCCATAGTTTTTTGCCTCCAATTTTTAAAACAACTTAATTATCATCATGTTATATTATCAATCTTTGTACATAAAGTCCCAGTCAATGCGAGTAATTTTAGTTTTCATGTGTTTAAATTTAGTATCTTGTTCTTGGGTCGGCTCTGAGTCTGAAAAACCTATTGTACCTAATGAAGAGGAAATAAACACAAGCACCTCAACTACCCCAAGGATTAACTTACTTACTAAGTTTTTACCTAAGACTTATAAAATGGAAATTCAACAAGGTAATGTAATAACTTCTGACAGTTTAACAAAGTTGAAATCTGGTATGACTAAATCTCAAGTCAGTTTTGTTTTAGGAACGCCATTAATTCAAGATAGTTTTCATAAAGATAGATGGGATTATATATATGTTATGAGGAAGGATGGGAAGATTGCTGAATCAAGGCATGTCATCATATTTTTTGAAAATGACCTTTTGAATAAAATTATTGGGGATATAATTTCGATGGAAAATCGTTCAGCCCACCTTAAAGATAACTCACAAACTTCATTTGACTCAGACCAGATTACAGGCGAAGATGTGACTGAGATTACTAAGACTATAGATAAAGAAATTAAGGATATTTCGAGTAAAAAGACTTCCGTTTCTTCTGGTAGTGAGAAAGAATTGGCTATAGTAAAGCAACAAATAAAGCCGGTAAATGATGCCGCAGACACTACAGGTGATTTAATTAGAAAAGATATTATTGATTCGCTTCCAGATGAGAGTGATCCTGGATATTTTGAGTTACTTATTGAGAAAATAGGATTCTAATAAATATGTCAAATCTTTTAAAGGTAATTGTTGTTGGTGCTACAGGTAGGATGGGTCAGGCAATTGTTAATGAAATATACAATGATTCTAATCTGCAACTTTTTGGAGCTATAGACTTGGATTCATGTCAAAGAATTGGTAAGGATGTTGGTGAGTTAATGGGTATTTTTACTAATGTGGTGATTAGTTCTGACCTTAATAGTATTATTAAAGATTGTGATATTTTGATAGATTTTACAAGGCCAGAAGCTAGTTTAAAATATTTGTTATTATGTGCAGATAATAATATTAGTTATGTTTTAGGTACGACAGGGTTTTCTGACTTAGAAAAGCAAAAAATAGTTGAAGTATCAAAAAAAATACCTATTTGTTTTTCACCGAATATGAGCATTGGTATTAATTTGCTTATTTCTTTAGTAGAGCAAGCAACCAAAACTTTGCATCATGATTATGATGTTGAAATTATTGAGGCTCATCATCGACATAAAGTTGATGCACCATCAGGAACTGCTTTGAGGTTAGGTGAGTCTGTGGCAAGGGTTTCTGGAAGAACATTGAAAGATAATGGAACCTTTCATCGTGAAGGGAATATGGTTGAAAGGCGCAGTGATGAAATCGGATTTTCAACTATTAGGGGTGGAGATATTATCGGAGATCATACTGTTTTGTTTGCTGGGGATGGAGAGCGTGTTGAATTAACACATAAGGCAAGTAATCGGTCTACTTTTTCTAAAGGAGCAATTAGGGCCGCAAAGTTTTTAGGTAAGCATTCTTCTGGGTTGTTTGATATGTTCGATGTTTTAGAATTAAAAAAATAAATTAAATGCGTTTTTTTGAATTGAAGTAATTTTCTTAATGATTTATAATTAAAACTTAAACGGGTGGATCTAAAACCACCCGTTTGTTGTATCTGGAGTTTAATTTTAATCTTGGGGATTTTTTTGTCGCGTAAATTGCCAGCTATCTTAATGCTTGCAGACGGAACAAAGTTTCGAGGGTTTTCAATTGGGTCTCCAGGCTCTGCGGTTGGTGAGGTTGTTTTTAATACCTCAATGACAGGATATCAGGAAATTTTATCCGATCCTTCATATGCCGAACAATTAATTACTTTCACATACCCTCATATTGGAAATACTGGTATAAATTTTGAAGATAACGAGTCTGATAATATTTATGCCAAAGGAATGATTATTCGAGATCTATCTTTAATTCATTCAAATTTTAGATCTACTTTATCACTATCAAAATTTTTAGAGCAAAAGAAGGTAGTTGGAATCGCTGGTATTGATACTAGACAACTAACGAGGCATTTAAGGGAGTTTGGTGCGCAGTCGGGTTGTATTTTGACTGGAATGGGGGCGGATGACGTAAATGCACTTGCTAAGGCTAAGCAGTTTAGGGGTTTGCTTGGAATGGATTTAGCTCAGGTGGTAACTACAAAAAAATCTTATATATTTAATGAGGGTGAATGGTCTTTAGGTCTTGGTTTTGAAAAATTAATTAACTCAAAGTTTCATGTTGTCGCATATGATTTTGGCATTAAAAAAAATATTTTAAGAATGTTAGTTTCTAGAGGTTGTAAGGTTACGGTAGTGCCTGCAAAAACTTCATATAAAGAAGCATTGGCTTTGAGCCCAGATGGAATTTTTTTATCTAATGGGCCTGGCGATCCTGAACCATGCAATTATGCTATTGAGAATATAAAAATTTTATTGGAAAAAAAGATTCCTATATTTGGTATTTGCTTAGGCCATCAACTTTTAGCCTTGGCAAGCGGCGCTAAAACTTTAAAAATGAAGTTTGGGCATCATGGTGCTAATCATCCCGTTTGTGATCAAGAAACAGGTAGAATATTTATTACAACCCAAAATCATGGGTTTGCAGTAGATTCTGATTCACTGCCAGATAGTCTTAAAATTACTCATTTATCTAGTTTTGATGGAACATTACAAGGTATCAAAAGAATTGATGTTCCGGCATTTAGTTTCCAAGGTCATCCGGAAGCAAGCCCTGGTCCATCTGAAATGGATTATCTTTTTGACAATTTTGTAACCATGATGACAAATAAAGGAAAGCATTAGTTGGTAAAAAGAACTGATATTAAATCAATACTAATCATAGGCGCGGGCCCAATTGTAATCGGACAGGCGTGTGAATTTGATTACTCAGGAGCGCAGGCATGTAAAGCGCTAAAGGAGGAGGGGTATCGCGTTATTTTAGTTAATTCAAACCCCGCAACTATCATGACGGATCCTGACCTTGCCGATGCAACATATATTGAACCGATTCAATGGAAAATTGTAAGTAAGATTATTGAAAAAGAAAGACCTGATGCACTATTGCCGACAATGGGTGGTCAGACTGCCTTAAATTGTGCTTTGGATTTGGATAAACAAGGAATTTTAAGTAAGTATAATGTACTTTTGATAGGTGCCTCAAAAGAAGCTATCGATAAAGCAGAGGATAGGCAACAATTTAAGATGGCAATGAGTAAGATTGGATTGTCTTCTGCCAAGTCTGCTATTGCTCACAGTCTTGAAGAGGCATTTCAGGTTCAAGCAAGTATCGGTTACCCTGCAGTTATCCGTCCCTCATTTACTATGGGGGGAAGTGGTAGTGGAATTGCTTATAATCAAGAAGAATTTATTTCAATTTGTGAAAGAGGTCTTGATGCTTCTCCCACAAAAGAGCTGTTAATTGAAGAGTCATTATTAGGTTGGAAAGAGTATGAAATGGAAGTGGTTCGTGACTCAAAAGATAATTGTATTATCATTTGTTCCATTGAAAATTTAGATCCTATGGGGGTGCATACAGGAGACTCAATTACTGTAGCCCCCGCACAAACCCTAACAGACAAAGAATATCAAATTATGAGAACGGCCTCCATAGATGTTCTAAGGGAGATCGGAGTAGATACGGGTGGATCAAATGTTCAATTTGCAATTAATCCAGACGATGGGAGAATGGTTGTAATTGAAATGAACCCAAGAGTTTCACGTTCTTCCGCTTTAGCATCAAAGGCAACAGGATTTCCAATTGCAAAGATTGCGGCGAAGTTAGCTGTGGGTTATACACTTGATGAACTTGATAATGATATAACAGGTGGGCAAACTCCCGCATCATTTGAACCAGCAATTGATTATGTTGTAACAAAAATACCTCGTTTTGCTTTTGAGAAATTTCCTAAAGCAAATTCAAATCTAACTACCCAAATGAAGTCTGTTGGGGAGGTAATGGCTATAGGAAGAACTTTTCAAGAATCATTTCAGAAAGCTCTCCGTGGGCTTGAGGTGGAAGCAGATGGGCTGGTTGAATTTTCATCTAATAAGGATGAGATTGTTAAAGAATTAAGAGAGCCTGGTCCAAATAGAATTTGGTTTGTTGGTGATGCCTTTAGACTAGGGCTTACTATTGATGAAGTATACCAACATACCAAGATTGATTTATGGTTTCTTTATCAGATAAGTGATTTGGTTGAATCTGAAAATAAAATAAGAGAAAAGACTCTTGAATCAATTGAGCCGGAGGAGATATATAATCTCAAGCAAAAAGGATTTTCAGATAGTCGTCTTGCATCTATTATGTCAGTAAAAGAAGATTTAGTAAGAGAATATAGAATTAAAAATAACATTCACCCTGTATACAAAAGGATTGATACATGCGCAGCTGAGTTTGCTACCAACACGGCTTATTTGTATTCTACTTATGAGTCATCATGTGAATCTGAGCCGACTGCAAATAAAAAAATAATTATTTTGGGAGGCGGTCCAAACCGAATAGGTCAAGGAATTGAATTTGATTACTGTTGCGTGCATGCTGCACTCGCTTTGCGGGACAGTGGTTATGAAACCATTATGGTGAATTGTAATCCCGAGACTGTCTCTACAGACTATGATATTTCTGATCGACTTTATTTTGAACCAGTTACTTTGGAGGACGTGCTTGAGATTGTAAGAAAAGAAAATCCTTTTGGGGTAATTGTTCAATACGGCGGACAAACTCCATTGAAGATTTCTAAAGCGCTTGCTCAATACGGAGTACCTATTATCGGAACATTACCTGATGATATTGATGCCGCTGAAGACCGTGAGAAATTTCAGAAAATTTTATTTGATATAAAGTTAAAACAACCACCCAATAGAACTGCCAGAACTACTGATGAAGCGATTATTTTAGCTGAAGAAATTGGTTATCCTTTAGTTGTTAGGCCTAGTTATGTTTTAGGGGGACGTGCAATGGAAATAGTTCATGAAAGGAGAGACTTGGAGAGATATATGACGGAGGCTGTAAAAGTTTCTCACGAATCTCCTGTCCTTTTAGATCGATTTCTTAATGATGCAATTGAGATAGATATAGATGCTATTTCTGACGGAAAAAATGTAGTAATAGGGGGTATTATGGAACATATTGAGCAAGCGGGAGTTCATTCTGGAGATTCTGCTTGCTCTTTACCTCCTTATAGTATTTCAAAAGAAATTCAAAACAAATTGATTGAGCAAACAAAAAAATTGGCGAAGGCATTGAACGTTGTGGGATTGATGAATGTTCAATTCGCGATTCAGGGAAGTGATATCTATGTGCTAGAAGTTAACCCAAGGGCTTCGAGAACGGTACCTTTTGTTTCAAAAGCTATCGGAAGACCTTTGGCTAAAATTGCGGCAAGATGTATGGTTGGGCAAACACTTAAATCTCAAGATATGGATAAGGAAATAATTCCTAAATTTTTCTCGGTTAAAGAGGCTGTATTCCCTTTTATAAAATTTCCAGGGGTGGATACTATTTTAAGTCCAGAAATGAAATCAACTGGAGAGGTTATGGGGATTGGGGCTACATTTGCTGAGGCATTTATGAAGTCACAATTAGGTGCATCGATAATTTTGCCAAAATCAGGAAAGGCATTTATTAGTGTAAGAAAAGAGGAGCATTTAAGAGTGATAGATATCGCAGAATCTCTCGACAGGCTAGGATTTGATCTCGTGGCCACTAAAGGAACTGCAAGAGTTTTAAAAGAGAATGGATTAAATGTTTTGGCTGTTAATAAAGTTGCGGAAGGTAGGCCTCATGTAGTGGATATGATTAAGAATGATGAGATTGATTTTATTGTGAATGTTACTGAAGATAAAATAGCTATTGAGGATTCATACGAAATCAGACGTAATGCGCTTCAAAATAAAATAACTTATTTTACAACGCTTGCAGGGGCAAGAGCGGCATGTGTGGGCATGAATTATGTTGATGAGCTCCAAGTTTCATCCCTTCAAAGCTTGCATAAAATATAGTCTTAAAATACACTCATTTTTTATTGGCGTTGCAAGTAATGGCGTTATTTTTAACTAGGAAACAGAATGAATCAAATCCCAATGACAAGAAATGGTGCAGAGCGACTTAAAGAAGAGCTGAAGTCCTTAAAAAGCGCAGATCGTCCTAATGTTATTCAGGCAATTGCAGAAGCTCGAGCTCAAGGTGACCTATCTGAGAATGCTGAGTATGATGCCGCAAAAGAAAAGCAAGGTTTTATTGAGGGGCGAATAGCGGAAATAGAGAGTAAGCTTTCGAATTGTATTATTATTGATCCAGATACGCTTAATGCTGAGGGGAGGTGTGTTTTCGGAGCTACGGTTGAAGTTGAAGATTTAGATATAGAATTAAAGTCAATCTACCAAATTGTAGGTGATGATGAAGCAAGTATTAAAGATAATAAAATTTCAATAAATTCCCCTTTGGCAAAAGCATTAATTGGCAAGGAGGAAGGTGATGGTATTGAGTTTGAGTCACCTAGCGGTCTTAAAAATTTCGAAATATTAAAAGTTAGCTACATTTAGAATTATGAATGCTTTACTTGAAAAATTATCAATTATTATAGCGTCATTGTGGGTAGGTGGTTTATGGGCAATGTTGATGGTAACAACCATCTTATTTAACAAGATCCCCAGTACATATATTGCTGGAGCAATTGTAATTGATATGTTTTCTTTTATGAATTTATTTGGAATAGCCTCATCTATCATTCTTCTATCTATTGGATTTAGGGCTAATGGCATAAGTTATCTGAAAAAAATAATTTGTTGGTTGCTTGTTACATTGATGATAATTATAGTGATTAGTTATTTTGGGATTAATCCGTTGTTAGAATCTATTAAGATTGAAGCTTTGCCTAAAGAGGTTATGGAGAGTGTTTTTGCGGAGCGATTTAGTACATGGCATGGAATCGCAAGTGTTGCTTATTTAATTGAATGTTTTTTGGGTATATTCTTGTTGCTTAAGATTCGTTAAATTATGGCAGAATTATTTTTGGTATTTTGTTAGCTTTAAAAATAATTATTTGCTTGCCAATAAGGGTGATATTTTCGGCGTCAACTTTTTGACAAATTAAGTTTACAATAGACAATCTTTTTTCCTTAATATCAGTTTGAACTTTAATTTTAATTAATTCATGGGCCTTAAGACTAATTTCTATTTCATTTAAAACAGCTGAAGTAAGTCCCTTGTTTCCAATGAATACAACTGGATTAAGTGGATGAGATAGACTTTTTAAATAAGAGATTTGTTTGGAATTTAACATTTATTATAAGTAATTTTACATAATTTAAAATGATGATTATAAATCATATCAGATGAATAGAACTAGCAAAAGATGGATGATGGAACATATTTCAGATCCTTATGTTAAAAAGGCTCAGATGGAAGGTTATCGATCTAGGGCGGCTTATAAGTTAATCGAAATTGATCAAAAATACCATTTTCTTAAAAAAGGAATGAGTGTCGTTGATTTTGGGTCTTCTCCTGGAGGTTGGTCTCAAGTTGTATCGAATAAAATCGGTGAAACTGGAAAAGTTTTTGCTATTGATTTATTAGAAATGAATCCAATTAAGAATGTTGAGTTTATTCGAGGGGATTTTACAGAACAAGCAGTACTTGATAAATTAGAAAATAAAATAAGTAATTCTGGGGTAGACCTTGTTATTTCTGATATGGCCCCCAATATTAGTGGTATTAAAGCAGTGGATCAAGCGGGAGCAATTTATTTGAATGAATTGGTTTTAGATTTTTCGAGTCACTGGTTAAAACCAAAGGGGCATATGGTAATCAAGTGTTTTATAGGGTCTGATTTTGATAGCTTTGTTGGCTCACTTAGGTTGATATTTAAAAAAGTGATTAAAATAAAACCTAGGGCTTCAAGGGATCGAAGTTCAGAGATATTTATTGTTGGTTATGAAAAAAAATGATTACGTTACATTTTAAAAATATTTATGGTTTATTATATTAAATACTTACACAAAAGGTAAAAAGATTGAATAACAACACACTTAAAAGTATAGCAATATGGATTGCCATAGGCTTTGTTATGATGACATTATTTAATCAGTTCTCGGGTTCGTCGAAAATTGATAATAAGTTAGTTTATTCTCAATTTATGGTTCAAGTTAAATCTGGAAATATCGCAAAAGTTGAAATTGATGGGCATAATATTACTGGACAAACGGTTGATGGAAGACGTTTTTCTACTTACGCGCCAACTGATCCTTGGTTGGTTTCAGATCTTCTTAAAAATAATGTCATAGTGGATGCTAAACCAGAAGCTAAACAATCATTTTTGATGAGTATTTTTATATCTTGGTTCCCAATGATCTTGTTAGTGGGGGTTTGGATATTCTTTATGCGTCAAATGCAAGGGGGTTCAAAAGGTGGCGGCCCATTTTCTTTTGGTAAGAGTAAAGCAAGGCAATTAGATGAGTCAGCTAATAAAACAAGTTTTGTAGATGTTGCCGGGTGCGATGAAGCAAAAGAAGAGGTTCATGAATTAGTTGATTTTCTTAAAAACCCAGGAAAATTTCATAAATTAGGTGGTCGAATACCAAGAGGCATATTGCTGGTGGGTCCTCCTGGAACTGGTAAAACACTTTTGGCTCGGGCTATTGCTGGTGAAGCAAAAGTTCCTTTTTATACTATTGCTGGCTCAGATTTTGTAGAAATGTTTGTAGGTGTTGGCGCTGCTAGAGTTAGAGATATGTTTGAGCAAGCTAAAAAAAATTCCCCATGTATTATTTTTATTGATGAGCTTGATGCTGTAGGACGAAGCAGGGGTGCTGGAACTGGAGGGGGTAATGACGAGCGAGAGCAAACATTAAATCAATTATTAGTTGAATTGGATGGATTTGAGTCAAATTCTGGTGTTATTGTGATTGCGGCAACAAACCGAGCAGATGTTTTAGATAAGGCTCTGTTAAGACCCGGTCGTTTTGATCGTCAAGTCATGGTGGGTTTGCCTGACATTAAAGGCAGAGAAGAAATATTATTGGTTCATATGAGAAAGATCCCTTTAGATAAGGATGTAGAGGCTAATATTTTGGCGCGTGGTACTCCAGGTTTTTCGGGAGCTGATCTTGCTAATTTGGTTAATGAGGCTGCTTTATGTGCGGCAAAAGAAAATAAAAGAACAGTTGCTATGGAAGATTTTGAGCAAGCTAAAGATAAACTTTACATGGGCCCAGAAAGAAAGTCACTTGTAATGCGTGAAGAAGAACGAATGAATACCGCTTATCATGAGTCAGGTCATGCATTAGTGGCTAAACTATTACCTAATGCTGATCCGGTACATAAGGTAACTATTATGCCAAGAGGGTGGGCGCTTGGTTTGACATGGCAACTTCCGGAATTTGACCGCTTTAGTAACTTTAAAGAAAAAATGCTTGAAGAGATTGCTATTCTTTTTGGTGGTCGTATTGCAGAGGAGATATTTATGAAACAAATATCTACTGGTGCATATAATGATTTTGAGAGAGCAACAAAGCTTGCACGAGATATGGTTACAAAGTACGGTATGTCTGATAAATTAGGCGCAATGGTTTATATCGATGATAATCATGATCAATTTTTTGGGGCTTCTAAGTCAATTTCAGAGGCTACTCAGCAATTGGTGGATACTGAAATTAAAGTTATTTTGGATGAGCAATATGAGGTAGCT